>Ga0123357_10001173_pt1 | contig 27349 bp, 18 predicted proteins | sample TergutEmb28metaG_FD_89873 | JGI IMG/M metagenome (GOLD analysis project Ga0123357, IMG submission 89873) | Embiratermes neotenicus P4 segment gut microbial communities from Petit-Saut dam, French Guiana - Emb289 P4 | ecosystem: Host-associated > Arthropoda: Insects > Digestive system > Gut ...
AAAAAAAAAAAAAAAAAAAAAACCTGCACGAGAGCTGTAGAATGGGCAACTGCATTGTTGTTATGAGGCTGCCAGCGAAGGACTTTGATGTAATACTCCTTAGTTATTATCTGGCATGGAGGAGCATACTGATGGTGCATAACACTTTCATGATTAAAAAAACCAATTGCATGGCCTTGACGTTGCTCCGACTTGGCCGTGCCATTTGTGGATGTGGAGACTCAGGCAACTTCCATTGAGAAGACCAAGCTTTTGTTTCAGGGTCATAGCCGTAGACCCATGACCTTTTCTGAGGAAATCTGGATCTTTGTTAGTGGTTTCAAACAAGCCCGTGTAACTTCAACACGAAATTCCTACTGCTCTTGTGACAGGAGCCGCGGAACAAATTTTGCTGCCACATGTTTCATGCCAAGATCCTCCATCAAAATCTCTAATACAGTAGTCCGTAGAATCCCTAGTGCTTCTAATTCTCACACTTTCAATTGTCAATTTTCATTGATTGCAGCCCACTTTCGGGTGTTCTGCTTGTTGAAGACCTTCCAGAACGTGGATCGATTTGCACGGATTCCCATCCACCTTTGAAGCTTTGGTACCACAATTGTATCTGGGCTTTACTCATAGAATCATCCTTGAAAGCCTTCTTAATCACTGGAATAGTTTCCGCGGACGAATGTCCAAGTTTGAATCAAAACTTGATGCAGATTCACTGGTCTGCTCCCTCGGTCATTGTGACTGCAACAGTCACACAGTACACAATCTCAGTTACCGGCGTCTCACTGCCAATTTGCTAGCCCCATGGTAAAGTGACTGTTCACGGATACGCAGTAAGGTCTCCTCTAATTGGCTGCCAAGTTACATCAAGACCACTCGACTGGTTCTTGAGATATTCAAAATGGATGGATACTTTCCGGACAGACCTCATAAGAAGTTACTTTTAACACTCAATGTTCCAGTTATATTTTTCTTCATCGAGTAAACACACCATATACTACTTTATTTACATCTCTGTTAATAATCCCTCTGCATGTAAGTGTGGCAACCTGAAATTTATGCTATAATCTCTTTCATGCTTCTTTTTTTTAAAACCTCTTTTCACATACTTATTTTACACAAATTTTGTTCCAGCATGTTTCTCACATTGTAGTTGAAAACAGTAAAATAACATGACAGTCTGAATGACTTGTTTGTTATTGAGGCCATGTGTAACAGCAGGATGTGAAGTAACGTGATCTGTAAACTAACTTCCTGGTAGCTGTTCAACAATTTGCCAGAGCAAACTTGCAGAAAAGTGGCATGAAATTGCTCCTAGGCTTGAACATCATTCTGACAATAATGACAAGGAACATTTCCAGGATATGTTCTAATGTTGATTCTACTGGCATTCGAAATCTCCATGGCCAGGCTTGATGAAATGAGTGTGAAAATTGTCTACTTGACAGGTTCAACAATTTGCTGGATGGTCTAAAAAGATCTTCCTATAGTCTGCCTCACAAAAGCTGGCTTGTTGCTGTGTCTTGTTCTTGTCTTATGCTCTCAACTTTTTACAAGAATATTTCCTGTAACAGTATACAGTGACATTAATGCTGCAGAAAATTTGTGAGGTAATAGCCACTGTTTTTGATAGTATGTCATTGCTCTTTCCTTGGGTTGGCCTCACTTGCTGGTCAGGTCTGGGTAGAGGTGCAGTATATCAGTCCTCCATAAAATCTGGCAGTTGGGCATGAGGCCAACTGCCTCATCTCAAAACTCTTAATTTATGCTAGTTGTAAGGACGAATGAACTGGGCAGACCCTGTTATGGTCACATAGCAAACAGATCAAGGTTTTGAAAACTGGTTGATGTAATATCCTGCCACTCTTCCAACCCATAAAATTTTATGATAAAGTATTGTTGATTCAACTTAATATTTACAATTAAGCAAACTGGAAAACAGAACAATAACAACAACCTAACAATAGTCAGTAGAACACAATACTCACAAATATGAAATTGTTATGCAGGAGATATGATTGGTTCAGAAAATCAGCGGTATACAACATAAGTGTACACTCTTATAGCCGGCACTGTAGAGAATGCCAGTGTGAAACAGGCTTTTTGGTGATATGTGAAAAGCATCTAGTTCTTGACCTTGATGCATTATCACCTACACTGAGCCATGCAGATGGCCAAGTTTGAGATCGCCATTGACAACTGTTTTAATTTGTTGTGTGCCAGTTACCATTGGAAAAATTCTTTGAAGATTTTGTCAACTGTCTGAAAACCTTGTTGCTGATTGGAGAAAAGCATGCTTCAGTGGAACGTGCTCTTGACTTCGCAGCCAAGTTCTGCGTTTCTTTATATGACAGCCAAGGAAACATGGAAGATCATGATGGTGATGATGAAGACATTCCCCCTTTCCTGAAAAAAGTGTTTAATATTCTTCTTAAGGTAAGCCAGAATTAATCATAAGGCTTCAGTTATAATCAGTATGCTACAGCAGTAATGCAAGATCTTCATGAGTGTGTTACAATTGTATGTTCATACTACTACAGTGAGGTCTGTGTACATGATTTTTTGACATAATTGCACCTGATACTGAGTTAACAGTAAGCTTCACTCAGCATAACACTTTTTGTGTAAGACATATCATAGTGCTGGAGTGCACAAGTGTTCCAAAGATTGTAGATGCCAGAATGGTGGCATGAAGGAAATGCCATACTGAGGATCCACAAATGTTAGTTGTCACTGTGAAAATTTAGGACATGCAGTGGTTCAGTTGGTTGAGGCACTGTGCTGCAAGCCGGAAAATTGTGGGATCGATTCCTGATGGTGTCACTGGAGTTTTTCATTGACATAATCCTCCTGGCAACACTGTGGCCTTGGGGTCGGCTCAGCCTCTAAGAAGAATGTGTACAAGGAATATTTCCTGGGGAGCAAAGGTGGCTGGTGCCTAGGGCTGATGACCTTGCTACCTTCATGTCCCGATTGTCTCGAAATGTGGGAACCTCAACCTCCTGGAACCCTCAGGACCTGTCCAGGCCTGTACAGGGATTGCTTGAGCCTAAGTTTGGCTGAGCAATACCACTTAATCCTGGTACAAATCTAGTTTTGATTTGTGAAGAGCTGTGGAAGCAGCTTTTGTTCTATGACATGTCCCTCTGCATGAACACAATCTTTTTATCATTTAAACAACTTGAAGCTGAGACAAAGAAATTCTTCATGAATAATTTATAAATTATCTCCTTCTGTACTGTTTCATCGTTTGTTTCCTATGGTAGTTTTTTTAACAATTCATCCTTTACACTACACCTCATAAATGTAAAATTTGAGGTTCTGTTAGTGAAGATTCAAGTCTTCTGGAATTTGAAGCTGTGTCAGTTCATAAATAATTACCACTATTTTGAATGAGCTTGCTGCCTCTGTCTTCAGTATCTGAGCAGTCCAAGACAGGGATGTTTGACATTTGATCTAACATGTTTCTTATTTGTAATTAAAGGCTTTTAGCTTTGAGTTGTTTTATTTAAGATGCTAAACTACTTTTCAGATACATCAGACCAGGAACCAGAATATTCGGTTTAGAGTTTGCCAATTTATTAATAAAATACTGAGCAGTTTGGGAGAAGAAGCATCCCTTGATGATAATATGTGCAACAGAATCTGTAAAAATATGCTGGAGCGACTTCAGGTGAGGCACATTAGAGAAAGACAAGAATCTGTAAGGTGCATTACTAAAATACCGTATATTCTCGAATCTAATCCGCACCCTTTTTACAGTTTCAGAGGGCTAAAAAATCAGATGCAGATTAGAATTGCGTGCAGATTAGATTCACGGTCGTGAACTGGACTTTGGAAAAATGATAGAGCCACTGTACATGCTGTAAGAACAATACAATACAATACAATAATTTATTATTTATAATATATAATATATTATATAATATTTATTATTTATTATTCATCAGACTCACCGTCAACACTCATAACTGAATCATTATTCGTCACCCAGTTACTATCATCTTTATCTTCACCATCGTCCTCCCATGGGTGTGGATTAGAACCGCGAACTAACTTTTTTTTCGTCTAAGAAATCGGCAAAAACTAGTGCGGATTAGATTCGGGTACAGATTAGATTCAAGAATATATGGTAATATGGTACTAAGACATTGATTTTGACATATTTAATTACACAATGCCGTATTACATATGATTTACTGGATGTTCTATGATTTTATGTCTGTTTATGTCTGTGTCACCAGTAGAGTTCCTTTGTCAAAGTGTTTGGAACCAGAGCATATAACCAGGAGAAAGTGGCATTAAATTTACTGAAAGACCCACTTGGCTGCAGAATACTGTTGCGGTACAGACCTAATATACAACCAGTCTTAGATGTCCAAGTGCAGTAGTGTCCATAACTTGATCAATGATTTAACCACTGACTTTTATGGAGTAAATGTATACATGCTGTTCTGTTTTAAGGATAAGGTTCCAGCTGTTCGAGCTCAGGCTGTTATGGCCTTACAGCGACTTCAAGACCCTAACAACCCAAAGTGTCCAGTTGTTAAAGGTAAATAATTAAATCTGCAAGATTAATAAGTGTCAACACACCAGCATGTCAATTTAGTGGTTACCATGCCTCCTTTTTCGGGAGGTCCTTGATATGATCCTGGCTGTAATTGTTTATGGTTTTCTCAGTCATACTTGCAGTGCCAGGATTGTACCTTGAGTAAAGTAGACCTTGACTGAATCCACATTCTTTTAGGTTCTCTTTTATAGCTACCTTAACAGTCACTGGTGTTATACATTATATAAATTAAGGAAACAGACTGTGAATATGTTAAATGAAAAACAGTGGTTTGACAATTTTGGTATGATGTGATATTTATTAACTGCAATTGGGTTTCTACCCGGTGGCAGTGGTCAATAAAATTGTACACAAATAGAAAATAAACAACTGTATACATGGGGAGAAACAATACAAAAACATAGAACACACAAAATAGAAGCAAACAATACAAAACAAGAAAACAAACATAAAATGAAAAATTAAAAAACAAAAAAACAATTAATTAGAACATACCAAAAAGCAAAAGACATAGAGCAAATAGCAATGAAACAATGAGACAACAAGACATACTGTACAGTAACCCACATACAAACTTCGTAATTATAATTCCATGATAGTACACACATTACACCAAAGATCTTCACTTCTCTTCACTTCACTCCATTTTTTTCACTTCCCTCCACTTTTAGACATTTTATCATCAAGCTTCAAATCCCTTCATTTCACTTATAATTACTTTCCTAACACTCTTTTTAAAAATAAGTTATATAGACGGGAATGTCTCTAGTGACTCTGCAGGTAGTTGGTTCCAGAGTTTGATGGTCCTATATATAAAGGAATATTTCCCTATATATGTTCTTTGTCATGATCATCCCTGCTCAGGTAGCATGGTTGTTGTAACCTGTTCCCTATGGCTTTCCGTGCCCATTCTCCTGAGTATACCCAGAAGAGGGCACAAATGCACGCTCTTTCTACATTGCACCAAGGTTTCCCAGATCGAATCTTTCGAATGATTTGCAAATTTTTAGCCTCTTTCGTTTGCACACAGTCTGATGTTTCCTGCAGCCCCACATGTGACGTGTAGGTAACATGTTTCATATTACTGTTTCTCTTTTTGAAAATATGCATTATGAATTGAAGTTTCTTCCAGGCTTTATGTACTATGAAACTTGATCATCCCAGCTTAAGTCCCTGCTTATGATTATTCCTAAATGTTTGCAACTGCAAGCTTCTGGAATTCTTTGGTTCCTCAAAAAATAATTTAGCACATCCTTCACCCTAGCTATCATGAAGCTTACTGCTCATGTTTACCTGGTTTTATTTTCATCACATTTTCTACCACCCATTCCCCCAATCTGTCCAGGTCTATGTGTAACTTTTCTTTGTCACTGTCATGATTTTTTTATACATTATACAGTCATCTGCAAAAAGTCTAATAGTTGACTTAATGTTTCTCCAAACATCATTTATGTATGCGAAGAACAGAAGTTGGACACAGTGCACTCCCTTGCAGTACTCCTGATGTTATTCTTACTTTCTCAGATAATTGCTGTCCTACCCTAACTCTACGAATGCCGTAAAAGGAATTTCCTTATGCATACAACTACCCTAGAGTCCATGCCCAAGGCTGCAATTTTTGTAAGCAGCCGATCATACGGATCTAAATCGAAAGCTTTTGAAAAATGTATTATTATCACATCTATCCTAGCTCTCATCCAGGAAATCAGCTATGTCCTGGCAAACTGTGACTATTCAACTTTTGCATGAGTATCCCAGTCTAATACCATGTTGGCCTTCATATAACCATTCACTGGGTAATAACAAGTAATAACATGTTTGTTGTGCAGTATGACAGGAAAACTTCCCCAGCTTGTTTTAGTTCATTAAAGGCTTATTGTTATCTTATATTGCAGCATTTCTTTTTCATTTGGGTGCTGATCCAAGTGTTGCTGTACGGCGCTCTGTATTGAGCTGTGTAGGGCGCAGCAGTATTACACTTCCTCATATTCTGGAGCGGACACGAGATGTAAAGGACACTGTGCGACGTCATGCATATGTTGTTCTCACTAAAATAAGCATTCGCTCGCTTACTATCAAGCAGAGGGAACGATTGTTACGTGAAGGACTTATGGATCGCTCAGGTTTGAATAATAAGCTTATGGAACACTACAGTTTAATTTTTGTAGTTTAAAGAAACATGCAGCTTCCACTGCTTTATAACTTTGGCATAGATCTCTGGTGGTCAATGGATTAATTCATACTGGCATTACATGCTCTGTCAGATCTCAGAAGAATACACTTCAGTAAGTTACATCTTTTTTAAAGTATTACTTTCTGTCATTGATTAAAATTTTATACTGATCTTATTGTAGAACCGTGCATTTTCATAGAATCACTTCAATTTATCAACCAACGAATACACATAATTTCACATAAAACACTTTAAAACACTCCGACATGTTTCGATCTTGTCAGATCATCATTAGGGAGCTTAGTTCCTAGCTAAAGTTATATTACATTATTCACAATTCAATTCAGATTTGCAAACGAGGTGTTGTGGCAGCATATCATGTTGTGTGGGAATGTGTTGTGGAACAGTGGCTAGGTGTGCGTCGTAACGACCATTTAAAGCTTGGTTTGATGTTTTATTGACTACTCAGAAATACTGGACAAAGGCTTGTATCATGAACAGAAGAATGAAAATGTGTTGGATGTACATGAGATTACAACTATTTTCGGTGTGAAAAATAGTGGTCCATATATATGTGATACCCTGAAGTACAAGAAATTCTTGCGTATCATACCTCAGTAATTTGGCCATGTATGTGTGAGGACTATTTACTTTTTGTTGAAAAATTTGTGATTCACAGATGTGATCCTCTAAAGTGTGGGGTATTTTACACACACACACACGCGCGCGCGCGCGCACGCGCACGCACGCACACACACACGCGCGCGCGCGCACACACACACACACGCACACACACACACACACACACACACGCCTCTCAAAAAAACCTGCCTGGTCCAGTATATGTAGGGAATGGATATCAGGGACTTGAACAATGTGGACCCACTGTACTAATAGTAGATTTGGAGGTAGCTATTATACATGTGCTGAATATGCCTTTGTAGATAGCCATCAAGGTGGATCTTCCAGCTGTTGGCAGTAGTATATATGACTAACGGTATCTTGGCATAAGAAAAACTAGTAATTGACTGTATATTACAGATGACTTCAACTTTGAACCAATGGTTAACCTTTCAGTTCCATTTAAGCAGGGAATTTCCTGACCAGCTAAATAAATTTTCAAGCAAGATGCTGGACCCTCTATTGTGTTACAAGACATATATACTTCAAATGTCTTTTACATGTTCAACATAATTTGTTTCAATTTCATGTTAATGACACCAACCAACAAATGCACCTTTGACATACACAAATGCAGTCCTACAATTCTCCTACATGTTTCGGCATCCTTGTGCCATCCTTAGGGAGCTTAACACCAAGTTTTAAAACTTACAAAAATGTAATAGATTACAGGGGGTGCCGATAAGTCCTTAGCCCGTCCTACTTCCCGATGTCGTAGAATGGAATCGATAGTGTCATTGGAAAAAGGGGTCTGTTCATGTGTCAAATTGCAAGTCTTTTCTCGATACAGAAACTGAAAGGAAGCTTGTCAGGCGACGTGTGCGATTTCAACAACATGGAGACGTGATCTGTCATCAAGTTTTTTTACTGCAAAGCAAGGCGCGGAAGGAAATTCATGCCATTCTGACAGAAACATTAGGGGAACATGCACCATCATATGCCACCATAAAAAACTGGGTGGCCCAGTTTAAACATGGTGATTTTTCCACCTGTGATGCGCCTCATCCTAGATGACCCAAAAAAGTGACTGTCCTGGAGATTATTGATTAAATTCACTAGCTAATCGTGGAAGACCACCGGATTTCAGCTAAATCAATAGCTGAGAAACTGGGCATCTCACGTGAGCAGGTTGGGTCCATCATTCTTGAAAATTTGGACATGCAGAAGCTCTCCACGAAGTGGATCCCGAAATGCCTGAACATGGATCAAAAACGTCAACGGTGCCAGTCTTCTGAACACTTTTGGAATTTTTTCGGCATGTTCCAAATGGTTTCCTGTTACGATTGGTGACCATGGACAAAACCTGGTTATATCACTATGACCCGGAGACAAAGCAACACAGTGGAGTGGCGGCATAGAGGCTCACCCTGCCCCAGTAAATTCCGAGTGCAAAAATCTGCTGGAAAAGTTCTCGCCTCGATCAAGACGGCATCCTCCTCATTGATTATCTTCCAAAGGTCCAAACTATCAATGCGGAGTATTACTTATCTCTGCTGGTGCAATTGAAGGACATTTTGAAAGAACAATGCCACGGGAAGGTCACCAAAGGGGTCTTGTTCTTGCACGACAATGCCCCAGCTCACTGGGCACTTGCAACCCAGAAGAAACTGGCCTACCTGGGCTTCCAGTGTCTTGATCACCCACTCTATTCTCTGGATCTGGCCCCGTTGGACTACCACCTGTTTCCTGGACTGAAAAAAATTATTGAAAGGTTGACATTTTTCATCTGACATGGAGGTCATTGCTGCCACAGAGATCTGGTTGGACAGACAACCTTCTAAATTTTTTTTGAGTGGCTTGCAAAAGTTAGAGTAACGGGCTAAAATATGTATTGAGCTTCGTGGGAAGTATGTTGAATAAATCCCGAGTTTGGTTGCTGTAGCTTGTTTCCTTCCTGGTCAGCCTAGGGACTTATCAGCACTCCCTCATACAAAAGTAATTTATATTAGGTCTATATTACAGCATTCGTCCAGCCAGTATTAACATCATAAAACAGTATATATTAAATTGAATAAAACAGTAATATTAGTATGTCACTTTCATTAAATATGGTTAAAAACTGTATGTGGAAACACTAGTTTTTCCTGTGTATAAAGACACCTAATTTATCTTTGAACTTGTATGTATGTATCTTGTCCCAGTTTGATATGTAAGGTGTTCCTTGTAAAAGTATGGTTTAATACCACAATTATTTGTTTCAGTTTACATGAGCTCTTTATTATTATTATTATTAATGTTGCTGCTGCTGCTGTTGTTGTTGAGGGAATAATTCCAGAGTTACCATGTGGCTGTTACAGACATGTATTTACATAATGTTCATGAAGTTGCTGTATACAACAGACTGTTTTTGTGATTCGACAGAATGTGTGAGTAGCTATGTTACAACTGCGTTGTTACCTGGTTGGCTGCGTAACATGAAGGGCGACTACATGGCACTACTGCTTGCCTTAGATGTGGAGAATTCAACAGAAACACCTATACTGGCTCTTAAGACACTGTTCAAGTTAGTAGAGTACAATCATTTCCTCTTCCCTCACCAAACATCACATAGTACTAGTTCAGATTATGAGAATATACAGTTCCATTGACATCCTGAATTGACTGTCCTGTCCTGATTTTACTTCTTCCAGGCAGATGCTGGAGTTATGTGTTAGGATAGTCACGATTTTGATACATAGCTCCCCTGTCTTCACATGCACTCATCCTGCCACTGAATATTATATAACCTGTGGAGTTCACAGGCTGTTTTTAAATTGCAAGAAATAGTGTACTTCTTTTGGTTTTGCATTTTTCATCTAGATTTGCAATCTGTATTTTTTTACACTCCTCTGCTAGTGCTGAGGTGCATATCTGGACTAAAGAGGGCGAGATGAAACAGGAAGCTGGAGAAAACTTCATACTGAGGAGCGTGATAATTTGTCATTTTCATGGCCACCAATAACTTCCCTGTTTTATTTCCTGGTTTAAGATTGGTCCTTCCATTGTTTCTTGGGTCATCCTTCCTTTCTTCTCGTAAGCCTATAGTCCAGCAATTTACAGAGGGTTTGGTTTAGATTTTTTTCAGAACCCCGTCCAAATAATTGGCTCTCAGGTTATCAGTAGTCTTGGTAATATCTATTGTATTATGTTTTGTCTTATTTTCTTATTGCATTTGTGCTTGTGTAATGCTCATCCTGTCAGTAATAAAATAGTGGATATATCAAACTGATTTCAAAATAGTCAGAAAATAAAGTATATTATAAATGTGAAATATGAAGTGCTTTCTGTGTTTTCAGAAATCGCCCATTGACAGAAGTGATGGACAGTCTAGTACCTCACCAGAAAGATAAAATGATCCCCCTTGAGAAACTTACATCAGAGAATGCACTTTACTGGCGATGCTTAGTCCAATATCTTCATGCTGAAGGGGCAGAAATGGAAGAAGAACTGGATAAAATAATACCGAATCTGACACCATTCTGCCAGTACATTAGAAGGTGCATATTTTCATTTGTATACTATACTTTTTGTGTGTCTCTGTAAAACTTTGCCTCATTTTACATACACCACATATTGTGTGCACCTCACATTTCCTCCATACAGTGCTGAATTTTCTTGTCCCACAATTGAACCACATTATAATGTCAACAACTGAATATAAATGGCCCCCTTTCACCATCTTTAGTTTTAAGGAAAACACTTGTTGAGAGCATGCTTACCTGTGTGTGTGATTATAAGGTAATCCCATTCTTCAGATTAGTAATTATTAAAAATATCATACCCTTGTCTGGGGTAAATATGGTATGGTGTTTTTCGACATGGCCTCCTTTTGGGAAGTCCTGGAGTGCGTTCTGTAGGTCGTTGATTCCAAAATTGTACGCCAAGGAATTTGCAAATTCTGTGGGAGACTTGCAGAGTTTCCACAGATAGATTTATGTGAAGATGTAATGAACCTTTGAGTTCCATTGAAGGCCAAGAATTCCTTTGTAGGAGACCAACTATATGGTTCTCAAGAAGGAATTCACTCCATGGATTCAGGTACCATAGCAATCTCATAAAAGTGACTTTAGATTTAAATTGCAGTTTTATCTAAAATGTTCATTAGCAGATCCAGTGTGAAAGGAATTCTAAGTGTGTTTATGCTGTTGAATTACTTTTGCAGAGAATGAGGCAAGAAATTTAATTGCCATATATGTACCTTGTGTTCTGCAGCTGTGGTTTGAATTTTAAGGAATTTTCTGGGAAAAAAAAGAGAATACATGGTGTTCTTCCAAACTTGTGGCTAATTTTCTTCCCTGCTCTAGAAGAAATTAATGAAAACTCCAGAAGAAGAGGAATAGTACAGGGATGCTGATAAGTCCTTAGCCTGACCAGGAAGGAAACAAGCTAATGTTTCTTTCAGAATGGCATGAATTTTCTTCGGCACCTTGCCTTACAGGAAAAACAACTTGATGACAGTTCACATCTTGATGTCGTTGAAATTGCGTGCGTCCCTGACATGCTTGCGAGCTTAGTTCCTTCCTGGTTGGGCTAAGGACTTCTCAGCCCCCCGGTTATTTAATTATTTATATAATCATAAAACATTTGGCTCAGAAAATGTTAATCCAAGTACCCTTTTTTAATTTGTTTCTACATCTTGAAGTCCTTGAAATTCATAACAAATACCATCTAGTGTAATTTTCAAAAATGTATGATGTAAAGAAGGTGCACATAAAATTTAGGCAGCCCTTAGCTTAGTTTGTTGTATCAAATAGCTGCTGTGATGCAACATTTGGAGATTGTTTTGACACCTGACTGGCCATTTATCAGCAGTTTTCAAAGTGTCTGTCATGCATTGCTTTGAGACCAATATATCATGGGATCTTTATCCTTCATATTTTCTTATTCGTGATATGAAATGAACAGATTGGTTCAGGTGATAATGATTCTGACTTTTGTGTGGGAGTTACATGATTGTCTAATGACAAGCATCCCAACTATACTGACTGGAGTTTTAAATTGATCTCCCTGGTCATTCCAGGTCAATAGTGGAAGAGTACCTCAAACTGGGCCAAGATTATTCCTTTCACTTTCATTCCAGTTCATTCTTTACTACTGTTCTTACTGCTGACCTTCAGTATACACGTGATTGCATATATCATCAAATGGAGTAGTTACCCATGAAAACTTATTGGTATTTGTATTTCGCAGATGTGCACCTTGTGTACAATAGTATGCACATTGTCATGTTTGCCTATGCCTTATTGATAGTATTGAAATTTTTGTCATTGGAGAAATTAAAGTTCTAAAAACCATTAATATCACTAGCTAGGTGTGTGTAACAGTCTGTGGATATCGCACATTTGTACAGTTACTTATATACCGTCACATCTTAATGTGAGCCACTATTAATATATTTCACCGTAGGAAATTCCAAAGTAACCAGATTGCTATGTCAGGCTAGTTCCATTGATAGGTGTGGATCACAGACTTGTAATGCACTTCTGCAAGATTTGAATGTCTGAAAATAAACTCCATCCTGCTACATTTTACAGTGGGGATTTAAAGTCATACCAAATGCATATAGGTCTGGAAAAAGTAGTTTTCTGTAAATCTTAATCTAAGGTTCTTTTCTTTCAGGTATTACCTTGCAGGCAGTCCTACTGATGACACAGATTCTTGGTCCCAAATCCAGCGTCAGTTTATAGTACTTCAGTTGCTAGAACTGACTAAAGTGTTTGATCTGGCTGATGAAATGGGGAGGCAAGTGATTACTTCCTTATTTCTTCCACTTGTTATGTCTTACATGTAGAAAGTAAGTTTATATAAGTGGCTTGCTCTGTTGGAGCACTTACTGTTTTAGTCTGCAGAGTAGAAAATACTGTGTCTGAAATTTGGAAGGTAAGAATTGGGCTTTGATTTTATGGGAGAGGAAAGGATTCATAGGCTTCACAGTGTTTGTTTTACCTTGAAAAATAGCTTTCTAAATGTGGAGTGTTATAGTAAAATACTTATGTAATCAGTATGTTTACTATTGTGTAATGCACTCTTCCGCCATGTAAAAGTGATGTTATGCTTGCAGGTCACATTTGAAGAAATTGATATACGACATGTTGACGTGTGTGTATGTGAAAGAAGGTTTAGTAAAAATACTTGTACAGATCCTTGTGAATGTTGATCCAGATGTCAACTCAAGGCTGCAGTTCTTAGCAGAAGTTGTGTCTGAAGTCCATGAACCTATGACAGAGGTTTCTGTGGAATGTTCTGATGAGGAAATGCATAAGAAGCAGTTGTTGGTATGGAAAGAGTGTTATGCATTTATTATCGTTAAGAAAATAACAGTAGTATCTCATGAAGGACAGATGAAGATTTATCAGCCCATTTCCAATTGTCCTAGAATAAAATAATTTGTGTAAATATATATACAATCGATTTCCTGTTCAAAAAATTATTTCGTATGTGTTGGCTATATGTTGCTCATCCCTGATCTAGACTTTTAAGAGTATCTCCAAACAGTAATTTGTTCATCGTGGATTTTCTTTTTTTTTAATACTTGTGAACTTTTTAGCAAGCAAAAGTTCGAGTCCAGTTGAATGAAATTCGTGAAGAACAAGCGGAAGCAGTTCATCAGCAAGACTTTATGCGAGCGCAGGTGCTGTTAGAAAAGATAAAGGAATTACAAGAAGAATTGCAGAGACTTGATGCACAACCAGATGTTGTTCATGAACAGGTAAAAGTATTTCCTTAATGTTTCTCAAATTCTTATACAACATTACTACATTCAGTCTGGTACATCCACGGAATGTGGGAAATACCAGGCAGCCATCACAATTCAGAATAGCTGCTCGGCCAGCTATCATTCTCACTGTCACTCTATCACATTTGCTGTAGTACAGTACACCTTATACATAATCTCACCTACATTTGTTAAGTTCAGTGGACAGAGCTTGGGATGTTGGTGGGATCATATCTGGAAAATATTTCTTTCAGCTAAAACCAGTACCCTTTAAAGAACTGTATACTTCACTGAAATGACATAGGAGTTTCATAAATGGGCAGATATGGTATATATCTAATTACTTATCATATTTATATCTTATTTTTGGTTACTTGCTGCATACAAACATTCAGTAAGAATATGTGTGAACTGTTATTGACATCAGGGTGCAGAAGGATCACCAAAGCAACAAAAATTAATTTCTATTTAATAATCAGAATGCAACAGAATATTTTACAGTTCCAAATGGTTCCTTAATTAAAGAAGGTAACTCCAGAGATATTTAAGATACTAGTGTGAAATACCGTATGTAACAGACCATAAAACATTTTTTTGTTTCCTGGAATATAGTATATAAAAATTTCTTTCATCTTATGGTCTGTAGGTGCAGCAATATCAGTATAACTGATTATGAGTTTTTGTATGGAGAACTCCTACCCTTCAAGATGAAAATAGGCTCAATTGTCAAGAATCAAAAATTCAGATCATCATGGTTGACTATGTACCAACACATCAGATGGAGAACCAGCAATTCTACATGAGGTTTTAACAAAATTATAAGAGGATATATGTGAAGAAGACCAAATTTGTAGACTTGCTGACTTCTGCATAAAGACCCTGCACTTGTGCACAAAGCAATTTTGGTCTGTCACTGTTTAGATGGAAAAGAATTACCAAATCTCAGATATACTCTCTGCTGACCAGGTCTCATTTTATTCCACTTTTTTCCTCCCAGATTCAAAAAGTTCTTTCAAAGGAACCCATTTCCATGTAGTTGAATACATCCATCAGGAACTGGCAGAGTGACTTAAAATACTCTCACAAAATGATTTCAGGGACTGCTTTGAAGCCTGGAAGGCTTATATGAAGCAGTTTGTAGCTTCTAATGGAAACTGCATGCAGGTAAAATAATTTAATTGATTAGGCAGCTTCTTAACCCATTCTTGTTATTTCATAGCACACCTCATAGTATTTGCAAGATTCTTTATATTTTTCCTGTTACAGAAGTGAATAATATTCCCATTATATGCTCTATGCAATATAGTTTCCCTGAAATTCCAGTCAGTTACACTGTCAATAAAAACCATTTAATTTTTTGTAGTGGATCAATCAAAAAAGTTAACTTATGTTTTCAAATATTACTGTATAGTATAAGTACTTTTCTCTCTTAGAATACAACATTTTGTTGCAAATAAAGGACTGTCTTCCAAGCGATGGTATTATTTTCAATAATCTGACACTGACTGAAGTTGTTTTTTAAAATTTTTCTAGGTACGAGAGCAACACAATGATCGTGCCACATTGTCCAAGTGTCTTTGCATTATATATGAGATGATGCACTCTAAAACAGTGACTGTCTTGACTCCCCATCTGCGCAGTTTAATGGAAAACTTTGTATTACATTATATTGAGGTAAGCAGACATCATATTATATGTACTTTAGTTTACTTAATCCTGCTCACTGCAGAAGTTATATAGTGATCAATGATAACACATGAAGGAAGGTTACTGACTGGCATGAATTAATTTCTGTATACAGCCAGCATCTGATACTTCCAACAAGGTACTTCAAGTTCTGAAGTTGTGATCCTTAAAATTTTTTACATTTTGTTTCAAAATTAACAACAAAAGGTCTTGGACTTGACCTCATTTAAAACATTCTGCTGGGTACAACTGCTTTTAACTGTTTCTGTATGTGTGTGTGTGTGTGTTTTAGGGTCAGTTCAAAAGTAATGACTTATTTTTTCCCCTCCCCTCCTTTTAAATGTGGCACCAGATAGAGTTTCTTGTGTGGTGCACCAGATAGTGACACTGTCCAACTCCGCAAGGATCATTGTTGCCCCAGTCAGTTACATGTGTTCAACATGGTAGCAAAGCAAAATAGTGAATGTTGTGGACATATGTATAAGGCTAAGAGTGGTGACTGAGTTTTTTATTGTGGATAGCACCAGTCCAGTAGAGATTCATAGACGTCTGAGAAGTGTATGTGGTGAAATGCCGTAGATGCTAGCTCAGACATTGGGTCGGTTATTGTACAAGCAGTGGAAAGGACATTGGTGACAGGCCCTGCAGCAACTGACCAGCTACAGCAGCAACAATGGAGAAAAAAGACAAGGTTGATGCGCATATTTGGAATGACCACCCTATCATGACAAGGGAATTGTTTGCTGCAACAGGGATTGAAAAACCTGTGGTTATGGCTGTTGTCAGCAACATGACTACAGAAAAGTTTGCACACTGGGGGTGCTGAATATGATCACCGTTTAACACAAAACAGCCTGAGAAAATATCTGTGCATAACTTTTCCTGTCTGGTGAGAAAGACAGAGAAGCTTTTCTGTCAAGAATAAATACTGGTCTTGAAACCTGGCTTCATCATAAAATACAGTCAATTGAATAGCATTATCAGTCATTGCCATGTGAGAAAAAATTCAAGGTGCAGACTTCTGCACATAGAGTTATCGCTAGCATCTTCTGGGACTGTGAAGGAATCTTGTTGGTGGAATTCTTGAAGAGAGGTGCCACAATCATTTGAGTGATATGTGCAGACATTAAAGAAGTTAAAACAATGAATTTGAAGGGTTTGACTAAAGAGGAAGATGAATCAAGTCCTCATGCATGACAATACCAGACCACATACTAGTCTGCATACAAGGGAGGCAGTTGCAGCAGTGGGGTGGTGGTGATTAGCATTTGGGTTCGAGCCCTAACAGTCCTGATGCACCTAGACCTTATAGGCGGGCCCTTTGTGCCCCATAATCTGTTACCACCTCAATGGAGCCCTGTTCCTTGCACTGACATGACGCATCTGAAGTTTTTCAGTAAAAATTTGATGGCAAGATCCTATGCTGATACCCATAAACCCAGTCTCATCTCCTTTTATGATGTTCTTGAGAAAGTTTTTGTTGCTATTTGCATTGACAAGCAGTTCCTGACTGTTCTGATCATCAGTCAACAAACATGGCACAAATTTTGCACTGGCGCGACGCATCTGAAGTTTTTCAGTAAAAATTGGATGGCAAGATCCTATGCTGATGCCCACTTCATCAGCAACTTCTCGGACAGTTAAACAACAATTTCCGCGAATCACAGCACAAACTCTCTCGATGTGGTCGTCGTTTGTTGATGTGGAAGGTCGTCCAGGCCTGGGATCTTCACCGACCAACATTATGCCCTCTTTAAATGTTTAAACCACTCATAGCACTGCGTTCGACTCATACAGTCCTCCCCATGTGCTTGGTTAAGCAACTGAAATGTTCTTCAAGCTCTTTCATTATCACTTTGTCACTAAACCGACGAACAGCTTATGCACATGCTCATTTCAGCGGATGTAGCTCGAAGACTAATGCTCATAACAAAATGGGACAAGTGGCAGTTCGTTGTCAAGACCTGATGCTAGGTGCACTCAGTAGCCACAGTGCGCTCTCTGTGCTGGTTGGTTCACTATTTAAAAGGTTCGGTCTGTTTTTGAACACGCCTTGTATATAGTAGACTCCCTGTCAAGAATATGTTTGTTATAAACATGTCTTTATCATTTTAGGACTGTGATACGTATGTTCGTTCACTAGCACTTCGAGCCCTTGGAGTGTGTTGTTTGCTTAGTCAGGACGTGGCAAAAAAGTACATACTGGTGTTCTATTTTCAGGTAAGGAAACATTGGCAATGTACAGCAGATGTACTGAAGCAAACATTTCTTTAGTTTCATTCATAACAACAACAACAAAAAATTATTTGCCACCTAAAATGTCCCATTACATTGTGTGTCATCCAAAATTTGTCAGTATGTTCAATCACTATGTGTGTTCTTAAGGTTTCCACTTAAATTGACAAATGCACTCTCTCCCATTTTGTGGCTCCTGAAAGTTGAGCCTTTGAATGAGATGAACTTAATGTTGTATTGATTCTTATTCAGTTGAATCTAATTACCAGTCTATTTCCATAACATTTATTTGCTGTCACTGTCACTCTTTCAAGTTCTTTCTCTGTGAGAAACTTCTGCAGCAATGTTGTGGGTATGTTACTAGTTTGGAAGTAGGTTATCCATCCTTTATAAACTCTTAGAACACAGAAATAATCTTTGCCCTGCATCTAATTATCATGATAAAGCATGTGATGGGAATGAAGGTGACAATTTTTGCATATTGAAATTTGGTTCTAGAATGGTGATCTTTCCAATTACTGGAGTCTGTTTGATTTCCAGCTAGCAAACAGTGAAGCTGATGAGGTGTGTACAATGGCTGTGAAAGTCATATTTGATCTCTTCTTGCTGTATGGGCTACAGGTATTCCAACTTGAAGAAAATGGTGAAGATGAGGAGCATGGTATGTTAGGTACTTGCTCAATTTTCTATGTGGCATGTTAGTGGGAACAAAGTTAACTGTCAAAAGGTTTTGTAACTACTTTTCCACTTTGTGTTTATAATATGTCACTAAACATCTCAACATTCATGTGAATGGATTAGAATCTGATTGCACAAATAATATGCAACTGCATAAATATATTGTGCTATATTTTCATGAGTATTATTTATTTAAGATTACATACTTTTTGCAGGAGAGAAAGAAGTGGATAGGACTGTTAGGAAAAAATTGTTTGATGCTACAGAACTTGATGATGCTGATAAAGATGATGGCACTAAATCTAATAATGAAGTTACATCAGCAGGGAATGGCAGCAACAATGACTTCATAAAGATGCTTACAAGCCTTCTTGATAGCATGGTAAGCACTATATTTACTCACAATTTACATGTTTAACCAAAACGTTCATCCATAAGCTGTGATGTGTATTATAAATGTGAGGTTCAGGACAGGAGATTTGTGCCTGCATAACATTGAGAAAAAAATATAAATTGCTTGAGAGAAAAGAAAAATGTGATTTCCATTCTTCTGCATAACTCACCTCTCATATTTAATCTGCCCATGTCATTTCTATTTCCCAGTGTTTGATACCCTTTCAGGTTACTACTTATGAATGAAAATTGTTCATAATGTACTTGGTATTAATTCTTTGATTTACTGAATACAGTAAAATACCAGACGTGAAAAATATTTTATGGGTGATTTTTGACAGTCTTCTGATCTTCCCATCAAGGTTGTAGCCAATGTTCCCTCCACTTCTCCTGTGGACAACCCAGGTCTCATTTTCCACCATGTTAATAAAATAAAGGTTGTGTGTGTCAAAGGAGTGATACCCTAATCACACATTTTCTCATCTTTGTGTTTGCTAAAATAATGATGACCCCTAATTATCTACCATAGGCTGTGAAATTATTTGCTCTTTCTTTATGACTTCATGAAAAGGTCCATGAAACTCATTTATGCAACTTCTTGGTATTTCTTGTTTTGGTTCACAGTACCCATGATTCACAGCCATGTTTAAAACTTTGTATTTTCACCATATCGTATAAATTTATTAATTCATTGTATTTATATGTTTAATTTGTTTTATCGTGCTTTCATCTCAATCCACTTTCATCACATTATGCAATATGTTGCAGTCCACACATTTACATTTACCTATTGCAATCACTGTTACTGTTTTTACCTGTTGTTGTATCCGTTCATAGCTCTGATATTGGTGCTTGACAGGAGTGAAGGTACCCATTGCATGCCTCCTTAGGGTGGAGCACCCATTTGGTCCCAGTAGTAAGGGGGCATTAATTATGGTGGTGGTCACAGAGAAGACCTGTGGCTTAATAGTTTTGGACTTTGTTGAAAGTGAAGGGGAAGGTGCACAAGGGGCCATGTCATGGCTCAGGCAGTTATTTCTTAACCTCTGACTGCAAGGTCCAGGTTTGACTCTTAGGTCTGTATATGTAGGGTTGTGAAAGAACGGTTGCTCTTCAAGTACTTTGGTGTCCCCTGCCAGTATCATTCCTCCAGTCCTTCATACTCATTCGTTTGTCAACAGCACTATATCATATAATATTGACAGAATCACTAAATGCTTAGAATAATCCACATTCGATCTGCCAAGTGTCATGAACCTTGTATCTTTGGCATTGGTAGCCAGGACCTTACTTCTAGATCATCAGGATCCCAACCTTATGTACAGATTTGTGCTAAGAGTTAGTTTATTACACAGCGGCTATGTTGGATGTTGTGGCTAGGTGCTGGCATACTGATTGAGCATTTACCTGGTCTGGGTTTGATCTGACCTTTGCTAGTGTCCACAGATGTAAAAAAAAATGGACAGGAATCTAGCAGTGGTGTGTGTTGAAACTGGGTTGCCTCAGTGCAAAGACAAAGCCTGGCTCCTTCAGGCTTCATGTACAGTAATTATGTTGAGCAGCGTAGTAAGAAATTTCATTGCTGGTAGCCAGAATGTAACTCTTCAACCCACGTTAACTTATAGTGTACCCATAATATATGTGGATTAAATCCTGTAGTGTAGGATATCCAGTGAGAATTGGATTTGAAAGTGCCTGTTGAAAGCATAACAGTTTGACCTCATAACTTGCCTGATGCACATTGATTTATGTACTGTTGCAGAAGTTTAATTGTAGGGGAGGTTAATAAAATGTGATGTTAATGGGACCATTAGTTAATAGTTCTGCTAAAAATAATAAAAAAACCTTTTTTGATGTTGAACCCCTGTTGTCCAGGTCCCAGTTCATTGCATCACCTACAAATGTGGTGGATACGCACCATAGCCAACTGGGGTAAAGTGAGTTCATGAAATGTGTGTAGTGAATATACCTCATTGTACGGTGGCCACCATAATTGTGGTGTAATGCACCATTACTCCACAGTACCAGAATGTTCAATGTGTTTGTGTGTGAGTTAAAGGCTTCTTTTATGTATGAAATTTCAGTCAGCTGATATACGTACAGCAGCTGCAAAAGGTCTATGTAAGCTTCTTGTGAATGACAGAATCAAGTCACCTAACCTTGTGTCTCATCTGCTTATCATGTGGTACAACCCTGTTACAGGTATAGTGGTGTTGTTTATGTTCTGTTTTTGTGCTGCATGCATTGTACAAGGGCATATGCAAAAGTTTCTGGACTGGTCAGTGATGAAATATATTTGTACCTTTTCTAATGGTCACTGTTGCTTCCTTCCGAGTTCATACAATGGTTCCAGCATTTCTGCCACTGGCAGATGCATGCACCATTGGAAATGACTTTTTTTGGAGTAGTGCATGTGGGAGGTCAGTGATTGTTCCTGAATTTCAGGGACATTCAGGAAATGACTCCTTAGTGGCTGTGATTTCATTCTCAGAAACATGAAGAACTCACAGGAGGCCAAATTACGTACATGAGGGTGGTAGGAACCACTTTAAAGTTTTGAGGGGCCAAAACTTGTGTTTGACATGACATATTTCTTAATTCAAGTATGGCGAGGATAGGCTTTTGACTGAGAGAACTGCTGTTGGGCTGGCGGGTCATGACAGTTAACCCAGGTTTTCTCTTTTGTTGTGACTCTCAAGGGAGTGTTGATCATTTCTGATTTCATGCAATGGTTCAGTCCCATAAATTCACATTGCTGCTGCTTCTACTTATCAGTAATTAACAGAGGCACAAACTTTTTGGATATCTGCTGTTTGTTACAGTTCTGTGTGATTCATTGGCATGTTCCATCTGAGAGGCCTAACCTGATAGCATCTACAAAATCGGACTGAATCATTCTTCATTTATGTTTTTCTGAACTTTGTCAGTGTTTTCTTGTGTGCAAACTGTGGAAGGATGGCTGGAATTCTTACATTTTTCAAATGAAGTATCCTCATGTGTAAATTAAGAAAATAACTCGTACTTTGTTCCTTTTTGGGTAATTCCCCGGCGTCTGAGTTCTAATTGCCGACGTTTCTGAACTCACTGTCGGTTCCATCTTCATAGGCAGGTGAATGAAGTACTTTATTCACCTGCCTATGAAGATGGAACCGACAGTGAGTTCCGAAACGTCAGCAATTAGAACTCAGACGCCGGGAAATTACCCAAAAAGGAACAAATTACATTTAGAACACGGCAAGAGCTTAAAAACAAGAAAATAACTCACTCAAAAGCATGTATTTGTCCTGTGGCATTGTCACTGAAAGTTGTATTGAGCACTTACTGCATTTCTCAAACAGCTAAACTTAATACAAATGTGGTGTCCTGTCAAATCAACCATTAGAAAGTGACACACCCAGACAGTAAACTACCACTGAGAGGCAATGCAGAGAGTTATGGCAGAAAGCTGTGATACTTGCCTTTTTTTAATTTGAATGGTGAGTTTGGGACTTTTGGATAAGGCTTTGTAAATGTCAGACACATTTTGTTTATAATCTCAGAATAAAACATGACTGCAGATACAAAGATAGACAGAGAATAAAATTGGTATTGTTGCTTGGTAACCTTTGAAATATACAGAGCATTTCAAATAAAATTGTACAACAAATTTAGTAATGTGACCACAGAAATTGGACATTTTCAACTTGAAAGTATTCTACTGAAAATACCTTTAGAAGTTCCATTGTAAGTTTTTGTTGCTATAGAGGGAGATGTGTACCTGCGACAGATGCTTGGAGCATTTTTCACAACTTTAGCATATGACAGTAAGTATGGACAGGAAATGTTGGAGCAAGCATTCTTACCAACACTTCGAACATTATTTCAAGCTCCAGTTACTAGTCCTTTAGTGGAGGTGGATCAGGACAGTGTCGTCCGTTTGATGTTGCATCTTACTCGGCCTGGTGATAAGAAGGTATGTAAATAATGGTGCAAGTAATTGTAAACCCATTTTCAGCTATGTTTATTCAGAGCACATGTGCCATCCCAGATTGTATTGTATTTTTATATACACACATTTAAGCTCATTAAAGAGGAAGATGCAATTACAGCATTTGAAACTCCAATTCAGAATTTGATACCTGTGAATGCTGGACATTGCTGTTTACATTACAAGGCCAAAACACTGTGAGAGGCATCTTGGGCATTCTGTTTTTAGCATTTTATATTCCATATTCTGCTTTCTTTAGGCACTGATTCTTGTGTAAGTAGTCTGTATTCTACATGCTGTACTCAGCAATCATTTTTTATTCAGTCTTCATATTCTGCAGTTGGCATTCATTATCCAGCTTTCCTGCATTCTTTGTTTGGCTGCTGTGAAGTGCTGTAATGATAGGAAATTACCTGTAAATGGACAAATACACAAACTCCAATAAGGTGCCCCTGTATATATCACCACCTTCACTTAGTGCCCAGCTAAGTCAATAAACAGAAGTAGCCTATTATATTAACACTGGAGAGCTCTTGGTAGAGCACCACCCCTCTTAGCCAACATTCGCCAAAGATTGTGGTGATACAAACGTGCCCGTCAACATTAAGTAATGTCTGATGTAGCACCATATTACTGTTCTTCTCTTCTTTGCATCTACTGTACTGTGCATTTAAATTTTTTGATGAGATTTTTATCTGTGTATGAGAAGAATATGTCACTTCTTGAAAGTGGCTGGGGGAAGATGGGGTGTTATGATATTTCCTATTCTCCGTTGATGAAGAAAGCCAGGCATGAACTTTGATCTCCAGAAGCAAACACTTTCAGGAGTATTAAGTAACAGTGAACACACATTGTGGTACTGTATGGTACAGTATACATTAAAACTGTATGCAGAACTGTACTATGTACTGTTAAAAGTAGCTTTTGTATATTATAAAACACTTTCTTGTTAGACTGACCATCTGAAATTAAAGTGGTTTCACAACTGTCAAACTTCTTCCAGGAGCTTCAGTACCCAACTTTCCTTTTGAATCCTATACGAGGTCTTCAAACAATAAGTAATCAATTACAATACTTTGATTTATTCCACCAAAAATTGCAGTGAACAGACAATGGTGCTGATTTGGTGTGTGTATGAAGGGGGGGGGGGGGGGGGGGGGGGGGGGGGGGGGGGGAGGGGGGGGGGGGGGGTTGAGTGAGTGTGTGGGTGAGAAAGAGAGGGGGCGAGCATATTCAGTGGCTCTCTACAAATCATTCATGTAACTTCAGTGAATAAATTAAGTTGCTCATAAAACATTATACTTTATTGAATGTGATATCCTGTGGTAGTGTAGTTTATTAGTGGTGGTTTGACACCACCATCTAAATGTTCCCTTCGAGGTAAGTCCTCTGCCCACCGTGAGCATCTTGCTCTCATTCAAACCAAAAGTCACAGCAATGTTTAAAGAAGGGTCAGTTAGAATATTGTTTCTTGAATATTATGCAGTTTTCTGTCCTGTCTGTGTGTGATATATTTCTTGTTTAGTTAGCCATTTAACGTGAGGTTAGCAGTGGTGTTGTTATGTGTGACATTGTTTTACTGAAATATAAACATATACATGCACTGATATGAAATGTAATTATCACTACTTCTGAATACAATATGTGTGAAATGAACTTTGGTTCAGCTGAGAAATTCTTGTGCAAAATAATTAATTTTAGAACACCACTTAGGGACTAGTGAGAATTTCTTACTTAGTAATGTGAGCATATTCAGTTTTTAACAAATGTCTCATTATATTCAGTAGGTACAGTACATATGTAGTATTTTCATTCAATCTGCACTTACTTCATGTCTTGTATGCCCATAGTGGAAAGGTTTATATGTTCCTAATTTTGCTTTCAGAACACTGTACACAACAACTTGGCTATTGTCCTCTGCAACGAAGTGCTACTTGACTCAGACCCATACAATAAGCAAGTACTTCTGCGAGCTCTTACGCAACTTGAACTTGTCCTGGATGATGAAATTGTGCTACAGAATATCAACACATTGGCAGAGAAAGTGGCTGAAGTAAGACATTAGTTATAGTAATGCCTTGTATATAAAGAGGTTACATTTGCAGAGTTTCGTTTGTATCTAAAATAACCTTTAGCTTTAGTGCTCTAGAGATGCTATCTTAGCCTGTGTAACTTGTCACTTTGCACAGTGTTGCAATTTTTGCAACAAAAGTCATGGCACATGGCAAGTGGTAGCAGTTTGAAAATCTGTATAATACTTCTCTGGGTGCTGGTTTGCCCAGATGTGTGCCAACAAATAAATGTTCTATAATTGTGGGTATATTTATCTTCAGTTATATCATATAAAGTCAATTGAATTATTAAGTATTTATTACTTGTACCGACAAATGCACATATATATAGTACAAAATTATATTACAAATGCTCGTACATGTTTTGGTGCTCTGCACCATCTTCAGGGAGCTTATATATTAAAATTATTAAAACTATATAAAGCAGTAGGCCGTTGTATGGTGAAATCTGTATTGTAGGTAAAGTGTGGTAGTGGCTGCATATGCAATTCAAAATTCCTGTGTTGGTGTGTCTGGTGTGCCAGTTGGAAGTAAACACCAAAATGACTTTTGAATTGCATATGCAGCCAGAACCACATTTTACCAAAATACAGATTTTACCATACAACGACCTACTGCTTTATATAATTTTAATATTTTATAACTTTAACAATCACAGTATATAAACTCCCTGAAGGTGGTGCAGAGGCACCAAAATATGTAGGAGCATTTGTAATATATTTTGTACTATATATATATATGTATGCATCTGTTGGTACAAATAATAAATATTAGTCAATAAAAATGCACAGTATGAACATAAAAAAATAACTAAATTATTAAATTGCATTTGTTATACAAACAGTCAATTGTTTTAAAACTTGGGCTGCTGATTTTTAAACCACTCCATAATGTAATTGTTGTATATTTTAAATTGATCATATATGAATATACTTTATATTTCCTGCACCTTTTTCACATGACCATCATTTTGTGTGTGTTTATGTATGTGCATTTGTGTGTTCTTTTATATTCATCTACTACTATGTGTAATAAAACCTTATTAAAAGTACTTTATTATGCACCTTTTCTGCCTAAATGCAAAAAAAAAAATTATCATTTTGTATTTGCATATAAGTTAATAATGTATAAGTTTTTTTTTATTATTATTATTTTTATTTAAGTTGAACTGAAAAATGTAATTACCTTATCTTGTTGGTATTCTCTGTGCTTGTTTATTATTGGTTGTAAAAAGTAATGTGTTGTTGTCCTTGTGCACACCAAGAAGGCATGTGGGGGAGTTAAGGTATGGCAGCATTCTTAGCCTTGGTGCTAGGTGGAGGTGAGTGGTCAGCTTCATCCACTTGCTGCCGTACCAGTGGGGAAAGACCTTCTGGTACAAATTGAATGTGAGGCTTAATGAGCCCCAGAACCAGTCACTCGTGATACCAAGAGAGAAGATATGTATAGCACTCATGATGGAAAGAGAGCAGGCCATGTAACAAAGTGCTTGAAGGAGAATAGATACACAGTGTGATCCATAAGTTTTAGGACTGATTTTTTTTAAATAAATAAACTAGAGTGATCTATCAGCCAACCCAGTAACTAAGTACTGTTAAAACTATTATGGGAGATGAGACCTGTTGTTTTGCCTCTAACCCCGAAACAAAGCAACAGACTTCTGAATGGGTTGGTGATACGTCCCCTTGGCCGAAGGAACTGAAATTCCAAAGGTCCTGCATCAAGACCATGTTGATAATTTTTTTCGACTCTCAAGGCATAGTGCACAAAGAATTTGTACCAGAGAGAAAAACAGTAAATGCAGAATTTTATTAAGGAGTAATGGATGGCCTCCTGAAGTGTATTCACGGGTTCGTCCAGCTGCATTCTGCTGTTGAGATTTTTTCTTGTTGCACGATAATGCACCCACCCACAAAGCTGCAAGTGTTTGACCCCAAAAAATTATTAGAGTAGAAACGGAATCTGGTGGCACACGGCGACGAACGGGAGGAGAAGTGAAGGGGAAAGAGGCGAATGGAGTGGGTAGCCAGCAGTCTTCAGCTTGACTCGGAACAGTCCATCCAGTGTTACTACGATCGTTCTCTGCTGACCCGCACTCCAAGAAAGCCAGTACTCGACTGAACTGACACCCCCGCCAATATAAATGGACTCGTCCGTTTCGCTGGAAGACCGAATCTGGTTTCTGCGCTTGTGCCGTCACATTCCGTTT
>Ga0123357_10001174_pt1 | contig 27348 bp, 19 predicted proteins | sample TergutEmb28metaG_FD_89873 | JGI IMG/M metagenome (GOLD analysis project Ga0123357, IMG submission 89873) | Embiratermes neotenicus P4 segment gut microbial communities from Petit-Saut dam, French Guiana - Emb289 P4 | ecosystem: Host-associated > Arthropoda: Insects > Digestive system > Gut ...
CAGGCAGACGAAAGTAAATACTACAAGTACGGCATTCAAGCGCATCTTATTCTTACCCAGAGGACGCGCGAACGCCAGAGCACTTTCGATTTTAACATAACCCGAACAGGAAGAAGGACTAAGCAGCGCGAGTGTTACCAATCTGCAAACCAGACAGCTTCTTGCGATAACTCACGTAGGCCTCGTCGCGGAGCCGCGCGAAGCTCTTTACAAGCGGAGAGGACTCGCCCATATGCGAGCGGGCGATCTCCGCGAGAACGAGCCAATCATGCCAATGACCGCCAAGCGCCTGCACCTCCTCAAAGACACGGGCCAGAGAGCGCGCCGGGCGAGCTGGCTTCGGCGCGTTTTCCGCCATGTAGCGGGCAATCTTCGCCTTTTTCCGAATCGCGTGCAGACGATCCGGGTCGTCGTCCGGCGCAGGAGCGTTCTGCGCAAACCAGTTCTCAGTCAATGCTGTAAGCCCGGATATGCCAAGTACGATGGGCTCAGCCCGCTCGCGCTCGGCCAAAAGAGCTCCAAGAGCGCGCGTCAGCTTCGCGTGGAGCTTGTCGAGCGTCCGCATCAATTCTTCAGCAGCCTCAATGCGTTGTTGCTGTAGCACTCTCGAAAGTTTTTCTCCCTCGGCCTGCGCCTTCGACGGAGCATGGCCGGCGATCAGATCGCACAACACATCAAAGTCACGAACCCGTCCTGCGGCGCGGCGGATTTTCTTCAACAACCGGGCAGCCTTCGGCCCGCTCCGGTTGCGGCTTGAACGAGCATCCAACATATCCAGCAGAATCATCTGCGCTTCAATGCGGCGAGTCGTGGTGCGGGTTCTGTGGACGTGCCTCTTGTCAGGCCGCCGACGGCAGGACAGAATAGCTGCATGGAGAGTGGCCATGTAGCGCTGCAGTATCTCCACGGGACGAACTGTTGCCTGAACTTTCATCGCGCGCTGGTTACGGGTCTGGGAGAAGGTAGTTTCCTGAAAATAATTGCCTGTATTTGAATGCACCTTATCATATTCCTCATACATCCATTTGGCATAGCAGGACGGGAGGCAGGATATCCGATGATAGGATCACGTTTTTATACACACATCATTCTGGGCGCTTCTCTAACTATTTATCCGGGATGCTTCGCCGTTGCCGCGCAGGACACGCCCAAAAGACACGCGAAGGCCGCGCCAAAGTTAGCCACGGCAACCTGGTCGCCCGATGTCGAGACGGCTCTGGGAGTCTCCTCCACAGACTTCCGGACCACCGGGCTGAACAAGCTGACGCCCAGCCAGCTTCAGGCTCTGGAGGAGGCCGTAAAGCGTCACCCTTACTTCGATGCAACGAAAAAGCTGCTCACCTGTGCTCGCGGCCCGCTGGCTCCAGGCGCCCATGCGCGCGTCTTTCTCACCGTGGATGGCGAGGATCCCGAGGGACTTCGCGCAGCCGAAATTCTCCGCGCCGTGAGGTCGCTCCCGGGAGTTGATCTTGCCGATACCGCCGCCGACGCAGACCGGATCCTGCATGTGGTTGTTCAGGAACTGACACTGAAGAACAAAACCATCGGCTATACGGCCTCTTATGTCACGGCGACTCCCTGCGTCTCCGAGTCAGACAGCGGCAAGACGGATGTCGAGTTGAAGGGACAGCTCGGAAACTCGACCAACTCGAATGGAGCCGATCTGGCACGCAATCTTGCAGCCATGCTCGCTGAGGACATTCAGACGATCCGGGCAACCGCCCGGAAATAGAACGCCCGCCTCTGCGCTCACCTGAAGAGGTCTTTCAGCCTCAGGAAAACATAGACGGCGGCAAAGAGTATCCCCGTCGTGCTGGCTCCCCAGTGCTCGGCCAGTTGATGAAAGAGATTCACGTACCACGGAGGTGGAGTGGCATCCTCATGCGAGTTGCCGCGCTGACCCTGGCCGTAGAGTGCATTGGGCACGGGAGCCTCAAGAGCGGCATCCTTCTGTGCGGTGGAGCCAGAGGTCTGGGCCGAGCCGTCACCGGAGTCGCTGCCGGAAGCCTGAACAGGTGATCGATATGTATCAGAAGAGATTCGATACACATACGCATCTCTGCGCGCGGAGGATTCTCCGGACTCGTTTGCCCCATCGACAAGTGACCGCTGCAACAGCGCTTCGGCGATCCTTTGATTGGTATCGCCAGAGAACGCAACCGGTAGAGCCGTGTTCAGATTCAGAGCTGTTTCAACCCTGCTCTCCTGCGTCTGAGGCGCTGTGTCCTCATCCATATCCGGACTTGTAAAAAACGTGAGCAGCCGATCCGGGCTGGCCGAGGCCTCGTCCGAACGCTCCTGAGCAAGGCTCTCGGTCACAACCGATAGCTCATGTCTTTCGATCTTCTGCAGGATCGTATCGCACCTGGCTTCGAACGAGCCTGGAATCCATATGCCGAACATCAATGTTACTTCAAAGAGTCTTTCTGTAAACCTGCGTAACTTAAGCATCTTTCTGCTCTCGATCTAATAGGGTGCAAATAAGGTGCTGCAATATAAGGTAATTTCCGCAGAATTGTACGCCTGTTTTCGGCATCGTCCACGAGGTTTTTTTCATGAATACGAACGCTCAGGCAACCCGCGATGATTCAATGCGATAGAGCGCTCGGCGGCGAGAATCCTCGACCGCGTGCAGCGGTTACCAGGCAATTACCTCGCGTGATGACCTGGCTGACTCGATGGCATGATGAAGAGATGGAACCATCCTGGAGTATCGACCGCGTCATCGCCGTGGACTGGTCGGGCCGTATCGATCAAGCCGGCCAGCGAAGACATATCTGGGCCGGAGTCTGGAGCGGCGGCACAGCGGGCTCCCGCGTGACGCTCGAAGCCGGACGGACGCGCGAGGAATGGATTGAGTGGCTCATCAAGCTCGCCCGGGAGACTCCGCGCATGGTCGTCGGCCTCGATTGCTGCTTCAGCTTTCCCGCGTGGTTTGTGCGCGAGCACGGCTGCGCCACGGTCTTTGATCTGTGGCGTTACGTGGCTGCCGGAAACGGCGAGCGCTGGCTGAGCCGCAACGGCGACAGCCGCGATGCGCGTTTCTGGGGAGCGCCGCACAAGCGTCCGGCGGAGTTCTGTGGAGAGCAACTGCCGCGTTCCATGCGCCTCACCGACATGGACAACAAGATTACTCCGAAGATGCTGCAAGGAGACCCGGAACGCGCGGCGAAGGTCCGCGGAATCACGCCTAAATCTCCGTTTCAGATTGGCGGCTCGGGCAGCGTCGGAACGGGCAGTCTCCGCGCCATGCCGGGGCTGTTGCGGCTGCACGAGGCCGGGTTTCGCATCTGGCCTTTCGATTCAGCGGCCATCGATACCGCAAAACCTCAGCCTTTGTTAATTGAAATGTACACGCGGCTGCTGACCGGCGCAGTCAGCAAAAGCAATGAGCAGGCGCGGAAAAACTATCTTGCGGCAAGAAAGAACGATCCCTTGTATGAAGGCCTGTCGCGCAGCGTGCTCTCCCAGGCGAAGACCAGCGAAGATGCCTTCGACGCCCTTGTCAGCGTTATCGAAATGGTTCGATGGCAAGAGGAGTTTCCCGCGCTGAAAGCTACCCGCGACAAGACGCTGCGGCTGGAAGGTATAACGTGGCGTCCGGGAATCCGCTAGATGTTTAGCTGACAGCTGACGGATTTTTCAGCCGCTGCTGATAGTGCTGGAGGAAGTAATGCATGGTTTCGATACGAATGCGAATCGATGCCAGCGGGCGATTCTCGTCGAGATCGCGAAACGAAAAGTGCGGCTTTCCTGACTGCTCGATGATCTGCTCGATCACGCGGCTGATGAACGCATCATGACCGCATTTGAAGTTCGACAGCTCCACCGAGATCAGGTTGGGATGGCGGGCGACGAACTTTGCCGCCCATATCTTGTGGTTCGAGCTGGCCGCAAAGGTGTGCTTCCAGACATCGGAGATGTCCAGCGGAGAGGCAATCAATCCAGCGCGCACCTGCTCTGCGAACAATCGATCCAGAAGATCGGCATCGAGCGGTAGCAGGCCTTGCGAAAAGACGGGATACCCCAGCCGGTTCAGCTCCTCGGTAATTCCCTGGTTCAAGCCCGGGTCATGATGATACGGCCGGCCCAGTATCACAAGCCCGATCTGTCCGTTCTGTTCGAGTTGATCGAGCGTGCGCCGCGCCTGATGGCGAAACTTGTCTTCAAAGAGCTTCCAGGCATCAAAGGCTAGATCAACGGCGTGCGAGTTTTCATCCCAGGCGAGGTGCAGCAGATCCTTCCACGCCTCGAACATCTGAAACTTAAACAGCTCGCGGTCCGCCATGTTCAGAACGGGATTCACATACCTCACCCCCGCCTCGGAAAACCAGTTCACGTTGCGGGAGAAGGCCGCTTTCACGGCTTCGGGCGTTGCCGAACCGGATGGACATGCATTCGATCCGCTGCATTCCTGAAGGTGAGTCGTCAGCACATCAAACATGGGGAAAAAGATCGCATCGAGCGGCTGCGTCTTCGCTTTCTGGAGCAGCTCGTAAACATGGGCGATTGCAATCTTCGATGGGAAACATGGATCAACCGCCGAAAAACCTGCCGCATTCTTGTAGCGCTCCGGACTGGAGAACTGCGAGTAGTGAAGATGATGCGGAAGAATGCCAAGGCTCTCAAAATAAGCGGAGAACAGCGGAGCATAAGTATAGAGATTCAACGCCCTCGGAATACCGATGTGTGTGCGCGCGCGAAGTCTCATCTTCTTTTCGGCGCGTCCTGATGAGCGCGGCTTCTGGTTGCCCGCAGCTATCGAGGCAGGATGCACCGGCCTCCACACCTGCTCGGCGGCGAGCTGCACAAAGTCAGGACAACTTGTACTCTGGGCTTTCCACTGCTGGTTGATCTTTCGCACTCCATCTGCATTTTCAGCCTCTCCGCGCTCGCAGGTGGCGATGATGACGCGCTTGTGATCGCCGAGTTCCACGAAGGTCCGGAGACAGCGGTTCGAGCAGTAATGGCAGCGCGTGGTCTCGTCGCGACGAATTGTGTAAGCAAGTGAGTCGAGAGACTCAAATCCTGGGAAGTGAGTGCGAAGTCCATCGCGATAATTCTCTGCAACCTGAAGCGCCGCTCCGATCGCGCCCGCTACCGAGCAGTTCGGATGGACCGTTATCTCGGGCTTGTCATCGCCGTGAAAATGCTGCCTGATGTAGTCCACCTCAGCTTTGACCACGGCGAGGTTTCTCTGCGTGCCGCCCTGTAGAACGAAGCGGCGTCCCAGCGCAGCCACATTCGCGACTCCGGCAACGTAGCGGAAGACATTCTTGGGAAGCACGGTGGCCAGACCTGCAAGAATCTCCTCCGGCTGCCATCCTTCGCGCTGAAAGTTCACGATGTCCGCCTGCAGAAAGACCGCGCAGCCATAGCTGAACTGCGGCATGCGGCGCGCGCGAAAGGCTACGCCGGCGAAGTCCTCTACGCGGATGCCGATGCTTTCTGCCGCTGCCTGCAAAAAATATCCGTTCCCTGCCGAGCATTGCGTGTTCAGCTTGAAGTCCTTCACGGCTCCGTTCTGAAGCACGATGATCTTGATGTCCTGCCCACCGACGTCGATAATGGCAGCGACGTTCGGGTCAAGCTGCAAGGACGACTTCGCATGAGCCACGGTTTCGACCAGCGCCAGGTCCGCCGAGAGCACCTTCTTCAAGAGATCCTTTGAATAGCCAGTGGTTCCCAGTCCAAGCACTCGCACCGAAGGACTCAGCGCTTCGAGCTTGCCGCGAAGCTCGCCGAGCACGGCGACGGCATCGGTGATCGGATCGGACTGCGAAAGCCGATACGAAGAAGCAACAACCTCTCCGTCAGCAGAGATCGCCACCGACTTGGTGGAGGTTGAGCCTCCATCCAGCCCCACGAAGACCTCCAGCTCATCTTCGGCACGAGCTGGCGCAGGCGCATCTTGAAAAGAATAATTTCTGCGAAAGTCTTCCAGTTCCGGCGCAGACGCGCACAAACCTTCGTTGTCTGAAGACTGCGTTCGCAATTCATCGTGATTGCGAATATACACATCAAGTGCACGGATTCCCTTGAACGACACGAGATTGCCGGATTCGGCAGCGCCAAACTCAATCGCTCCCATGGCGGCGAAGTATTCGGCCTGTGGTGGAACGGCGACGAGCTCCTCTATATCTGCGCCATCAGGAAGATTGAACTCTCTCCGCTTCCAGAGATCAAGCAGGCCTCTGCGCCAGGCCAGTTGCAGGCCCGGGAAAAAGGCGCACGGACCGCCAAGTAGAAAGACCTTCGGCGTTATGGTATTGCCGCGCGTAAGCACGCTGAGGTTCTGCAACACGATGGCGTGAAACAACGACGCAATTAAATCCTCCGCAGGGACGCCCTGTTTTTGCAGTCCGGTAATATCGGTTTCCGCAAAGACACCGCACTTGCCCGCTACCGGATAGACATGCGCGGCTTCAAACGTTTCGGTAAGCAGCCTGTCATTAGGGATGTGCAGCTTGGCGGCAATCTTTTCGATCACGACACCCGTGCCGCCTGCGCACTTGTCGTTCATGGTGGCGATCTTCCTGCGCCCGCCCGGGTGGCTGGCGTCGTCGAAGAAGATCATCTTAGCGTCCTGCCCGCCCAGCTCGATGACGGAGCGGACCTCGGGATAGAACGACTCGACCGCCAGGCTGACCGCAGCCACCTCCTGCACGAAACGAGCGCCCAGGATGTCGGCGAGCCGCTGGCCTCCGCTGCCGGTCATGAACAGCCGCACGTGACTCTCGGCCAGCGAGAGCTGCGTCATGATCTCCTGCAAGACGCCGAGGACCGTAGCCGCCTGGCGAGCCTCGTGCCGCCGGTAACGCTCGAGCAGAATCTCTCGCGTGTCCGCGGCGCGCACGACCGCCTTCACCGTGGTCGATCCGACATCAATACCTATAAAGGATCTCTGCATCTTTACCTGAAGGCAGCGTCAGGCGACTCCTTGATCCAGGACAAGGAGTGCGCTTTCTCGCCGGGACGAGCCGACATCAGCCGGTCTGCATATAAGACGAAGTTAGCGGCGGTCGAAACCACTCCGGGCGCGCGCGGAATCTGGCACATGGGATGCCGCAGCGCAGGAGTCTCGGCGACAAACGCGCGAATCTCATCCAGAGTATGGCGCGTCGAGCCGAGGACTCGTTCGAACTCATGAGCCGTTCTAGCCTTGGCCTCCGAAAGCGCCATCTGCACACGGCTATAAGCATGAACCTCGCCATCCGCCGAGGTTTCGATGGGCAGGAAGCGGACATCGGAAAAGCGTTCGACCAGCGAGGCCTGAACCGCATCGGACTGGATCGACGGCAGGCAGCCAAACGGCTTCAGCGCGACCACCAGATGACACATCTGGTGGTTCGTGTAGTGGAGCGTCTTGGCGACCTCCAGATGGCCTTCGCCACCGCGCAGGCGCGTGTCGTAAAACGGATCGGCTAACTCGGCCAGCTCCCGCTGCGAAGCCATGTGCGGCACGGGAAACGCGAGCAGCTTTGCAAGCCGATCGTAATGATGACGGTAGATAGCGGCTCCAGCAGAGAAGCCGAGCCGCTTGAGATGAAGTCCGGCGCGGGCTCTGGCTGCCTTCCACGGAGAACTCCACGGCGCGGTGTGGCGCAGCATCCGGCCTTTGTACTCCACCTGGGTCTTTTTCTGGTGCAGCAGATAGAGCAGCCAGACACTGATCGGTTCGATGGAAACCTCGGCTCCCTCTTTTTCGAGGAAGTCCAGCATGCGGAAGTTTCCTTCGCTCTCGGTCATCTGCGCCCAGAACTCGCCGATGACCTTGACTCGCGGCTTCACGCGCAGCCAATCGACCTCGACCCGCCGCAACTCGTCTGCGACAGTGGGAAGAACCGTGGTCAGCGCCTTGCCGTACAGGTGGGTCCAGATCTTGCCCACGGTGTTGCGAATCCTGTACGCGCGCGACTCCGATGGCGGACAAAGATACGGCGGCAGCACCTTGTTCAGCTCGAATCCCTGATAAGTTCTGAGGTGCTCGGCGAGACAATCGGCCATGCCCTCGATGGCGCGATCCGTAGCTCCGGCCTGCGTCTCGTAGGGTTTAATGCGGCGCTGTTCGATGTTCAGAAGATCGCCCAGGATAAACGAGTGCATGGCGTTCAGGCCGAAGTCTACGGTGAAGTGCAGTCCGCTGTGGCCGGTCGAGGCGTTGATGCCATGATCCTGCGAGAAAGAGAGGATGCGAAATCCGTTATATCCCGCAGCGTTCAGCGCTGTGCGGAACTCCGACTCGTACATGCCAAAGCGGCAAGGGCCGCCGCAGGCCGCCGTAAAGTAGACATACTGCCGGACGATTTCGTCGCGCGAGAGACCCGCCTTCTCCTTTTCCTGAAGAAATCGGACCAGATTTCCAACCGTAAAGTACACGGGATTGCACAGCCCGCTGGCGCAGAACTCCTTGCCCAGCTCATGCGCATCTCTGTCCGTCTCCGGCAGACGCTGCGAACGGTACCCGGCTCCGGCCAGAAGACCCTCGATCAGTCGCTCATGCTTCCAGGTCAGCCCGCCAAACAGAATCGTGACCGTGGCTCGCTCCTCGGCAGTGAACGGCCGCTCCGCTGGCCTTAGCGGTAGAAACTCGGATTGTGCCGCTGTTGGATGGAGTGACAAGAGTACTGACCTCATGGAATCGCTACAGGATGAACACGCAGGCCTGAATGGAGCCGGACCTGCTTGTTTTCTGTAGGATCGCTGTCGCAACTTTGCTTTTAAATTTTACCTTCATTTTCGTTGAAGGTTTTCAAAATACGGCCTGCAACCTATTGAAAACAACTGTAGGGAAGACGAAGCTCCAACCAGAAAAGACGCCGAAAAACACATAAGCTGTTAATCTTTAGTAAGGACTATGCGCCGGGACCGGCAGAAAGAGACGAATCAGCAGGAAGAGAGATGACTGAAGAACGGCAGGTTGCAACGAATGGACAGACGCGGGAGACATTTGCGTCGCGGGAGTCAGCAGTACTGTTAATCACTTGTCCCGATCAGCGGGGGTTGGTAGCGTCTGTGTCGGCTCTGTTGTACGAAACGGGCGCAAACATTATCCACGCGGACCAGCACCAGGACCATGACGAAGGGCTGTTTTTCATGCGCGTGGAATGGCTGTTGGAAGGCTTTGACCTGGACGGGTTTCGCACCGCGTTTACGCCGCTGGCAGCGAGGTTCAAGATGGACTGGAAGCTGCGGCTGAGCCACGAGAAGCCGCGCGTGGTGATCTTCGTCTCGCAGTATCTTCACTGCCTGTCGGACCTGCTGTACAGAAACCAGATGGGGGAGCTTGCCTGCGAGATCGTGATGATCGTGAGCAATCACAAGGACGGCGAGGCGCTGGCGAGGTTTTATGAGATTCCGTTCCACTATATTCCGGCAACGGCAGAATGCAGAGAGGCCGCCGAGACGCAGCAACTCGCGCTGCTGGAAAAAGCGGGCGTGGAACTGATCGTGCTGGCGCGGTACATGCAGATTCTGACGGCGCGGTTTGTGGAACGCTATCCGCTGGCCGTGATTAATGTGCATCACTCGTTTCTTCCAGCGTTTATCGGGGCGCGTCCGTATCACGCGGCCTTCCGGCGCGGAGTGAAGCTGATCGGCGCGACCAGCCACTATGTAACCGCAACGCTCGACGAAGGCCCCATCATCGAGCAGGATGTCGCGCGCATCTCGCACAGGGAAGAGGTACACGACCTGATTACGCGCGGACGCGACCTGGAGCGTGTAGTGCTTTCACGAGCGGTGAAGTGGCACATTGATGGCCGAATTGTCTCGTACCGGAATAAAACAGTTATCTTCGACTGATCGGAGATACTGCGGCTGCTCGACTGCTTCCATCGTAGTCGAGCAGCGATCCTACCGAAGGTTCAAAGTAACTGTTTGCAGCGCAGTATGAGTTAGAGCGCCGGAGGTTCCTGTTACAGTAAAGGTGAAGGTCTGAGGTCTTATTCCGAAGTATCCTTCACCGCTTCCGCAACCAGAAACACCAGTTAGCGCGCCAAGATATACCAGCGTCCATACAACCAGCAAAGTAACTCGTGGTAATGCAGACATCGTCCTTCTTAGTCTGCACACCCATATGAATGGAAAGAGAAGAAGAGCCAGTGCAACATTGGTTGCGCTGAATGGCTTTACCGTCTTATTCCCGGCGTTAGTTAGTGAAGTCTGAATGGTCAGGGTCGAAAGAGCAGTGCCACCGCCCGGTGTTACGGACGGGGGCGAGAAGACTGCAACTGCTCCTGGAGGAAGTCCCGTCTGGCCCGGCGCTGCGGTGATAGTAAGAATTACCGGATCGTTGAAGGAGCTGGTTACAAATCCTACAGATACGGTAAACGATGCAGAGTCTCCCGGATGAATCGTCTGTGTCGTGTTATTTGTAATATTCACCGAAAAATCGCCGCCACCCGGCGGAGGCGGCGGTGGAGTAGACGGTATGGCGACTGAAACCGCAGTCCCGCTCGATGGAAGATTGCTTATATCGCCCAGATAGTTCGCCGCTATGGAGTATGTATTCCCGGGTGCAAGAACGGATGTGCTAACTGCACTACTTATAGCTGTAGCAGTTAGCACGCCGCCTGCGCCAGCGATCACGGGCCCGAGAATGCCTGCGCCTATCACATCGCCGTTATAGATGAAATTCACGGTGCCCGTAAGGTTCGGAGCACCTGGAGATGAAGTAACAACAGCAGAAAGCAGAACTCCGGCACTGGTAATTGTTGCCGTCGTACTTACATCAGTAGTTGTAGGTGTTCTGGTTTCCGTCGGAGGCGGCGCAGCAGGAATTGCCACCGAGGTTGCGGCTGAATTGGAGGGTAGGTTACTTACGTCGCCCAGATAATTTGCCGAGATCGTGTATGTATTTTCCGGAACAAGTTCCGAAGTGGAGATAGCGCTGCTGATCGCCGTAGCCGTCAACGATCCATCCATATTTGTAGTTACAGGTCCAAGAATGCCTGCGCCAATTAGACTGCCCTGATAGAAAAAGTCAACGGTTCCGGTCAGGTTCGGCGCATCTACCGCAGAGGTTACAGCCGCCGTCAGAAACACACCGGCAGAGGTCACCGTTGCCGTGGTATTCACGGTTGTCGTTGTAGGCGTTCGCACAGATGGAGCGCTGCTTAATACAGTCTGAATAACCGTATTGGAACTGCCGGATGTAAAGTTATTGTCTCCAAGGTAGCTTGCAGAGATGGCATATTGCCCGACAGCTAGCACTGGGCTCGGAGTGAATGTTGCAACGCCGGTCGCATTCAGCATTCCGGTTCCGATAGGTTCTCCGTTGCTGTAAAAGGTGACAATTCCACCTGTGATAGGATATGTGCCGGCCTGGGGCGCAATGGTTGCAGTAAAGGTTACAGAGGTATTCTCAGACACGGATGCCTGCGATGTCGTCAACAGGATGGTTGGTAGAACCCTCTGTATTGTTATAGATGTGCTGCCTATAGCTGTAAGGTAGTTTGGATCAGTTTCGGGATCGTAAGTTGCCGTAATGATGTGATTGCCTGCGGGTGTATCAATCGCAGTAAAGGACGCCATGCCAGAAGTGTCCAGCATAATCGGACCGCCAAGCACCTCTCCTGTCGTGGTGTCCGTAAAGGTTACAGCCCCGGTAGGCGTTAGACCTGCCTGACCCGCTACCTGGGCCGTAAAGGTAATCATCTCACCTAACTGGACCGTGGAAAAATTCGGAGTGACTGTTACGGCTGGAGTCAGCGGGCGGGTTACAAGATATACCGCATTCGAGGGGGCTGGAGTCGCTGCCATATAGAAAATATTTCCAGGGTAGGTGGCAACAACAGGAGTTACTGTTCCCGGTCCAGCCGGACCAGGCGTTTGAAAGGCTGCTGTAGAGACCGATCTGTTGACGGGAACAAAACGATTCAGCAGTTGCGCCGCCGGTGAATATAACTCATCTAATCCGTTGACATTAACATCGGCAAATATTAAAGGCGCATTAGTGTCGATTGAGAATGAGTTAGAACCTGCAATTGTTATTTGGGGCCATAGAAAGGGATCTACTCCCGGTGTACTCTTGTTCTGCCACAAGAAAACCTGGTTTCCAGTCAGAGCCGACCAGCCAGGCACGCCGGTTCCAGTGAAATCGCCTACTGCAATGTGTGAGAAATTTCCGGTCCATGCGGTCTGCCCGGAAGCGGAAAAACCACCCTGTCCGTTGCCACGGTAGGGAGAGAATGGATGAGTGCCTCCAGTCCCATAGACTGCGAGAATATCGGTGTTGCCGTCTCCGTCAATATCAACCCAGACCAATGCGCCTGCCCAGTCACCGCCTGCGAAGTTCGCATCGCGGGTGAACGTGCCATCGCCGTTGCCTGCATAGACGCCCGACCCTGCGCCGTTGCTGGTGGAAAGCGCCAGATTCAGCGCTCCGCCCAACGGCGAGACCGCAGTCGATGTATAGGTTCCGATGTCCATTCCGGCAGCGCCCGCCACGGTGATCTGCCATGATTGCGTGAAGTTGCCTGCTCCGTCATTCGTAAATGCAGTTACATCACCAGTGGAGTTATCGGCGCAGACAAAACCTAGATTGCTGTCCGTATTATTTGTGATATTGCCAGCTACAAGCGCTGTACCACAAGGAATAGCTGTAGTAGTCCCTGTTGCGTTTATGGTTCCGTCTCCGAAGGTACCGTCTCCGTTGCCGTGATACAAAGTAACACCCGTGGCGGTTGCAACCAGCAGATCAATCACTCCGTCATTGTCGAAATCGGCGGCAACTATATTGACAATTCCTGCCTGACATACAGACTGCCCTGCATGAAAATTACCGTTATTTGAGGTGCTCGCCGGTCCGTTGCCGATAAGAACCGTAAATCCTCCTCCTGGATTAGGACAAGCCCCAGCAGCTACGGTAGTAAGAGTTCCATAAGAAACTACTGCATCCGGCAAACCATCGCCGTTGAAATCAGCTACGGCCATAGCCGGAGGAGTTGGCCCTACCCACCAGCCCAGGCCACCGCCCGAGTTCATAGTCGTCGAAGATACAATGTTGCCAGGGCTCAAGGGCTGCGTGCCAACTACTGCTCCGTTGCTCTGATCCATAAATGTAACTATGCCTGTCGGATTTATCAGGCCGTCCGCAGTTACCGTGTCAGTGAGTTGATAGGCTCCCGGACCTCCGGCCACGGACAAAAGATGCGTGGTGCTGCCTATAGTCGAGATAGAAAGCGGAATGGCCGTGACCGAAGATGCCAGGGTGGCGTTGCCCGAGTACTGAGCGTTTACAACACTGGACCAGCCTCCGGCAAACGCATGTTTCAAGGTTGCCACACCAGAGACAATTGGACTCCTGCCCAGCAGCATCGAGCCATTATAGAAAGATACAAAGCCGCTTGTAGCTCCCGGAATGGTAGCTGTAAGCACCACCGGAGTATTTTCGGGAGGGTTTGTTGACGAGGCTGTCAGCATGATCGTGCTGGGACTCTGGGCATAGGCAAGTGGCAGTGCCGCTCCCAGCATCACAAACACCTGCAACCATATGACAAATGCTCTTGATGAATGGAGTCTGCTCTGACAGGAAACTTGATTATGTGTGTGCATTAAACTTATCCTCACGAATCAAAGCCCATGAAAATATCTATATCTTCTACTGAAGGTTCAAAGTAGCTGTCTGTGACGCATTATGAGATAGAGAGCCGGCAGTTCCCGTAACGGTAAAGGTGAGAGTCTGCGGTCTGGCCCCAAAGTATCCTTCTCCGCTTCCACAACCCATCATGCCAATCAGCGCGCCAAGAGAGATCAGCACCAGCAAAGTAGTTCCCGGCAAAGAAGGCAACATCTTTCTTTGCCTGCATATGCCGATAAAAGGAAATAGAAGAAGTACAAAAACTGCATAATCTGTGTCAAATGTTATTAATTTTTTATTCCTGGAACTAGTTGATGAGGTTTGAATCGTCAATGTGGAAAGAGCCGTCGTGTTCAGAGTAGCTACGCCTGAGGCGAGATGGCCGATCCCCAGCAGAGCACCGTCAGCAAAGAAGTCTACTGCCTCGCCGTCGGCGGTAAGCGCCCCAATGGTTGACGGAGCCAGCGTAGCCGTCAGCATTACCTGCTCTCCGTAGGTGCTGGAGGCTGGAGTCGCCGCCAAGCCCAGCGTTGTCGCAGCCGCGCTCGCCGTCAGAGAAATTGCTGGCGAGGTGCTTGTTGTAAAGGTCAAATCCCCGGGATAGGTTGCGACAACCAGATGCGCTCCGGGACCAGGAATAATGTGAACAATCGCAGTACCAGCAGGGGTTAGCCGTGCCGTGCGCACGACAGCGATGCCCGAGCAGGCAGGAACCGCGGGAATGGATGTATCGCAGAAGGTTACTTTTCCGAGCGAAACGGCGGTTGCCCCGGCCATTACGGTGGCTGTCAGTGTCACCACGGTCCTCGGAGCTAGCGGAGCGGTCGCGGAACTGGCTGGGGAAACATCTAGCGCCGTGGTTGTCGCTATCTGCGCCTGGGCAGTGATTCCCCCTGCGGCGGCCAGAAACACTGAAAGCAGACCGAGCGCGCGTCGAATCGAAGAAAAGGGGCAAATCGCCACTGGCAAATCCTCCCATCAGCGGACGTGCTGATCCGCGGCATGAAGGGCCGGAGGAGACGCGAGTTAAAGTGCCCGGAGCTATCGTTTCGCAGAGAACGCCTCGCCGAACCTTCAGCGGGCCTTGCATCTGCATCTCTGCGAGTTTGTTTGATCCTCTGCTACAACTCCCAGGCAAGGAATGTTAACACCGGGCAGCGTCTCGTGGCAAAGCCTGGAAGCAAGCCGGCGCTCCGTGACGCTGAAGCAATCAATATCCATCCCGAATGGAATGAGTCATCTGCTTGCTTTGCCGTGATGACATATTTTTACCGTCCTTTAAACTTGGAGCGATATGATCTGCCGTAGCGAAGTGTGCTGGCCAAAAGATCATGAACGATGACGTCCAACTGAGTCTGGATATTAAAGTTGAATTCGAGCCGATCTCCTGCCGTTCGGTCTGGATTTCCGATGTACATCTGGGCACAAAGCACGCCCGCGTCGCCGAACTGCTGGATTTCCTCCGCAGGGTGGACTGTAAGTACCTTTACCTGGTGGGCGACTTTATTGACGGATGGGCGCTTCAATCCAAGTGGTTCTGGTGCGATGACTACAATGTGCTGATTCAAAAACTGCTGCGTAAGAGCCGCAAGCAGACCAAAGTCATCTATGTCACGGGCAATCACGATGAGTTTATCGAGCAGTTCGTAGGCATGCGCCTGGGCTCCGTGACCCTGGCGCGCGAGGCGATCCATACCGCTGCGGACGGAAAGAAATATCTCGTGATTCACGGACATCAGGCCGACGGCCTGACGCAGTTTAATCATCTGCTGGAAAAACTAGGTTCCCATCTTTACGACCGCATTCTGGACTTCAACCTTCACTTCAACCGGCTGCGGCGCGCCCTGGGATTTGGATACTGGTCGCTGGCGGCATTTTTGAAGGCCAAGACCAAGTCTGCCGTAAAGTTCGTGACCGAATACGAAAAGACCCTGGCCACGCTGACCCGCAAGCACGGAGTCTCGGGCGTGATCTGCGGCCATATTCACCAGGCTGAGATCAAGACCATTGGCGGCGTCGAATACCTCAACACCGGTGACTGGGTGGAAAGCTGCACGGCTCTGATCGAAGATTATGATGGAAAAATAAGGCTGGTTCACTTTCATGAAGATGATGTTCTCGGTTCTCGGCGAGGGGCGCGGCCACATGACGCAGGCGCTGGCCGTGAAGGAGATGGCGGAGGCGGCGGGGCATCAGATCGTCGCCGTAAGCCTCGGAATGAGTTCGTATCGACAGTTACCCGAGTACTTCACGTCGGCAATGAAGCTGCCCGTCCAGCGCCTGCCGACGCTGGAGTTGAAGTATAAGAACGGCCGCGCCGTCAGTTATGCGGCCACGCTGCTGGCGGCTGTCTTCAATCTCCCCCGATACCTTCGCGTGGTCCGCCGTCTTGAGGAGATCGTCCGCGCCGAGCAGCCCGATGTCATCATCAACTTCTTCGAGCCGGTCGCGGCGCTTTATGCTTTAACGCGCCGCCGCCGCCCGCCCGTGGTCGCCGTGGGACACCAGTTCATGTTTCAGCATCCCGGTTACGTCAAAGCTCCAGGGTTGTGGAAGCAACTGATTGGCGTGCGCATCTATACGTGGCTGATGGGAGCCCGAGCCACCAAGCTGGCGTTGTCACTTTATGAGGTTCCCGATCTGCCGCGCAAGCGCATCCTCGCTGGGCCGCCGATCCTGCGCAGGCAGCTCTTCAGGCTGAAGCCAAACGCAGCGGGAGACTTTACGCTCGTCTACCTGCTCAACCACGGCTACGCAGAGCAGATCATGCGATGGAGCGATGCCCATCCCGAGACCCGGCTGCACTGTTTCTATGACAAGCCGGAGGCTCCGGATGAGTTCGCATACTCTCCCGCGCTCACATTTCACAAGCTGAATGGAGAGAAATTCCTGACGATGATGGCCGAGTGCCGAAACGTGGTTTCGACGGCGGGCTTTGAAGCGGTGAGCGAGGCCTTCTGGTTGGGAAAACCTCTGTTCCTGGTTCCCGTGGAGAATCATATCGAGCAACAGGTCAATGCCATCGACGCGCAGCAGGCGGGCCTTGGACTGACAGCAAAAACCTTCGACCTCGACCGGCTGACCGAACTGCCGGAGCATCTGCCTACGGAAAAATTTCATGCCTGGGTAGATTCCGCTTCCGAGAGGTTTTTTCAAGCTGTAAACCAGGCAGTAGACTCAGCGCAGTGAGCCGACTCACGAAGGCAATACCGCCTCCGGGATATGCGCGAGTTTGGTAATGCAAATCCGCGCCGTCTGCGAAAGCACAAACCTGTCCTCGCGCTCGCTGACCTCTGCGCCAAACCGTATCGCAGCACTCACGCTGTCCAGGCCGAGCAGCCGGAAGATATGCGGAGCCAGCAGCGCGTCGCCCCACCAGCAGACATCACGGGCTGCCGAAGCGCCGCGTCCGGTAACGGAAAACCTGAGAGCCGCGACGTTCAGCGGAACTCCCTCGTTCAGCACCGAATGAAACAGTCCCCGGCGAAACTCCAGAACGGTGGAACCGTCTGTCGTCGTACCTTCGGGGAAGAAGAGCACGGGAAGTCCGCTGCAATAAGCCTCCGCCATCGCGCGGTTGACTCCAGGCCAGGTGGGCGGTCCGCCGCCGCGCATGACGAACACGGTCCCGGCGTTCGCCGCCAGACGCCCGATGATAGGCCATCTGCGGACCTCGCTCTTGGCCACCATGACGAATGGACGGAGCGAGCAGAATACGAGAATATCCAGATAACTCAGGTGGTTTGAGACCACGGCGCCATAGGCTGGAACCGCGCCCTCGACGGAACAATCAACCCCCATCGCGCGCGTGATGCGGCGGCACCAGACGTGTACTCGAACGGCTCCGTCATGCGTGGTTCGCGGGCGGCGCAGCAGGCTGTCCACTACCGCAGACAGCAGCAGCGCCATCAGCCATAGACTGCGAACCGTCGAGCGAAGCAGGCGAAGGAACGGCAATCAGTCCTCAAAGCAGGCGCTGCGCAACGCGCGGATGCATTGTGTGCAGGTCAAGCAGGGTCAGGAAATCGATCGTACAAAACTCGCGGTCGATGGCCGGCGGACCGCAGATTCGCGCTCCGACCGCAAGATAGGTTCGCAGCAGCTTCGGCGGACGCCCATCGCCAGCGAGCGCGTCCGGCCTCGGCAGCGCGTAAGCCGTGGTCGGTACGGTGCGCAGCTCAGGCTCCACCATGTAGTTAGCGAGCGCGTCATAGACGGCGTAGCCCGTTGCCGGATCGAGGGAACTGAGCGAACAGCAGCCCACCATATAGCGTCCGCCGTTGGCCAGCGAGTAGCGCGTGATTCCGCGCCACAACAGATTCAGCACCTCGGATGAGCGATGATCGCGATGGATACAGGCACGCCCCAGTTCGACTATCTGGCTGCGTATCGGCTCGTAGGGAGTAAAGCAGAACTCCTGCTCGCTGTAGTAGCCATAGTTGCGCAGAGCAACCTCTCCCAACTGAAGGCGGTAGGTTCCAACGATGGTTCCCGTGGACCTCTCTTCGACAATCAGGTGGTCGCAGACCTCATCGAAGCGGTCGCGGTCGCAGCCGTCGGCGTAGGCCGACTCCAAACCTTCATTCAGCTCCAGATTGAAGACCAGAAACCGCAGACGGAAGGCGGCCTCGCGGTCCGACTCGGTCAACGCCAGCCGCGCGGCATAGGGACCGGCCTCAAGACGGAAGCTCTTCGTGGACGGAGGTGTCGAACAACTCGGCAGGGCAGCGGAGACTACAGAGGTAGACGGCGTGGTAGCTGCGAGCATCGACTCTCCTTGAGGAACCGGTGGCTACATACGATTCCAGTCTACCGGCGAATTGTTCCTAAATGCTCAGTCCGTGTGAATATTTGTTGAACTTAAATCTGGTGGAGGCGGCGGGAGTCGAACTCCTCAAGCCATTGAAAACAAGTAAATTATTGATTCTCGATTGCCGAAAATCACAAAAAAGCCCACAATCTCGAATCCATTGTACGTTTATTGTACGGCGGGGTAGGTTTGTGTCGTGAAGTTGGTCAGTACCTTCACGCAACCGCTCTGGTTGACTTGCGGAAGATGTAACTCTGCCAGATCAAATCCTTCTGTAACCAGCGGCAACAGATGTTCCCGTTCAGCCAACATCGCCGCACCAATCGTCTGGCTACGACCCTCGATCACACGCTTCTGCTCCTCATCGGATGCGGTCGCTAACAACCGGTTCAACTCTTCCAGGCTGCGCACCTTCGGCACCGGCACCAGATGGTTGCGACGAAACTGTCCGCCCTCACCTTCGACCCACCCTTTTCGTTGCTTCGCGCCGGGTTGCAGAACTCCGCTCGAAAGCCCCAGTGGGAGCGGAAAGCAATGAACCGAGTCATCTCTTCCCGTTGATGGCCGCGCAGAATCTTCTTTACTGCACTGGTCAGGTTGTCGAACCGCAGGGTGCGGAAGACTCCGCCGAACCACTGAAACGCTCTCTCGTGAGCTTCCAGAAACACCTGCTGCGTGGCGTGCAAATAGGCCCGGTGATACGCCGCGCCAGAGGCCATCGATCTCATGCAAAAGATGTAGACCTTGCGCTCGTGCCCATCCAACTCCGCACGTATCTCGTACCAGTCCACCTGTGCTTCGCCGCCGTGCTGATACGACTGCGGAACGAAAACTTCGTGTCCCAGCAGCCCCATCAGCAGCTTGCGATTATGCACGTATCGGCGAACCGTCGATTCGTTGACTACGACCTCGGGCATCTCTTGCCTCATCCGTATCCAGATGCGATGCGCCGTGTGCCGCTGCTTGCGCGGCGCTCGACGGTCAGCTTCCAGAATGGCGTCGATGAACTCTATCGCCGGTCCCAGACGGGGATGGTTCCGTTGTGGTCTTTTGCGCTCCGGAGGCACGGCACTGGCCAGAGCCTGGCGCACCTCCCGTCGATGTACTCCCAACTTCTGCGCCACGGCGCGAATGGTTCCGGCTCCGTGTTCGTACTCCTGCCGGATCTGCTCGTATAGCTCCACTTTGCTCCTCCTTGTAGCCAAAGCCGTCCTCGCTTCCGGGGACATAACCCCAGAAACAAGCTATCGGGTTCGGCCTTCAGGTGGGGCCAATTCAGATGCACGAAAGGGGCCAACTCAGACTAGCGAAATCAGAAGTTTCTATTACAGCTTGCTACAGATCGAAAGGGACTCTTTATACACTGGAATATCGGTATGATTGGAGCGTTTGCCTGATGGGAGCCGAGTGAGGCGAGAGTCTCACGCTCGGTTCTGCGAGAGGCTCAGGGTGAAATTCCCTGGGCCTACTCACCGAAGAGGAGAGCCTGACACCGCTCTGGCTCGTTCGCGGGTCGAGGCAAAGTGACCCGCCAGAATGTTCGCCTCGCTGATGCGGCGATTGGAGAAAAACCGATACGCTGCTTTGGTGTTTGCCCAATCCCGCGCCGCCCACGGAGTAGTTGCGCCCAGACAACTGGAAAACTGTCCTAATATCTGTCGTAGCCGCTGGCCGTGCCGTGCATCCTCAAAATGGCATCTCGCTACTTCCTCTTCGATCCATTCCTCCCCACATTCCTCTGCCACTTTTTTATCTGTGGGCGGCGAAACTTGTCGGCTCTGCTTCATGACTACTACTTAGCCATGAATCGCTCCCGCTTGTAAGTCACTGATTTGATGCGGAATACTATCAGTCAATACCCGCTAAAATCATAACGAGTTGTGGGTAATTGAGAGGAGAACCGGACGCTTACAAAATAGCCGTCGTGGCGCCTGAACATAACTCTGAAGACTCTGTCCTGCCAATAAGATACAGGCTTTCACTCCGCTTGAGCCCCTAGTTTTTTATGCTCCCGATTAAATATCTTTTTAAAATCGCTTGCTAATTCTTATGTGATTTGTTTAGCATATCCGATGTTAAAACAATCTGTGAATTGCAGGCTCTGAAGTCTAGGTGCTACACGAAGATTCACCTGTTCATTTTTGAGTCTGTTGTTTATTGGCGTCTTTATGATGACCCTTTGAGTGGTTCATCGTAGGGGAGAGGAGAGTTTGTGCAAATTTTGCAAATGTATACCCACTCGACTCTGAGACCGGGGTTCATATGAGTTCAGGTGCACTGTGGCAACGAATTTGGATTTATAGGAGATATCTTTGATGAGGTTGATATACCTGGTTAGGATAGCAAGTGTCTCGCTGCCAACAGCGATGTATCTTCTTGTCTGCTTATCATCGAGTGGCCAATCAGTGGGGCAAACAAATCCTGCTGGAGTACTTCGTGTCAACGCCGCAGTTGAGTTGTTGAAGTCTTCCCTTGATGCGATGGGGGGAAGTGAAGTTTGGGATAATCTTCATGGCGCTATAACAGAAGGAATTGCGAAGCAAGATGGCCAGGAAGACAGAAATTTTATTTGGTCCGATGACTGGTCCGGCAGGCATCGGCTTCGGAGAGAGTCCACAGGTTCAAGAAGTGTAAAGCCATATCTCTTTAAGCAAAATAGCACGGAGCAGCAAGGCGAAAATGCTGAGATATCCCCGTCAGGGCAACAGCTAGTTCCTCCGCGGTTCGATAGCATTTCTGCTCTCACCGATCACCTTCCAGGGGCCGTGCTCGCCATCGTACTTCGAGATGGTGCTTACACAATAGAGTGGTACATTTCCAATAATCTCTCTAAGGAACAGTGTGTTCGTATCAACAAGGACGTTCATGACGGCCGAACAACAGCAGATGTCATATTTTGCTTTGCCGAGCCACATGCGCCACCGAGTAGTGCGTATATCATTGTGCCAGACGCTCTTCGGCCTGAAATCCATCACATGGAGAGGATTACCTATAAAGGCTTCCAGGACATAGAGGGTCTTTCTGTACCTACCGAGATGGTAGTAGAAAGACTTCACAGAAAAGATAAACACCTGTTCATAATGGCAATGCATCTGAATCCTACATTTAGCTCATCAACATTTGGAGAGGCAGCACAATGAACCGTAGATATGAAGCTCTGATAGTTAGCGGTGCAGTCCTTTTCTTCATGATCGCTGCAATTAACAAAGCAGGCGCTCAGTTGCCATTTGCGACTCCTTCGAGTGGGGTTAACCCTTATTTGTCATACTCTGGTGGCAGTATTGATCACATCCAGATGCAGAATGGCTCACTAAATATACGTATACCCCTCATATCTTATCCACAACTTGGTAAATTGTCACTGAGCTTTTCAGCTGTCGTGAATTCTCGCCACTGGACTGAGACAGTTGCATGTTACGGTGATGATATGTGTGACTACAAGTGGGAGGATTTAGGACCTTCCCCTAGCGTTCAGTTGGTAGCTGACCAAGACTTAAGTATAACCGGTGGTAATGGTGGTGGTATGTTCTCTTATTCTTATACGCCGGTTGGCTCTCCCACGGATGCTCTGATTTCTTGGGATAAATCTTATACAATATATGGAATATATGATGCCACCGGGGCCACTCGCCCGCTTGCCAATGACTTATCGGCGCTGAATACCCTGCAGAGCATGGATGGTTCTGGATATGTACTCCGTCTGCCACTACTCACTCCAACGACTGCATCTATAGCCGCAGCAATGACAACCCCTTGTACTGGTATGCCGACACCTTGTGCCACGGATACGGTCATTACAGAACCTAATGGTATTCGGCATATCATGCACGGCCAGTCTACTAATGTTGTTGTTACAATTAGCGACCCAATGAACAATCAGATTAAACGCTATGATACAAATAATACGTTTGCAGCGTATGTTAAGGGTGACTCACTGCCAATTGTGGATTCAATGGGACGTACAATTCCACAACTACCCTTTCCAAACTATCCAAACATCTACACTCCGGAACCGGATACCGCAGCATGTCCTGATCTCCACATTCCAAATGAACCGGTTGTCTATAGCTATAGCTGGAATCCTCCTGGTGCTAATGGCCTGCCTCTGGCTTATCACTTTTGCTATACATCGGTGCAGATAGCAACGGATTTCACTGGTGCCGGCAAGCTTGGGCAGTACTATAACTACATTAATGGTGACATCGTTGATGAATACATAGAGCTCCAGTCCATTGTCTTGCCTGATAGGACATACTGGGGTTTCATTTATCAAACAGCAGTAACGAACGACGGCGGTGTGACGTTTGACCAAGCCTCGTATGGAGAAATTACAGGTCTTATTCTACCTTCTGGTGGCAAGATTAGCTATGAATCAACTTTTATCCCTGAGTGCCATCAAGGGAAAGTAGCATACTCAGGAAGAGGGATCAAAAAGAGAATTGCTGACCCGCAATCAGGTCAACCAATTGAAACAACATATTATCAATACAACGCATCCAACAACGGAAAGGTAGGCACCTCTATAGAAACAGATGCTAAAGGCAACGATGTGGTGTATGAATACACACGCAACAATGATAATGTGGGATCGTGTGGATCGTATGAAAGTGCAGTCAAATGGTACTCTGGATCGTCTTCGTCAGGAGCCGTGCCTATCAAAGAAATTGATACTAAGTATACTTCTGTTCCCGATCCAACGTTTGATGCGTTGCACACGACAAGTATCGTCGAAAACGTAAATACCCTGCCACAGACCCGTACGACAAAAATAAATGGACAAGTAATCAAGACTGAGATCTTCGATTATGAAAAATTATTCACGGCCGTTCAACCGATTCTTCAAGTGGGACCTGGCGGTAGTGTGGGACCTACCGGTAATTATGAACCACAGCTTTCTGGCTACCTTGGATCGACGTCAGATATTAGATTCGGTAATCCCAGTAGTTATAGTGACGGAATTTCATCGACAACTACAATTAGAATGGGTACTCATAACCCGGCATATGCTAGCGCAGGGTTTCTTTTTCTGCCGTATTCGGTAACAACAACTGATCTTGCAGGGAAGAGTCCCGCAAAGACCACCATCTATGGATATGACGAAAATGGAAGTCCAACGGGAATATTTGGGAACCAAACCTCTATTAATGAAGCAGGGGTCATAACATCTATTAAATACAACAACTATGGAGTGCCTTGCGAGGAGATAGATGCGAAAGGCAATCACACGTCCTTTTACTACGCTGGTACCACACCAAATGGTGATTCTGCAGGCTGTGCAGCAGCGGCGGTAGCGAGCCCGTACCTGACATCTGTTCAGAGGTCAACAACCAATGGGATTGTTCATATTACTTCGGTTAATCACGAGTTTTACACCGGCAGAGTAAGCTCCATCACTGATGAAAATGGGAACACTACAAGCTATGGTTACGATGACATAAATCACAATAACAGATTAGTTTCAGTAAATTATCCTGATGGTGGTGAAGTTAATCAATGCTATACTGACACCGGCGGTTCCACCTGCTCTACAGCCTTGTCGCCACCATATCAGATGATTGTGACGACAAAAGCAAATCCTAATCCGGAAATGGTCAAGCAGACCACTTTTGATGGACTGGGTAGGATTCTACAGACTGCAATATCGCCAGGTAAGCCGACGGCTGCATACACCGATTACACATATGACTCATTAGGACGGTTGGAGTCAGTCAGCAATCCTTACCATTCATCCTTCGATTCGACATATGGAAAAACGACGTATACATATGATGCTTTAGGAAGGAAAATTATTCAGGACAACCCAGCTCTCAGGGAAAGTAATAATGCTCTCATAGGGAGTACTAACAAGAGTTTTCAACAGTGGTGTTACAATGGGATGAAGTCATCTGATCGCCAGAATAACTGCCTGCCAAGCAAGGGAGGTCAAGGTGTGAGTTGGATAGACTATTCCGACGAGAAGGGCAACCACAAGCAGTTGATAAGTGACGGGCGTGATCGTCTGATAGCTGTATGGGAGCCAGATGGAAATGGCGATCCATCTGTTCCAGCAGTGCAAACTCGTTATATGTACGACATGCTGGACAACTTAGTTGATGTTAACCAATTAGGTAAGTCAGGAGATGCACCACGGCACCGCACGTTTACGTACGATTCTCTTTCTCGCCTTCTGTGCGCCTCAAATCCTGAGAACTCTAAAGCTAACTGCCCTGACGCCTCCAATTATTATGGCTATATTGCTGGGACTACAGGTTACATGTATGATCCCAACGGAAATGTTCAGCAGAAGACCGATTCTCGTGGAGTGAATACATGCTATACCTACGATAGCTTGAACCGCACAATTCGAAAAGGGTATTCCGACGGACAGACACCTACAACATTTTATCAGTATGACTCATCCAACGTGCAGGGCGCTGCAGGAAATCTTATCAGCCAACTAACAAACGCGTGGACAGAAAAAGCGGGCACATCCTGTACAGGATCAGGAAAATCTTTTGTGTCGTCTACTGGACAGTATCTTACAGCCAAGTCCATCCTTGCCTACGACTCTATGGGACGAGTTAAGAAGGAACAGCAGTGTCACGGCTCTAAATGCACCGCAGTTACTCCTTATATCAGCACTACAGACTACGATCTTATTGGGAATCCGATCGATTTCTGGAGTAACGTTTACGGGATTGAGTTCAGTCGGTCCTACGATTCCGAGGGGCACCTGAAGGTAATGGGGAGTTTGCTTCCCAACTCATACATCCTATGACGTTGTTTTCAGTTGGTCTTTATACGCCATTTAACACCATTCAAACAATGACACTTGGAACGAGTATCAATGTGACGAAGGGCTACGACACGCACCTTAGACCAACGTGTTTGGTTGCGACCGGAAATACAAGTATTGGAAATGAATGTCACAATTGAGGTCAAAGAATACATGTGAGAAATAAAGAGGAACAAACTGCATCTCAGAGCTGGTCTCCGGTTGTTAACCAGGTCTCAAATACACATAAAGTCACACGTCTATCGTTGTGACTATTGGGAGAAACACAGATGTACATGAAGAGATGGTTTACTGTAGTTATCGCTCTCGTAATTGCTCTAAATAGCTTTAGTTTGGCTCAGAGCACGGGATCAACACCAGATACGTCGCGGCAGGAGAAAACCAAAAGACTAGGTCCTCGTAGACAAGAAGGTGTTGTCGGTACGGTTACTCAGGTTGCCACCGACCATTATACCATCACAACAGTGAATGGTGACTATACAGTATGGATCAATAGTGCAACCCGTTTTTCCAAGCAATCTGCAGAACGCAGCTTCGATCAATCGGCTCTTAAGTCAACGGATATCAAGGTTGGAGATACGATCAGCAGCTTCGGAGACACCACTACGGATTCATCTTCTGTCATTGCGCAAGTGGTTATTCTGAATGATCCCACCCTGATGAAAAAAAAGATGGACCTGAAAGCGAGCTACGGAAAGACTTGGGTCGCAGGAAATATTACAGTGATCAACGGGTCTACTCTTTCGCTTATAGGTGCGCCAGACGGTCACCCATTTAGCGTTCTGACGAACCAGAACACGGCCTTTTCCTCCGGTGGCAAACCAATCGAGTTAACCGATCTTGGTGTTGGCGATGCTGTTCATATCCGAGGATCCGGCAATGGCGATTCCTTTACCGCAACCACGGTTCAGCGTGCAGGTAGACCAATGAATCCAGGAGTACCGCGACACGTGTCTCCATCTTCAGTCTCCAGTCCTCAATAGATTCAATAAGGAGAGGTGGGCCATAAAAATGCCAATAGGATTCCGCAACGATAAAACTGTGGGTATTGCTGTGAACAGTGACCTCATAAGGATGGACCGAAAGTGACGCTCTCCACGAATCAAAATAATACTCGGAAGAACTGCCTGGGGCCTTCAGGCAACAGAAATGACCTCCGATGCCTGAACCATGAACAGGAGAGAGTTTTGACGGGTCAAGTGGAGACAGCGAGGATTCCTTTGTGCCAAATTGGGCAGCCGCATAGGCACGGCTACTGAATGAGCGGGTATGTTCTTTGAAAGAGGATGTCGTGAAGCAGAGAATAACAGAATTTATAGGGAAGAGAGCAGGGGGATAGTTCGAGAACGATGAGATTGCAGATATGTGCAGTGGGTGTGGCTGCGAGTGCAGCAGCACAAATTTCATCCCCATCTCTGCAAACAGGAGCATGGGAATCAGACCGCCATCACCTGCTTTCGCAGTTGGGTACAGATGACTGCTGTAATGTGGACTGGCCGTTCGTTTAAGCGAACGACATGAATCAGACGAGGACAGAATCAATAGAAAGAGGAGCATAAAGATGGGCTCGAGCACGAAGCAATTGTTGTTAGGATTGTTGATCTGCACAGCGGGAGTGGTTGAGGCTCAAACCACCACAGTAACGAATAATAACAATGGCACAATCGGTATGGTTCCGGCTTATAGTGGCCCCACAACACTTACACCTAACTCTCCCATCTCGATCTCAGGTGGCAGCGTTGGTGTTGGTACGCTCACTTCGACAGTTGAAAGATTGGAAGTCAATGGCAACATCAAATTTACTAGCGGTAGCGGGGCAGGAATCATATTTCCTGATGGAACAACTCAGAAAACGGCTTGGAGTGGAGTTTTGTGTGGCGGAGATTCCGGATCATCTTCAACCGGTGGAACCGGACTAGAGGGACCTCCAGGACCTCCAGGGCCAACAGGAGCAACCGGGGCAACCGGTTCCCAAGGCCCCGCCGGGCCGACGGGTCCGCAAGGAATTGCTGGGCCTAAAGGAGACACAGGTGCACAGGGACCAACAGGACTAGCAGGACCGTCTGGTACTGGCGCTCCGCTACCACTTACAACTCACCTGATTGCAGGCAACGGCAGCGGAGGAGGTGTTGATTCTGGCATCGCACCTGCTAACTTTGTCGTAACGAATCCTACAGCAGC
>Ga0123357_10001175_pt1 | contig 27316 bp, 24 predicted proteins | sample TergutEmb28metaG_FD_89873 | JGI IMG/M metagenome (GOLD analysis project Ga0123357, IMG submission 89873) | Embiratermes neotenicus P4 segment gut microbial communities from Petit-Saut dam, French Guiana - Emb289 P4 | ecosystem: Host-associated > Arthropoda: Insects > Digestive system > Gut ...
ATACCGACGGCGACAACGTCGCCGGTGAACTTTCGGGCATCAAAGTCGTCACGGAAGTTTACGAGGTGACCGGCGATCAGGACATCGTGGTAGTGGTGGATGTCGACTCGTCGCAGAGACTCAACGAGATCGTGGACAACATCAGACGCCTCAAGAGCGTCCTCAGTACGAGGACCCGTCTGATCCTCAAGGAACACCAGGGAGATGCGTGACATGTTCTCTGGTACAGCGACCGCATTGATAACCCCTTTCCGAAAGGACGGTTCGGTGGACGAGGAGACGATCAGACGTCTGGTCGACTTTCAGGAATCCAACGGCATTGATGTCCTTGTTCCATGCGGCTCCACGGGCGAGTCCGCCACCCTGAACCACGACGAGCATATCAAAGTTATAGGGATCGTCGTCGACCAGGCCAGGAAGGCGAAGGTGGTGGCAGGCACCGGGAGCAATTCCACCTCCGAGGCGATAGAGCTCAGCAGGCACGCCCAGGACCTCGGCGCTGACGGCGTGCTGTCCATATCCCCGTATTACAACAAACCGACGCAAGAGGGGATATTTCAGCATTACAAGGCGATATCCGAATCGATAGACATCCCCATGATATTGTACAACGTCCCCGGAAGGACCGGAAGTAATGTCTCCCCGGAGACCACCATCAGGCTGGCTGGTCTCCCGGGCATCGTTGCCATAAAAGAGGCGTGCGGCAATCTGGATCAGGTACAGAGCATATTGGCGTCAAGGCCCAAGGATTTCCTCGTGCTTTCCGGCGACGACAACCAGACGTTCCCGATGATGACCTTGGGGTGCGAGGGAACGATATCCGTAGCGTCGAACTGCTTCCCCAAAGAGATCTCCGAGATGGTAAGGCTGTGCAGAGCCGGTAAATACGACAAGGCCCGCGATATCCATATGCGTATGCTGCCCCTCTTCGGCGCGCTGTTCATCGAATCGAATCCCATCCCTATCAAATACATAATGAAGAATACAGGCTTTGGCACAGGTACGGTCAGGCTACCGCTTACCGAACTCGCGCCCGCTTCCGCGAGCGCCGTCGATGCTGTAATGAAGAAGATGAGGAGATAATATGATCAAAGTTGTTGTAGGCGGATCCACCGGCAGGATGGGCAGTGTTGTCTGTGATATGATCCATTCGTCCGATGATCTGAAACTCGTCGGCGCTGTCGCGGCCCCCTTTGAGAAGACCATTGGAACGGAGATATATCCGGGCATCATCGTGAAGACCCCGGACAAGATCCCGGAACTGCTTAAGAATGCTGACGTCTACGTCGATCTTACGGCGCCGGTCGCCGCGGCAGAGACCGTACCGACCATACCGAAGAGCGGTGTCGCTGTGGTCCTCGGAACGACAGCCGTGCCTCAGACGGCCTTGGACTCATTGTCTAAGAATGTCTCCAAGTACGGAACGTCGGCGGTCGTCACCTCGAACTTCGCGATCGGCGTCAACGTATTCTGGGAGATAGCCGAACAGATGGCGAAGATGCTCAAGGACTACGACATAGAGATAATCGAAACACATCACAGCGCAAAGAAGGACTCTCCCTCCGGGACCGCAGCCGAGACCGTGAAGAGGATACAGAGCGTCACCGGAATAGAGAATGTGGTGTACGGACGCAGCGGAATGACCGACGGTCGAGGACGTGAGATCGGCGTCCATTCGATACGTGCGGGCAATGTGGTCGGCGACCACACGGTCATGTTCGCAGGAAACATGGAAACGCTGTCACTGACCCATACCGCCATATCCAGAGATGTGCTTGCCAGGGGATGCCTGGCCTGCATAAGATGGATATATGGTAAGAAGGACGGAAAGGTCCACAGTATGAAAGAGGTCTTGGGACTATGATGACGGTCATGAAGTTCGGTGGAACGAGTGTCGGTTCCGCCGAAGCGTTCCTTAGGACGGCGAACATCATCACGTCCGGAAACGGCAGCAAGGCGGTCATAGTGTCGGCCATGTCCGGTGTGACCAACATGCTCGTCGGACTGCTTGACAGCGATATCGAAAAGTTCGAAAGCATACACGAAGTGCTTGAGCAGAAGCATGTTGCCGTTGCCAAGGAACTGATATCCGACTCGCTGTACCCGGAGTTCCTGACGGAATTCAGGAAACGCATGAATGACCTCTCGGACCTTATGTCGAACAAAGATGCGAGGAAGGACCCGTTCTTCAAGGACAACGTATCCTCACAGGGCGAAAGATTCTCAAGTCTTATCCTGGCCTATGTGCTCAGGTCGAAGGGTCACGACTCGGTGGCAATGACCTCCGAGGAGGCGGGAATATACGCCATCGGCAAACCCGGTGCCGGGGAGGCCGACATGGAGAAGACAACACTGGGTCTTTCTGTTAACATAGTTCCGTTGCTTGCTAAAGGAGCAATTCCGATAATCACCGGATTCTACGGACGCTCGAATGCAGGAAAACCTTTGACTTTCGGACGCGGCGGTTCAGACTATTCTGCGGCGGTGGTCGCCAATGCGATAAACGCCGATTGCCTTGAGATCTGGACGGATGTCGACGGGTTCATGTCAGCAGATCCGAGGGTAGTGAAGGATGCGATGGTGATAGACGAGATGAACTTCGGAGAGGCCGCAGAACTCGCATACTTCGGCGCCAAGGTGCTCCATCCCAGGACCATAGAGCCCGTAAGGGTGAAGCACATTCCGTTGAAAGTGAAGAACTCTTTCAATCCGAACGCGCCCGGAACCCTGATACATCATCTGAGGACCCCGAAGAGCGAACTGCTTAGAAGCGTCGCCTCGAAGGTCGACCTTTCAATAATAACCGTGAGTTCGGCAGAGATAGCGTACCGTCCGAGGATGGTGTCTCACATAATCGAGAAGCTGGCAGATGCTGATGTTATAGTATACGCCATATCGACATCGCTGTCAACGATATCGTTCCTGATCCATAACCTTGATGTGAAAGAGACGCTGAGACACCTGAACACCCTGAACTCCAGCGATATCGAGAGGATCGATGTAAAAAGCAACATGGCGCTTATATGCGCGGTCGGGGACAATCTGCTGAGCAAATGCGGTGTGTCGGCTGATATATTCGGAGCAGTACGGGATGCGAACGCTAACGTGGAACTGATATCAGAGGGTGCATCGGAGGTCTCACTGAACTTCGTGGTCCCTATGGACAGATCGATGGACGTCGTTCGTATTCTGCATGAGAGGTTCGTTGGTGAGTGATGTGAGGGATTTCGAAAGCATTGACGGGAACATGCTTATCGGCGGAATACCCGCTACAGACATAGCCGACGAGTTCGGAACACCCGTATACGTCACTGACGAGGCGATCCTGAGAGAGAACTACAGACGCCTGTACGGAGCCTTCGCGAAGCATATGGATACCCGGATACACTACGCGTGCAAGGCCAACAGTTCTCTTGCGATACTCAGTATACTTGAGAGCGAGGGGAGCCGCCTTGACGTGATGTCGATAGGGGAGGCCCTTACCGGCATAAAGGCAGGATTCTCTCCGGACCGAATACTCCGCACCGGCCTCAATGTCAGCAACGCGGAACTCAAGGCGTTAGTGGATGCGAAGGTGAACATCAACATCGATTCCGAATCGGAACTTGAGAGACTGGCTAAGATCTCTACCGATGTTCCGCTGTCCGTCAGGATAACTCCCGGCGTGGGTACCGGGCACAGCAGCAAGGTCTCCACCGGTTCAAAGGGGTCCAAGTTCGGCATACCTCTGGACCGTGTCGTCAGAACCTACAAAAGAGCAAAGGAGCTCGGATTCCCGATAAAGGGCATACATATGCATATCGGATCGGGCGGATCGAACACCGAACCGTTCATGGAAGCTACAGACATACTGATCAACAAGGCGGTCGAGATCAAAGAGGAGCTTGACATCGATCTTGAGTTCATAGACATAGGCGGCGGCATCAATGTTCCGTACAGACCGAACGAGCAGGAAATGGACGTGGATGATCTGGCCGGCACCATTACCGATATGATAAAAGAAGGAACTGACATCAAAACGATCGCGTTGGAACCCGGGCGTTACATCGTGGCCGATTCAACGGTCCTTCTGACGAGGTGCGTAGATATAAAACACGCCGGGACAAAGAACTACCTCGGCGTGGATGCGGGGTTCAACACGCTCATAAGGCCTGCGTTCTATGACTCGTATCATCACGTGGCGATAGCGAACAAGTTCAACAAAGCGTGCGAGTTCAAGTACGACGTGGTCGGACCGATATGCGAATCGGGAGATTTCCTGGCGAGGGACCGCGTGCTCCCGATACCCGAGGAAGGCGATCTCGTCGCCGTCTACGGCGCAGGAGCATACGGGTTCTCGATGTCCAGCCGCTACAACTCCCGGCCGAGATGCAGGGAAGTCCTGGTAAACAAAAAGAAGGCCGAACTTATACGCGATTCCGAATCCATAGAGGATGAGTGGAAATATCAGAGGATCCCGAAGAGGCTGATCAGGCGATAAGCGGTTCAAGGGAACTTCTTGAACGATACCTCGAGAGCATCCACCGCAGGAAGCGTTCCGCCCAACAGGAACGTCTCCAGTGCGCCGCCTGCCGTACTCACGTACGAGAAACTGTCGGTCATGCCGAATTTATCGGCTGCGCCGACGGTATGGCCTCCGCCGATGACCGATTGCCCTTTGGACTCTATCATCGCGGCCATCAGGACCTTGGTGCCCTTATCGAACCCTTCCTTCTCATACATACCTGATGGGCCGGACATGAATGACGTCTTGGATGACAGTATTACCTTTCTGAATTTCTTTATGGAGTCGTCGCCGATGTCTATGGCCGGTTCTTCCGTCGGCATATCTCCCATGAGTACGCTGACCCTTTTCCCGTTGCGTTCCACTGCCACGTCCACCGGCAGGATTATCCGCTGGCCGTATTCCGACATGACCTTGCGCGCAGCTTCCAGATTCTCCTGCGTGAGTTCGTCTTTAAGCACGTCTGCGCTGGCTTTCCCGATGTCTGTGCCTCTGGCCATCGAGTATGCATTTCCGGCCAGCCCGGTCAGTATGACGTTATCGGCCAGATCCGTTCCGAGAACGTGGGATATCATCTTCGACACGTCCCCGAACTTAGCGCCTCCGAGTATGAATACGGACGGGCGCCTCGGATCCCCGAATATCGATTGCAGCGCGAACACTTCCTTGGCCATCAGTCTGCCGGATGCCGATGGAAGTCTCATCGGAAAACCGACAAGTGAGCACTGCGAACGGTGCGCCGCACCGAATGCGTCACTGATGTAATAATCGACCAATGGGGTGAGCGCGTCAACCAGCTCCGATGTACTGTGCTCTTCCATGCTGAGCTCCTTTGACTCGCATTCTAATTCCCTGACATTACCCAGAAGAAGGACCTCTCCTGACATCAGCGAACGTATCGCGTTCTTGGCATCCTCACCGATCACGTCGTTGACGTAACGTACTGGATAATTCATATGCCGTTCCAGATGCTTGGCGTGCTGTTCCAGCGGTATGAAGTCCCACTTTCCCTTTCTGCTCTGATGAGCCAGTATCACGACCTTTGCTCTTTTCCCGACAAGTTCCCTGACTGTCGGAATGACGCGCCGGATGCGTGAATCGTTTATTATCTGAAGTGTCGATTTGTCGAGGGGGGCATTAATGTCCACCCTCAGGAGCACCGTCCTGTCCTTGAAGTTGAAATCCTCCAGTGTGTGGAAGCTCCTCATCATACCACGCTCAGATGCCCATTGCCCTGTCTGTCTTCTCGATAGACCTTATCGGATCCTCTTCCATCTTGCACATCGACCTTATGCAGTCGACGACCTCCGGTATGACGTCGCTCTCCTGGTGCACGGCTAGATAGAAATACAGCTTCCTGCCGACGACCTTCACACCGTCCTCCCATATCACTATCTCGAACATATCCCCGCGCGATCTTCCCATGTCCCTGGCAAGCTCCATTATCTGTGCCGTCGATTTGATGCCTGCGGATCCCTTCACGAGCTTGAGCCTCTTGGATTTCTTCCAAATATTCAGGATGTCCTCGGTCGTCGCCTCTGATTTCAGTTCCACGGCGACGGTGTGCATGTGCATCAGCGTCGTCGGGACCTTCAGGGCCATCGTCTCTATCTTGAGCCACGGCATGATGCTCTGCACGTCGGGTCCGTGATGGGTCGGCAGTTTGAGCGACGGTTCGATCGCGTTTATAGGGCCGCTCTTGCTGTCACCCGGATCCGCGCTGCGTCTGATGAGTGTTGCGAACACCTCTTTGATGCCGATCTCCTTGTCTATCGGGAACAGCGTCCTTATGAGACCTGTGGTGTTGCATGATACGACGCGCGAGAATTGAGCCCCCCATGATTCCTTGTAGTTCGCCGCGGCGTTGAACGATATCCCCGTGAGCGTGTGGTCCTCTCCTCCCTGGAATATCCCCTTTATCCCCGCCTCGGTGTATTCTGCCTTGTACTGCTCGCCGAATTCCCCCGGGGTGCAGTCGACCATTATGTCGATCTTCTTGTACAGGTCCTTTATCGTGCCGGCTGTCTTTATGCCGGCCTTCTTGAATGCTTCGAGCGATTCCTCCGGAACGTATATGCTCAGTCCCTTCTCGGCGGCCGAGAATGCTTCAAAGGTCGGCCTCGTCTTTGTGACGCCCACTACGACCATATCATCCTGCTGACCGACTGCAGTTGCGGTTCTCTTGCCGATAGTCCCGTACCCGTTTATCCCGACCTTCACTTTCATAGACGTATCCCTGTCCCCCATATAGAGCGAGTTCGAAATAAACCTAACGGGGACCAAGGTCCCAAAGTCCTGATAAGAAGTCCTTGGCCTTGCGGACTTCGCGCACACCGTTGCCGTGTTCGCCTTTGTCCTCGCTGTACTCGGGCTTGATCTCCTTGCACTCAAATAGTGCAGCTACCCCCGCGACCACTTCCGCGGTCGCACGGAGATGGTATCCCCCCTCGAGAATGAACGCTATCCTGCCGTCCTTGGATTCGTTGTAGATCTTCCTGCAGATGTCGATGAATCCCTGTGTGTTCAGCAGCATATGCGCCATAGAATCAGAATAATGCGCGTCGACTCCCAGACTGACTATTATCAGTTCGGGATCGAAATTCCTGATCATCGGGATGATGATATTGTCGGTAGCCGCCTCGTATGTCTTATTTCCGGAACCCGACGGGATCGGGATGTTTATGTTATATCCCGTTCCTTTCCCGTGCCCGATGTCCTCAAGGTTCCCCGTCTCCCGGAAGAGATGGTTCTCGTGTATCGATATCACCATGATGTCGTCCCTTTCGTAGAATATCCCCTCCGTGCCGTTGCAGTGGTGCACGTCCACATCCACTATGACCGTGCGCACCCCTGCGGCCTCTGCGGCGATAGCTGCGTTGTTGAGATAGCAGAACCCTCCGGCGAAACTCCTTCCCGCATGATGTCCCGGCGGACGCGAAAGGGCGATGGCCGGCCTCCCCGACATGGCGCATCTCACTGCCTTGACGGCAACGGACGCGGACAGAAGAGCCAGACTGTATGTATTATCGCTAAGCATCGTATCCGCGTCTATCAGCCATTTCCCGCCCGCCTTTAGCTTATCGACGTGTTCGGGCGTATGCACTTTGAGAATCAGGTCCTCGTCTATTGGGTCAGGTCCTACGACGCCGGACAGCAGACCTTCGTGGTCCAGTTTCTTTATGATCGTCTTAAGTCTCAACGGGGACTCCGGGTGGTCCGGCCACTGAACATGCTGCAGAAGATCCTCATGATATACTATAACCATAAAGGTAGCCCTTTTCCTGTAGGTGAGAATCATTATTAAATGCTATACTATGTTTCCTCTGACGGTGCGGATATGAAGGGCTCAAGGGCACTGATGAAAATGTTGGAGGACAGGAACGTCGACGTTATGTTCGGGTATCCGGGAGGGCCTGTGATTCCCATATTCGATGAGATCCTTGAATCGTCGATACGTCACGTGCTTGTGCGCCACGAACAGTGCGCCGCACACATGGCCGACGGCTATGCACGCGCAACGGGAAGGCCCGGGGTCTGTCTGGCGACCAGCGGTCCGGGAGCGACGAATCTTGTCACCGGGGTGGCCACCGCATTCGCGGATTCCACACCAATGCTGGTCCTGACGGGTCAGGTGGCGACGCGTTCGCTAGGATTGGGTGCATTCCAGGAAGTGGACGCGTTCAGTCTGATGATGCCTGTCACAAAACACAATTACCGTGTTCTCGACCTTGACTATCTTCCGGAGGCAATAAGCCAGGGATGGAACGTCGCCCAGTCCGGGCGCCGCGGTCCCGTGCACATAGATCTTCCCGTTGACACTATGAACTCCCATATAGACGAGAAGCTGTTGAGAAAGAACGTACGCGCGAAGGCTGTCCCGGAGGATATGTCCGGTATTCCCGAAGCGATACGCTGGATAAAGGATGCGAAACGCCCCATAATCCTGGCGGGCGGCGGTGTCGTAGCATCGAAAGCTTCGCGCGAACTGATCAGGTTCGCGGAGATGATCCATGCACCGGTCATCATGCCGCTGCTCGGACTCGGGACCATGCCGGCAGACCATCCGCTCTCGCTCGGTTCCGTCGGAATGCACGGCAGGATGTGCAGTCTCGGCGCCCTGACGGAATCCGATCTTATTATAGCAGTGGGAACCAGGTTCTCCGACAGGACGCACAGTTTCCACAGCAAGATGGCCAAGGGCTGCAGGATCGTCCACATAGAGATAGACGCCGTCGAGTTCGGGAAGCACAGCCAAGAATCGGTCGACATCCTTTCGGATGCGAAGAAAGCGTTGATAGCAATAATGAACGGATTGGGCGAAGCGCCTGAGCACAGGGACTGGTGCATCAGGATCAAAGAGCTCAAGTCGCGTTGCACGTGCGATAACAGGATCGATTCGACACCGATAACGCCACAGAGGGTCATGTACGAGATAAACAAGATACTCGACAGGAACACCATCGTTACAACGGACGTCGGACAGAACCAGATGTGGGCGATGCATCACCTCAAGATCCAGAGACCCAGACAGCTGATAACATCCGGAGGGTTCGGAACGATGGGGTTCGGTCTGCCGTCCGCCCTCGGGGCCAAGATAGGGTGCCCGGACAAGAAGGTCATGACGATAACCGGAGACGGCGGGCTGCTGATGGTGATACAGGAGCTCGCGACGGCGGTCGCCGAGAATATACCGATCGTGATCTGCCTTATGAACAACGGCTGGCTCGGAATGGTGAAACAGTGGCAGGACCTGTTCTGGAACGAACGCTATTCTTTTACAAGACTGAGATCTTCACCGGATTTCGTCAAGCTGGCAGAATCATTCGGTGCTGACGGGATACACGTGGAAAGGCCGTCGGAGATCGCCGGTGCGCTGAAGGCCGGCTTCAGATCGGACAAACCGTTCCTTATAGACATAAAGATCGACCCCGAAGAGAACGTGCTGCCGATGCTCCCGCCGGACCCGAATGTACCGATAATCAAAGGGCGCTGTCCGTTCTGATGGGGATGAGTTGCAAAATGAGTCAGGGTACTCACGGACGGAAACGTTTGAACTCTATGTAGTTCATAGTGTCCGATCGGCTCGAGAAAAGGATCTCCTTCTTCACGCCATGCGCAAGCCTTACTGTGCGAGATACCTCAGGCCACGTCATTGTTCCGTGCACTGAATGTACGAGATATCGTGCGTGGCACTTGTCTGGGTCTTTCTCGTATACGCGGAAATGCGTCCCGTACTTGAACCCGGTCTTCACAAGAAGCCCTTTGTCCCTGAGGTCCGCGAACGTTATGAATCTCGAACGGAACTCGTCCTGCACAGAATCGCTGAATCTTATCAGTTCGTCTATACTCATTTTCTTTCCGGACGAGGACACTGTCAGTAATCCTTTTTTGACGAGATAACATGATTCTATCAGAGAAAGCTGCAGCACCTGGTCGGCCATCTTGCCGAAGAAACCGTTCGCGTACACCTTTTCCGATTCCGTCCGGTCGAATATGAACACCCGGTCTTTGATGAGATCGCCCGAGACCGCCTCCTCTTCATTGACGATCATGTCCCCTTTCGGGTCCTTTAATGACACGACGTAGTAAGTAAGGTCGCCTTCCTCGTCGACCACCGCGTACAGCAGCTTCTTTCCGCCGCTGCCTGCGGTCAGCGAATCCTCAAGCACCGACCGCAGGTCGAAATCCGCCCTTTCGGATATTGCCTTCACCAGATATTCCGGGCGGGAGTTGCTTATTGTCTTCCCCCTCGGGAAGACGGAAAAATCAAAACCGCCCGTCTCCGTCTTGATTATGAATCCGCGCTCCCTCATGTCACGGAACACCATGTATCTTATGTCGAAGTCATCGTGTATCGCAGAAGCGCGCTTGAACAGATCCTCGTATGATATCGCTTTTCCGTTCTCAGTTACGTCGAGTCTCTTCGACTCAAGAAGATATGTCGCCTCCAAAAGGTCCAGGTCCAGGCCGCCGCCGCTCATGGGATATCCGTAATTCCCCTTGTTATAGATCTGACATCCTTCCTTCTGATCCGATATCGTAACGATGTCGTCCTTAAGTTCGCCGGCCATCATCCGAACGTAGAGAGCGTGCATATATAGTAATTTGCGAGGATCGAACGATTTCGTTTGCTTGAAATATGTGGCACGGCAGAGCTTGAGGAAATGAGCTCCCTGATCAGAAGACCGCATTCATCTGATCTTCTTGCTGATATGATACTTGCAGCTGCAGATCATGCTGATGAATGGTATCCGACAATGTAACCCAGAGGATCCCCCGTCGCTCTCGCCCTTATCCGCAGAAGACCGTGTTCCTCTGAATCGGCGGTGTCGATCTCTATCCTGTCGACATTCACAGAGATGTTTATCCCTCCCGATCTCTCTACATTCGATGCTGAGTGTTCCGATGACAGCCTGACCGCGTTGTCTATCGCTTCGTCGATGTACATCGACCTGACGGTATTCTCAAAGGAGGACCTGAGCTCGTAGCCGCCCTCCTCTGACGAGAATATCATGACGTCGGACGCATGCGCTATCTTGCTGTGCACGGTGCCCATCGCATTCCCGACATCGAAGTTCTCCGGAATGATGACCTCGGTGCCGAGCCTCGGTCCGAGTGCGGTCAGGAATATCTTCGCAGGTCCGCCGAGACCGACAATGGGCATGTCAATACCCATCTTCACATTCAGGACCTCCATGTCGCCTTTCCCGGAAGCGGCATCCATCAGTCTGGATGTATTCTTGTCGAATTCCGTACTTCCCGTCTCATCAGACAATATCTTTTCAATTATTGCCCTTCCCGCCATCGCTGCTACGGAGTTCATTATCTTCAGCATATATTGTTCGGGCATCATCCCCGCCCCCGCTGCTTCTATGGAAAGGCCGCGGACGGACGCGTCCCTGAGCCCGGTGTCGAAGTCTCCCCTTATGACCATGAGGTCCGTGGGGGTAAGGCCTGTCATGATCAGGCTGCCCGTGGTCATCAGGCTCTCCATGACCATCTTCATCGTGTGCATAAGAGGGAACGCCTTCTGTATTTCCGAGACCGTGCATGGAGCGTTTTCCTTCACCCATTCCAATACTGCCGTCTCGTTGGATGTCAGCGTTCTTGTCTTGAGCTTATGCGGAACGACGAACGACGATTCCTTTCCGTGTTTCAGCTTCTCAAGGAGTACCGGATACTTCGCTGCCGCTGTGGCCAGCGGTACCGCTCTGTTAGGGCCGATGGTCATCCCGCCCTTCTCTGAATATCTTATGTGTGAATCTCCGCCCAGGGCTATTGTGCGGACATCCATGTTCTTTACGTGGGTCCCCTTGCCTAAGATCGTCGCCCCCGCTTTGCTTATCGGAGGGAGGCCGTTCCTAAGTATCGCGATGTCAGTTGATGTTGACCCTATGTCCACAACAACGCATGTGTCTTTTCCGGACAGGGCCTGTCCTCCGACCACGGATGCCGCGGGTCCGGACATTATCGTTTCTACAGGACGCGTTCTCGCCTGCTCTATCTTCATTAACGTTCCGTCCCCCCGCATCATCATTATCCTTGCATCGATCCTGTATCTCGACAGAAGGGACGTTACACTCTGTATGAATTCGTCTATGACCGGAAGCAGCATGCCGTTCAGTATGGCGGTGTTCGTTCTTTCGTGCACTCCGATCTCTGACGACAGTTCATAAGCGGCAATCACCGGTATCTTTATCTGGCCTTCAAGCGCCTGTTTCGCAAGCCTCTCGTGCGAATCCTTCAAACATGCGAACTTTGATGAGATGACGATGCAGTCCGAGACGGCCTCCATGTCCTTGGCCATTGCGATCAGCGCAGGATCTGAGATGCCGTCGACCGCCTCCCCTTTCTGGTTGTGGCCTCCGTTTATGGACCCTTCTTTAACGGTCGGCAGAAGCATGTCCGGATAAGGTTCCCAACCTATCCGTATCAGCCCGACCTTTCCTCCTTTGCTTTCCAGTATGGAATTGGTCGCCAGGGTCGTCGAGAGGCCGACGAATTTGATGTCGGAGGGATTGAACGTTCTCTGCAGGAGAAGACGGTCGATGACCTCTTTCATGCCGACTATTATGTCGTCATGCGTGGTCTTAGACTTTATTTTGGCAACGATCTCTTTGGTGATTATATCCATGACGACAGCGTCGGTGTACGATCCGCCGGAGTCGAGGCTCAGACTCAGCACTCTTTTCCCCGCTTCTCCTATCATATCCTTCTCCGAAGATGGGGGCTTTATTTAATCATATTGTGTGTTTTCCCTGCAAAAATGCGTGAAAAATAAATATCAAAAGGACCTGGCGGGTAATATTTGAGGTCCGTATATGAGCAAAATTGATTCTGTCATCTCTTATCTGAATAAAAGATCCTGCGAAAAGGAAAATGAAATAGCAAGCCTGCTCCTCTCTGTGTTATCAGGCGAGTCGGTCGCACTCATAGGACGGGACGCCGCAGATGACGATTCCCTGATAACTATGATGAGCGAGTGCCTGGAAGGCTCTGAGGTCGGCAGATATATGATCTCTTCGTCAACCTCTCCGGAAGAGATATCCGGTATGGGGTCAAAGATCGGCTTCACGGCCCTCAGCGGGATATTCAATGCAACGAGCCCCGTAATGAACGCCGTGAACGGAATGATGAGATTCGCCGATAAGAATTTCAACATCATATGCGGAACATCAAAGAACGTTCCCAACGAGGATGATGAACATTTCGCGATGTACAGCGCGATGCTGTTCAGATGCAATACCAGACCAATATCAGACGGAGCATCGTTCCTAAAGAGCGTAACATCGTCCGGCAAGAGCATGACACCGGATAAGATATCCAAAAAGGACATTGAATACATAAGAACGGCGGCCGCGGAAATGAATGTCGATGATGCGGTACTGGCGGCCATGCTTTCGATAAGAGAGGCGTTGGACGGGGACGGGAAGTTCGTCTCCGACGTAAGATGGAAGAAGTCCGTGGACGTCATGAGGATAGCCGCGGCGGCATCAGGCAGAAAATCAGTGGACATTTCGCTGATACCTATCCTTCAGCACATCTTGTGGGACAGACCCGAACAGAAAAAAGGTATACGCAATACTATTTTTGAGATGTGCACCCCGAAAAGTACCGATATCTCCGACCTTTTGGCAAGATCAAAGGAACTCCTTCGGCAGGTCATCGAATCAAAAGGGGCGATCGACGAGAATGCAGGATTCCCCAGGGTCGTTCATTGCTACGACTGCGACGAATCTTTCGTCAACCTCAAACGTCTGAAAGGGCACAGCCAGACACATCCGCGTCATGCGTACGCAGACCCGAATGAGACTGAGGGCAGGACATACACATACAAACGTTACAGCTATTCAGACCTCGTGACCCTTCTTACATCCAAATACCGATGGGACATCTTCAAAGAGAGCGACCCCGCCGTCAGGGACGGATTCGTCAAAGAGGCCGCTGAGCTGATGAGGCGGAAGACGGCGTTCTCAGAGAGTTTTGAGAAGGACCGTTCAGAACTGACAAAGAACATAGAGAACAACATCTGGCTCTCATCTGCGGATAAAGAAGATATAACCTCGGCGTTCGACCGTCGTTCCGACACTCTGAACGAGATCGGCGGCCTGATCTCTGACATTGAGATAATGATCGAATGAGGATATCATGTCATCCGGCATCAACAGCATAGCGGTATCCCAAAAGATGCGCACTGACATCGTGAGACGCGTTTTGACCGCTCCGGGCGAAATTCCTGTGCACGACCGTGAGAAAGGAGCGGAGATCCTGATAGGGATGCTGCTCGGAAAGACAGGTTCGGACAGCATGTTCCCGAACACATCCTTCATATCATCTCACAAAGCCTGGAGATATCTGCGGTCGAAGGCGGAGGAGAGCGACGTAATGTTCTCTCTGGTCTTTGAAGAATTATTCCCTCTCGTTGTATCCGCGGGTCCGGACATGGGTGCTAGTATATTTTCATCGGAAGAAAGGATAAAGGGATACTCTGAACTGATGGACCTCTTGGAATCGATATATCCTGGACAGAATTTTGAGGATTCGTCGTATTCGATATACGCGGCGATGTCCGCAAGCCGTGAAAGGATCGGCCGCGTCATGCGAAGGAAGGAAGTTCTGAGATGGATCGCCGAGATAATGATGCACTGCGAATCTGAGATGATCGATTCCGATAAAAAGACCGTGCCGACCAAAAGAGATGCTGTGATCCTCGCGGACGCTTCCGGGGCTATGTTCGGGGAGCCGGAGATAATAACCAAAGCTGTGGCCCTCTCGGTAGCAAAGAGGCTGATGTCCGGCGGCCGCAATGTTCATGTCAAAATAATATCCCGGGACGGTATGGTGTCCTTCGATTTCCGATCTGGAAAGGACTTCGCCGAGGACTTCGTAAATCTCATCACATACAGTTTCGGCACTGATGCCAACATAGGTTTCAGTGAGATGTTCGTTCCCGCTCTGGCCTTGATGAAACAGGGACTCTGGAACGGATGTGACCTGATAATGATATCCAACGGCGTCGGCGTCAGGAACAATATCAGACTTGCGAGAGAATGGGAGACCTACAGGAGATCGGGCGGTATCAGAACATTCTCCGTGTCTGCAGGGTCCGACGGTGTCAGGGGACTGACCGAACTTTCCGACAGCATTTACGTGATGAACGACGCCTCGATAACGGAAAAGAAGGGAGAATATTCGAGACTTATATCGGATCTCGGCTGATGCGTTCAGTCTCTCATCGATGTTATCTGACTTTCCTGTTGTACAAGTTCCTCTTTCCAAATGAGAAAATTATGTTGTGCCCGGTTTTTCACACGCCGATCTAGGATCCGTAATGCGCTGGCAGTATGAACGATATGTTTTAGTTCTGATAGGCGTTGCCAGAAATACCAAGGTGGTCCAATGAAGATATATCACGACTCGGACGTCGACATCGGAATACTCAAGAACAAGAAGATCGCCGTACTCGGTTACGGTTCACAGGGACGTGCGCAGGCACTATGCCTACACGACTCGGGTCTTGATGTCACAGTTGGTGTCAGGAAGACCGGCAAATCGTGGAACAAGGCGAAAGAGGACGGATTGAAAGTTGCGGAGATGGCCGCAGCGGTCAAAGGCGCCGACATTGTCATGATGCTGCTCCCCGATGAGACGCAACCGGACATATACGAAGAGACCGTGAGACCGAATATGAAAAAAGGTGCGGCCCTTGAGTTCGCACACGGATTCGCGATAACATTCAAACTCATATCCCCGCCGGAAGGCATCGACGTGATCATGATGGCCCCGAAGTCGCCCGGAGACATGGAACGCCTCGCATTCCTCGACGGATTCGGAGCCCCTGCACTGATATCCGTGCATCAGGATGCCACGGGGAATGCAAAGAACATCGCGCTGGCTCTTGCTAAGGGGATCGGCGCCACGAGGGCCGGGGTCTTTGAGACCACGTTCGACTTTGAAACGAAATCTGACCTCTTCGGAGAACAGGCTGTTCTCTGCGGCGGTATCACCGCCCTGATAAAGGCAGGATACGACACGCTCAGGAAAGGAGGATATCCTCCGGAGATCGCATACTTTGAAGTGCTTCATGAGACAAAACTCATAACTGACCTGATACACACAGGCGGATTCACCAGGATGTGGGATGTCGTCTCCAACACGGCGGAGTTCGGCGGACTTACGAGACGCGACCGCGTGATAACCGAACAGTCCAAAAAGGGAATGGAATCCATCCTCAATGATATAGAGACGGGCGTCTTCAAGGACGAGTGGCGCGCTGACTGGAAGAACGGCCTGAAGAAGCTCAAGAGCATGGAGAAAGCAGACCAATCACTTGAACTGGAGACCGTCGGCAAGGACATACGGGCAATGTTCGAAAGGAAAAGTCCATGAGCAAGATAATGGTCCGTACAAGGAACGGCGCCTACGCCGGAGAACTTGACGGTTCGGACCTTTCCAACGAACTTTGGCTTTCGCTTCCGTTCCGTGCGGACATCAATATGCTGGGTTCGATGATCTACTTTGAGATGCCGGCTGAAGTAACGGTGACCGGCGACCGGACGGTGTTCGAAAGGGGTGACATCGCATACTGGCCGGAAGCGTCGGCGTTCTGCGTGTTCTTCGGACCGACCCCGTTGAGCGGAGAGGACGGGAGGCCCGTCGCCCCTTATCCGATGAAACAGATAGGACGCATGACGGACGAATGCGGCGGGCTGGAGAACGCCGGGGACCGTATGCGAATAACATTGGAACGTTAGATCAGCAGCAATGACAGCATTCCTTTATAATGCGTCCTCATCCTGACAATGTTCACAATACCTTTGTACTCAGGACCGACGTAATCCCTGAGTTCATAGACGATCCTGTGTTTCGAGTTGATACGTCTGGAATACATGCCTTCCAGTTCTCCGCGGAGTTTCTCGTAAGGCGGAGGATTCTGCAGGGGATTCCGTTCCAATATCTCAAGGAGCTCCTTTGCCCTCACAGATAATTTATCGCCGGCGAGGAGTTCCGCATCCTTCTGCGCCTGTTTGGAATGTCAGAAGATATTTCTCCAATCGATCGTCTCCAGTTCAGATGTGGGTGTCGCACGCGCTTCTCTGACTGCGGAGAGAGTATCCGGATCCATCAGTATATACAGCGTTTCCATGATCTCGTTCCATTTCTCCTCACTCAGGAGGACCACGTTGCCTTTCTTCGATGTGATCGTGGTCATCCTGCCTTCGAGTACGGATCCCATGACGCTGAACAGGTCGTTGCGGGCCTGCGTGACGTTGATCGTATCCATGATAAAGACAAATCAGCACATACAAATAAATGTACGTTTTCACAGCTTGTATCGAATCGGACGGACCATTTTGAAGCATCTCATCAGTTACCGATAAGTTCCAGAACGCTGAAGCTCACGGTGGGGACTGAAACGCAACCCATGTTAATGACGTCGTTACCAATCATCTCCGCATTCTTCAGAGCGGAGATCATGTTACCCATCATCAGGGCGTTGTTTATCGTTTCCGTTATCTCCCCATTCTTTATCAGATGACCCGAACGTATCTCGAGACCGAAACGCCCGGTCAGCGGATCGGCCTCGGGCCACGCGAACTTCTCGATCAGTATCCCGTCATCCGTGTTACCGATGATGTCTTCCTGAGAATACCTTCCGGCACTCAGCACAAGGTTCATCGGTTTGATGGAAACCGGATTCTCATAGATCCCTTGCGATTCCACGGAACTCCGCCTCATTCCGTTGCCTGTGCTGTCGCCGACGAAACTGTCCCGGAGGAAAGACCTGAGGATGCCTTTGTCCACCAGGACCTTCTTTGACGACGGGGTGCCCTCGTCATCGAAGGATGAACAGAGCGGCCCTGGCGTCATCGGGTCATCCTTCAGCGTGAGCTGCTTCGATGCGACCTGTTCTCCTGTCTTGTCCTTCCACAGGCTGCGTCCGTAAAGCACGTTCTCACCGTTCAGTGACGAACCGGCAGACGACATTAACATATCTCCAAGTTCGCTCGGCGGAAGGATCATCGTCAGTTCCCTGCGCCCTTTGAACGGCTTCGCGATCGCGGCCGACCTCGCCTTTTCTGACAGGGATCTCCCGACAGCCTCCGGGTCTATAGAAAGACTTGTTCCGAACAGGGTCTCCGTGCCTTCGCCGGGGTGTTCCAGCTTCGTCATGGATGTGAAGTGAGCGTACATCATCGTGCCCCTGTGACCCGCGGTAAGGCCGTTAGTGTTGATCACCGCAGATTCCACTGCCGATACACGGAGAAGCCCTCTGGGTATGTCGGCGTCGCACGCATCCACCACTGAAACTGCGATCTCCATGAGTTCCTGCGTGTCGATGTTCTCTATTCTCTTATCCAGCATCTTCTTCGGTGTGATGTTCTTGTTCCGTGGCTGAGGATACCCTTTGAAATCCTTGACCGGAGGAGAGAACTTCGCGACCTGTTCCGCCATCGCCACACAGTCTCTCACGTCCTTTTCGTCACTGACCGTCAGCGAGGCCCTTCCCTGCCTGTTCCCTTTGGAAAGACGGAATGACATGCCGATGTCGGTCTTGGTCTCTGCGTTGCTGATCTTCGAACCGTCGATGTATATCGCGTTGGTGACTGTCCTCATGACGAACGCTTCCGCTTCGTACTTTCTTCCTTTAATGGCCGCTTCCGCCAGGGATTGGATCATTGCCCTCCCCCCACGATGATCTTGGACCGGCAGTAAGGTCCGCCGGACGAAACGTTCACCCAATCCTCAATGCCTTTGCCGCACATCCCGCCGTCCACTTCGAACTCCCTGGATGCACAGTCGGTCGTTTGGAGTATCTCCAGCGCACGGCCTGTCAGTGTGAATGAATTGAGCATCTTGGTCCTCTTTCCGTTCTCGATCAAAAATCCGCGTAAACATTTGGCCTCGAACCCGCCGCCGACGGGGTCCTCCATACCGTTGACCATCTTGTCGCAAAGCACACCGAACTTCGTATCTGCGATGATATCGTCGAGCGACCTGTTGCCCGGCGCGAAATATGTGTTGGTCATCCTCGCCCATACACGCTTCCCGAAATCCTCCGCACGGCCGTTGCCTGTCGGTAATGTACCCAGAGAAGATGCCGTCTCGAGTGTGTGCATATATCCGGTGTAAACACCGTCCTTGATTATCTGGGTCTTGGATGATGATGTTCCTTCGTCATCATAAGGTATCGAACCGTGCGCCCCGGGATATGTGCCGTCATCGAACATCGATATCACGGGGGATGCGACCTTCCTGCCTACTGCGTCCGTAAGGAACGAACGTTTCTTGATAACCTCGTCGGCCTCGGACGCGTGCCCCATCACTTCGTGCGCCAGCAGGCCCGACATCATCGGGTCCGTTATCACGGTGAACAGTCCGGATGGTGCGCGCTCAGCATCGAGCGTCGCCACCGCCTCTGCTGCCGTCCTTCTACCCAATCCTTCGATGTCCAGGCCTTTCACCATCTCGAACCCTGCGGTCCCGTCCGGTCCGTCGTAGTATCTCTCCACCTTTCCCGAATCGGAAGCGATGGACATCGCCCTGAACCTCGTACGGACCTCTTCCCATTCCAAATCTGAACCAACGGAGTTGACCACAGCTACGGTCTTCACTTCCTCGCTGTAGCTGCCCATGCGGTTTATCACTTTCCCGGATGTCTGTGCTTTATCCACGTCCAATACCGCCTCGATCTTCTCTTTCATGTCTATGTCCCTGGGATGCAGCTTTACGCGCGCGGTCATGTTCCCCTTTGTTTCCTTTGGCTCTATCCTAAGGCCGCTCTTCTTCATCCCGGAAGCGTTCCGGACGGCGGACTCTGCCGCCTTGATCACGTCCCCGTCGTTGAAAGACGATACGGTCCCGTATCCCCATCTTCCTCCGATCCACGCACGAAGGCATATCCCGCCCAATCTCTTCTGGTTTATGTGACGTATCTCTCCGTTCAGGGACTGTATCCCAAGGGATGATATGCTCTGTGAACGTGCATCACAGAATTCTGCACCTGACGACTCCATCTTTCTGACCGCTTTCTGAAGAATGTCCCTCATGTTATCACCGTAATTTTCTGATCGAATTTTGTGAGTGTTTCGCATCCGCTCTTTTTAACGAGCACTGTATCCTCTATCCGTATCCCTCCGACGCCCGGAATATAGATGCCTGGCTCTGCCGATACGACCATGTTCTCTTTCAATATGTCCTCGGACAGATGGGATACGGAAATGCCTTCATGGACGTTCATCCCTATACCGTGGCCGAACGAGTGGATGAACGTTCCTTTGAACTCTGACCCATCTATGATGTTCCTTGCCGCGATGTCGGCATCCTTCGCCGGAGCCCCGTCCCCGTAGGCGTCCATGCCGACATACTTTGCTTTCAGCACGACCTCGTACGCTCTCCTCAGTCTGTCGTCCGGCTCTCCGAAGAACACCGTCCTTGTGAGGTCCGAACAATACATCTCATATCTGCATCCGAAATCGAACAGTGCGGCATCGCCTTTCCTTAACTTACGGCCACACGGCCGGTGGTGCGGTTCGGCCGAGAACTCGCCGAACGCCGCTATCGTATCGAACGAATTGCCTTCAGCGCCGAGAGAACGCATCCTGCCGTCTATCTCCGCGGCCGCTTCCTTCTCCGTCATCCCTTCCCTCAGGAACTCCGGGATGGAATCGGCGACCTTCGATGCGATCTTGCAGGCGACCTTCGTCGCTTTGATTTCCGCGGCATCTTTGACCGATACTGTTCTCAGGACCGCTTTCGAAACGTCGGTTATCTCCGCTCCCGATATCTTCTTTATGTATTCCGCTCCGGCGTATGTCACGGAATTGGTGTTCATTCCGATCCTCCTGCAGCCTTTAAGGAGATCTTTCAGCAAAGCATCCCGTTCGTCCCTTTTCCTATATACGTGAACATTGCCTTTGCCGCCTCTCGCTGACAGTTCTTCAAGTTCGTTCACTATGACATCGAGTCTCCCTTCCTTCGAGATGACCGCGATCGTTCCTTCGAAGCTACCGGACCTCTGCTCTGTAACATACCAGAACGTCGGGTCGAGGAACGGCGTCCCGCCGTTCATTATGACGACCGCATCGGTATCGGCGTTGGATATTAGACGCTCCGCCCTGTCCATGTCCGCCTAAATGACTCAGGAATGAGAAATACATTTTGATTCCGCTGGTCATACTCTCTTCAGTTTCTGGTTCCTGTCCGTGGGTCTGTCCGGGATCCTGTGCATTGTGATCCTTCAATCACAAGTTACCGAATCGGCCCCCGCAAAGCATCGGTTACACGCACTCCGCCGATGGTTACCACGTGGCTGAGTTATAGAAATCATTAAACCTCGTACCAATTATGTGATAGTCATGTCCTCCGCGGTCTGTAAACGACACTCCATTGAAGAACTGCGGTCCATCGTCGCTCCGGTGGCCGAGAAATACGGGGTCGGCAAAGTATACCTTTTCGGTTCGGTCGCCAGAGGGGACCATAAAGCGGAAAGCGATTACGATTTCTGTATAGAATTCGGCAAGATACGCGGGCTTATAGCGCTGTCTGAATTCTTCCAGGACCTGCAGGGTGCGGTCGGATCCAAAATTGATCTTACTGATACAAAATATGCCGACCCTGAGATACTGGGCGCGGTCATGTCCGAAGGGGTTGTACTTTATGAAGGATGATGTTCTGGTTATCAAAAAGATACTAGAGCGCTGTGATAAAATAGAGGAGTGCATAGAGTTTTTCGGAAGGGACGAAGATATTTTCCTGTCAAATGAAATATTTCAGAAGAGTTGCGCTTTCGATATTTTGCAGATAGACGAGAATCAGATGATAAAGAACATCTGAGTCTGTTCAGATCCCGAACCATTCGTTCCTTATGACCCTGTGAAGGACGGATATCGCCGAAAGCGCCGCCAGATGCGATGTGCTGGGATTGTCCGGCGAAGGGACGTTTATCGTGTGGCATGTCATCTCCCCGAACTTTCCGCGGATCGTGAGCTCGTGTGAATTGGATACCGACTTCGGGTCCACTACTATCTTTACCGTTGTCCTGTCGAATCCCACGCCCAGGAGACTTACGGTGGCCGCGACGTTGATGTTCTTCGGGAACAATTTGACCGCTTCCCTCGCAGTTCCTGTGTATACCACGGTCGGCTCTTTGATCTTCTTTACGTTGATGCCCTTTTCTTTAAGGTAAGGGACGTCCTGTATGCTGCTCGGCCCTTTGGTCGTTATGAGTTCAACGGTCGAAAGCTCATCCATTGATGCCGCTCTTAACCCATCGGTCCCGGCGACCGCGCCCGACGGCACCATTATCTTTGCGCCGCTGTTCTTCGCCTTTTCGAAGACGGATGCACGGAACGCGTCGTCAACGAGCGCGCCCACCGACATCACCATGATGTCAACGCCGCGCCCGACGACCTTCGGAAGGATCTCCGCCGCCGCCGATTGACTTGCCGCCTCTACCACAAGGTCGCAGTGGTACATCTCCTCTTCCACCGATTTGACCACTATCGCTTTCTGAAGTTTGTCAGCAAGATTCTGAGCGTACGTTCGGTCCGAATCTATGAGATAGATCCTCTTGACCTCCTGCATCTCATCCGCCGCTTTTGCAAGTCTCGAACCTATGGATCCGCAACCGACGATGGTTAGGCGCATAAAGCGTCTGAGTACATTTTATCTATAAATTGGCTTGCCCGGCGGATAAAACACCCTCTCGTAAGAACAATGCGGAAAGGATTATTCGGTGTACGGAAAGAATAATTAAAATTACGTGCATTACCTGGACGTGAGATACGAGGTCGTTGAACATACGGCGGACATAATGGTCAGATGCTACGGTAGAACGCTAGAAGAATGTTTCGAGAATGCCGCTTACGCTTTATTCGACCAGATCTCCGATGCTTCAACGGTGGAGACAGAACTTCACTTCGATATAGAGGCGGAAGGAGATGACGATGAAAGCCTTCTGTACGCATTCCTTTCGGAACTCCTGTTCATCCATGATTCGGAGTCTGTCCTGATGTCAGACTTCCGTGTTAGGTTCGATGACGGAAAGGTAACGTGCAGGGCCGGCGGAGAACCTACGGACCGTAAGAGGCACCGCGCTAAGTGCGAGGTCAAAGCGATAACATACCATATGATGTCCGTGGACAGGGAAGCACCGTCGGTGACCGTCATTTTCGACGTATAAATATACGATTACATCTATCGGCAACCATGTTGAGACTCGGTTGGTTCTCTTCGGGACGCGGCCCGGGATCGAGGAACCTTTTACGTTCGGTGATGGACGAGAAGGCGAACGGAAGACTGAACGCTGACATCATGTTCGTCTTCTGCAACTGGGACAACACGGAGGAACCCAATCCTAAACGTGAAGAACGCAGGAAGTTCTTCGATCTTGTCGGTTCGTATGGTATTCCGCTCGTCACCCTTTCCTGGAAGACGTTCATGCCTGAGCTCAAAGCTGAGGACGAGGTCCGGTGGAGGAACGAATACGGAAAGGAGATGAGACGTCTCCTTTCGAAATACAAGTTCGACCTAGGTATACTTGCGGGATATATGCTGTGGGTCGACGACGCCACATGCGAGGATTACGATCTCCTGAACCTGCATCCCGCTCTGCCTGACGGCCCGAAGGGCACATGGCAGGAGGTCATCTGGAACCTCATAGAGAACAACGCGGACAGACAGGGGGCGATGATGCACATATGCACGCCGGACTGGGACCGGGGGGCCGCGATATCGTTCTGCGGATTCCCGATACGCGGAGGGGATTACGACGAACTGTGGAAAAGGATGGATGCAAAGCTCGCAAGTTCGCCGCTGAAGGAAATAATAGAAAAGGAAGGAGACAGTGAACCGCTCTTCAAGCGTATACGGGAGGACGGCGCGAAAAGGGAACTTCCGCTTGTAGTCTCCACGATAAAGCAGTTCGCCGAAGGGAACATAGTGATGACGGATAAACAACTATTCCGTAACGGCGTGCGTCTGAACGGACCGTTCGACGTATCCGAGGATGTTGACAGGAGCGTCTCCGATGGATGAATACGACCACATGGAAGAGCTCGGACTCATGGAGGACCGCCAGTTCATATGCGGCTGCCACGGGTTCCTGACGCCCACCAACAGCACACGGGACCTTTGTGCCAGATACATGAGGGACGGCGGACGCGTGTTCGACGTCCTCTCGAGATACGAGGAGGTGGCCTCGATGTTCCTCAGGAGTGAGAAGGATGACGGGAACGGGATAATAAAGATGATCGTTCCGCTGCTGAGGGCGCACGGGGTGACGGACCACGGCGCATATACATTCTTCAAAGAGAATCTCCGCCTCATGCCGGGAGCAGGGCAGGCCATGCGGTATCTCCGCGACCTTGAACCGTGCTTCATCAACACCGGGGCCCTGGACCATCAGATGATGAACGTCACAGAATTGCTGGGCATACCGATGACCAACGTGAACTGCAGCCAGGCGTCGTTCGATTCCGTCGACATAAGCAAACAGGAAGGGAAGGAACTGCGCGACCTTGCCGCAAAACTGGCGAGAATGGACCCCGACGAGATCGGATTCACGGAAGAGGAGGGCGGCACCAGGGCCATGGGGATCATAGACGCCGTTATCGCGGAACGTATACCGGAGATGGATCTCTTCAACGACCTTTCGAACATCGTGTCGATAGGAGCGAACGAGAAATCGTACACCCTGCTGGAGATACGCAATCAGACCAGTGTCGACTTCGATTCGACGTTCTACGCAGGAAGCGGTCACAGCGACCATCTTGCCATGGACATAGTGAGGGACACGGGCGGTCTGGCGGTATCGTTCAACGGATGCGCCGATGTCGTCTGCACCTCGAACATCGCGGTCATTTCCCCGGACTCCACCGTGGTGGCCGTGCTTGCAGCCGAGTTCTATGACGGGGGGATCGAATCAGTGCACGAACTGGTCGATGAATGGACTCTTGATCATCTGAGAAAGAAGGAGGGGCCGGACCGCCACCTGCTCGACGAGCTGCTGAGGACATCCGGGAGAAGGCTCCCGGAGGTGGCCCGCGTCACACTGGACAATATGGAAGAATTGACGGAAAGGAGCGAAGCGTACCGGAAAAGACTCACTGACCCGGGACGTTACCGCGGGAACACACGGCAGAAGTTCTGACGCATCAAAAACGGGGACCCGTGTTGGACTCTTGCCGCAAAGATGGGATACAGTGAACAGCGCGGCCGGGTCAGGATCGGTGCGGCGGCATTACATCTGTTCTCCTGCGAAGTCCCGTTCGTTCCGTGCCCCCTGATCCCTGCAGATGTTCATTGCTGTCCCGATCTCCGCCTCATTGTCAGGAATATGAAGACACCGCCGGCTGCGATCACGATCACGGCTATCACGGCGATGACCGCCAGGCTCACACCTGAGGACCCGTTGCTGGTCTCTGAGACCTTCATCGTCGTAGAAGAAGCGCTGCCATCGTTGAAGAGTACGTCGACGATGTGGTTCCCCGTCCCGAGCGTTTCCATGTACCCTGGTTTGAACGTCACAATGGTGCATCCTTCTTGCACGTCATAATTCGAATGATCGACCGAAAGGCCGTCCACATTCACTCCGACGAACATGCCGAAGGTGCCGTCCCCCTCGGTGCCCACGGTGACCGTGAAACCGCTGGACGTGCCCTTGACCCATTCGCCGGACGACGAGGAAACATATTCCCAGACCGCATACAGCGTGAGGGCGTTCGACGGCATGGTCACCGTCGCTCCTGCTGCGTACGACGATCCCTTTCCGTCGGGAGAGGTGTTCCACTCCTTGAACTGCTTGTTGGCCACAGGCGCCGCCAGTCCGTCCGCGAATGCGGCGGCAAAGGTTTCCTCGTAGATTTTGTCCCCCTCGGTCGGCACGGTCCCGGACCCGCCGTTGAGATCGTACGTGACGGAGTATGTAATGTCTGCCCATACCGCGTACAGCGTGATCGCGTTGGACGGCATGGTCACCGTCGCTCCTTCAGCGTATGAAGTTCCCGTTCCGCCGGCAGAGGTGTTCCACTCCACAAAGTATTTTCCGGCAGGAGGGGTGATACCGGCTGTTGACGCGGCAGTGAACGTAGCTTCGGCGATCTTGTTCGTTTCCGTCGGTACAGTCCCGGAACCGCCGTTCAGGCCGTACGTCACGGTGTAAGTCGGGACGTCCGACCATATCGCGTACAGCGTGATCGCGTTGGACGGCATGGTCACCGTCGCTCCCGCCGCATACGATGTTCCCGTTCCGCCGGCGGAGGTGTTCCATCCAACGAAGTATTTTCCGGCAGGAGGGTTGATACCGGCTGTTGACGCGGCGGCGAACGTGGCGCCTGAGGTCTTGTCCGTTTCCGTCGGTACAGTCCCGGAACCGCCTTTCAGGTCGTACGCCACAGCGTACTGGTTCTGAGTTACGCCAGTCACGGTGACCGTCTGCGTTCCAGTTATGCTGGTGATAGTGTACTGACCGCCGTCGGCTATGGAGATCTGCATGCCGTTCACATAAACCTTGAACAAAGAATCAGAGTAATCCGAATCCAATGCGAAGCTTAAGGTGAACGATCCGCCGTACGTCACCGGTGATACCGACCCGACTGCGGAGAGGGTGTATCCGGTCCCGGATGAGAGCGTCACGGGATATGTGAGATCCGCCCAGATCGCATACAGCGTAAGGGCGTTGGGCGGCATTGTCACCGTGTCCCCCGGAGCGTACGACGTTCCGGACCCGTCGGCGGAGGTGTTCCATTCCTTGAAGTACCTTCCGTCAGGCGCGGTCAGTCCGTCCGCGGATGCGGCGGCAAAGGTTTCCTCGTAGATTTTGCCCCCCTCGGTCGGCGCGGTCCCAGAACCGCCGTTCAAATCGTACGTAACACCGTAGAGAATATCCACAAAGGATACCGCGGCGAAATAGTCTTTGTCGCCGGTCGGGACGAATGTCCACGACGGTCCGCTTCCTGCGACGGTCACATCGTCATAGCCGTGCGCCGTGCCGACGGTGACGACCGGCGGGACGGAGAATTCTTTCCCCAGAGGGGCCCTGATAGCAAGTTCCACAATTCCGCTGTCAATCGTTGCGGTGACGGATGCCGCATCTTCGTACCAGACGATAATTGTGCTGTACGGTACGGCACCGCCCCCCATGTTCCCATACATGTCGTAAGGTACCGCCACAACGGCAAGGCCGGAACATCCGTCGAACGCAGAATCACCGATGTACGTGACGGAAGACGGTATGGTCACGGATGCCAGGCCAGACCATGCGAACGCAGAATCACCGATGTACGTGACGGAAGACGGTATGGTCACGGA
>Ga0123357_10001176_pt1 | contig 27297 bp, 20 predicted proteins | sample TergutEmb28metaG_FD_89873 | JGI IMG/M metagenome (GOLD analysis project Ga0123357, IMG submission 89873) | Embiratermes neotenicus P4 segment gut microbial communities from Petit-Saut dam, French Guiana - Emb289 P4 | ecosystem: Host-associated > Arthropoda: Insects > Digestive system > Gut ...
CGCGTTTGTCGACTCCGTTATCGACGCCGGCACCGGCTACACCGACATCCAAGCCATCTCGCGCAACATCGTTTTCCCGCACCTCACGCGCTACACCAACACCGAGACGAGCGAAAACCTCTACGAAATCTGGTGGGCGTATTCGCGCGCCGTCGATGATTACGGAGTCGAAGGCATCTACATCACGCTCTTTTCCCAGCGCCTGCCCGACAGCTTTGGCCTGCATGAATTGCTCGACTATCCCGACGGCGATTATCCGTTTGTGCTGTTCCGGCACGAATCGATTTCGCGCAACGTGGAGAACTCGCGCGGCATCCCCTACATCGCCGCCAGCGCGCAATACCAGGTGAAAATCCAGGACGATTGCATGACCGACCACACGCAGCTCTCCACGCTCCCTCCGCTAAAAGTCAGCGCGCGCCGCGGCGGGTTGTCGACCGTGCTCGGCCCCATGACGGAAATCACCGTGCGCTCGCCCGACGATGTTTCGTGGATGCAGCCGCCGCCCTTCCCGCAGCTCTCGCCCATCGTGAAGCAAGCCGCGCGCGGCGCGCTCAGCGAGTATTTCGGGCGCCTCTCGCAAGACGTGCCGCCGGAGCTTCGCACGGCCATTCTCCAGAACCTCGTCAACAACTGGCTCGACAACTGGGTCGTGGCCTGGGGCAAGGCGCTCCAGCTCATGCAAGACATGATGAGCGACGTTGAAATGAGCCTCATTGCCGGCGGCCCGATGCAACGCATCACGCGCGATGAAATACGCGGCTCTTTCCATGCCGTGCTCAAATACAACGTCAACGATCTCAACCTCGAATTCGTGATGCAGCGCATGCAAGCCATCTCGCAACTGGTGCCCTACGACACCTCAGGCGCGATAGACCGCAATGTGATCATCCGCATGGCCATGCGCGCCATCGACCCGAGCCTTGCCGACATGGCGCTCACCGACACCGGCACCGCGACTGATGCCGACGCGAAAGACGAGCAGCAAGCCCTCCTGATGATGGCCGGCGGCATAGAGCCTCCCCTGCGGCAGGACGGCAGCAACGCGCAACTGCGCCTGCAAACCCTCCAGCAAACCATCCAACGCAGCCCCGTGCTCGCGCAACGCCTGCAACAGCCGCAGACGCCGGCGGACCAGTTCTTCGCGCAGTTGGTGCAACAGCGCATGGAGAACCTGTCCTTCCTCGTTGAGCAGTATCAGCAGAACCCGATGGTTGGCAGGACTGGGGTCAAACCGCAGTCACCGCAATAAATCCCAAATCCCAAGCCGCCTTCGGCGGAAATCCCAAATCCCAAAATCCCAAATCCCAAATAAATCCCAAACGACAAAATTCCAAATCACAAAACCAAACTCATGCACTCGAACACCCACACACCATTCCCTGCCGAAGTGACGCGCGAAGCGCGCCCTTTGGGATTTGTGATTTTGGGATTTGGGATTTATTTGGGATTTGGGATTTTGGGATTTGGGATTTTCACGCGCTATTTTCCACAACCACCATGAAACAACCAACACCATCCACCGCCACACAATCACCCGCGCGCCAACCACAGCGCGTGATATTCGTTCACCACACCTACAAGCGCATGCCTCCCGAGCAACTCCGCGCCGCGCTCTCAAGCGTCGACGCCGACGATCCGCGCATCGTCGCCATCGAGCAACTCATAGACGAAGAACTAGGCGACGCCATGCTCTCCGCCTCCGACCCGAATATCGACCACACCAAAGGCACCCACGCCGGCGGGCGTGTCGACGCCTTGGCGACACTGAAAAACCGCATCGGCGAACTGCGCAAATAACGCCGGTTTTCGCCGCGCCTGAATTGTTGATTCCGCAAAAAATCTTTTGTAACTCGTTGGTTCCACAAGTCACTTACGCAACTTTTCACTCGTAAGCCCTGTTTTTTGGCCAAAAACTCGATTTTTATCGTTTTTTACGCAATTCATTACGCGCCAGATAGTTATCACCTATTTTTGTTCTAAAAAACACCCCCAAGTTGGTGAAATTTCGCAAACACATTGTTGTTAAAACCCCGCTGGCGCGCATTTATTCTCGGCATTATGCCCGCCACTAAAAAACACGCATCCACACCATCAACCGCGCGCGCCGCAAGCGCCGCCGCCAAACCTTCCGCTCCCGCTACGGGCACCGCTACTGACACGGGTAACGCGGGCGTCCCGCCTGCTGACGCGGGGCGTCCCGCCCCGCGCCAGAGCGCCAAGAGCGCAAAGCCCACCAAGCTCGCGGAAATTCTCCCCGCCGCGGCCGCGCCGGCGGAACCCTACGTCCCCGACGACCTCGACCGCGAAATCGCCGACGCCATCGGCGCGCCGCTCCCAGCCACCGGCGACGATGACGATGCCGCTGGCGACGCCACAGAAGATCAGTCCGATCAGACCGATCAGTCCGACGCCGCTACCGACGACGACCTCTACGAAGACGATGACGACGCCGCCGCGGCCTCCGTCGACTCCGCCGCCGACGGCGACGCCGCCGGCGATGCCGCCGCCGAGGCCGGCGCGGAAGAGCGCGTTGGCGCTGACGAGCTTTCGCAATTGCGCTCGCAAGTCGCCGTGCTTACGGCCAAGCTAGACATCGCCACCGCCGAAAACACACTGGCGCGGCAGCGCCCAATCCAAAATCCAGAATCCAAAATCCAAAATCCCGACGACGAAATCTCCGACGCCGAAACGCCCGAGGACCTTCTTCGCCTCCAGGCGAAGTTCCAGCAATTCGAAGACTTCGCCGCCGACAATCCTGAAGGCGCCGAACTCTCCCCCGCGACACCAGGCGGCGAGCCGCGCGTGTTCACCGCCGAGCAAGTCCGCTCCTTTGGCCGCGCCGCCCGCGACGCCCTGCGCCGCATTCCGCGGCAAGCGCAGTTGCTCCAGCAACGCGCGCAATTCAACGCCGCCGCCGAGAAAGCCTATCCCGATTACGCCAACCCGAAATCCGACCTCGCGCGCTTCTACGCCACCTACAGCCAGAACCCAAACCTGCGCGCAGTCCCTGGCCTCAAGCTAATCCTCGCCGATGCCCTTGCCGGCATGCGCGCCCGCGAAGCCCGAGAAAAAGCCGCCGCCGGCGATGGTCGCCCAGGCACCAAGGTTCCGCCCCCCGCGCGCCGCGCCGTCCCCGTGCTCCCGACAGGCAGCGCGCGCAAACCCGCCCCGCAAACCGGCAACCAAACCCGCCGCGCCGCGGCCGCCAAGAGGCTCGAAAACAGCAACGGCACCGCCGACGAACTCGCCGCCATGCTCGAGGCGGAACTTTGAAAATCCCAAATCCCAAGCCGCCTTCGGCGGAAATCCCAAATCCCAAAATCCCAAATCCCAAATAAATCCCAAATTCCAAACAACAAAATCTCAAAACCAAACCGATGCACACAAATACAAAACGCCAGTCCCCTGCCGAAGTGACGCGCGAAGCGCGACCTTTGGAATTTGGGATTTTGTCGTTTGGGATTTTTTTGGGATTTGGGATTTCGGGATTTGGGATTTTTGCCCACTAGCCCGCCACTTTCGCGACAAAACCAACAACAACAACCGCCAGCAAACACCACACACCGCCATGCCAATGCTACTCGAGCGCGACCGCTCCGACCAAATCAAAATCCGCGACGTCAGTGACATCATCCATCTCGCCGACGTCAAAAAAACGCCCTTCACATCCACCGTGTCGAAAGGCCCTGGCCAGACAAACACACTCGTTGAGTGGCCCGTCGACAAATACCCCGCCCCCACCACCGAGGGCGCCGTCGACGAAGCCGACACCACCACCTACGAAGACTTGTCAGAGCCGCAAGCCATTCTCCAAGGCCGCCTCCAAATCTGGGAACGCAAACCGCGCGTCTCGCGCCTTGCAAACCTCACCATGCGACAGGCCGGCGTCCCCAACAAGCAGGCATTCGCCCGCTCCGTCGCCCGCGCCCTAGTCATGATCAAACGCGACATGGAGACCACTTGCCTCGGCGACAACGAATCTCGCCTCGGCACATCCACCGCCGGCTTCCGCATCCGCGGCCTCGGCAAGTGGATTCAAAACACCGCCCAGACCGACCTGCCCGTCGACGTCAACTACCGAACGCCCACAACGAGCATCTACAACGGCGAAATCAACACCGTCAACGACAACGTCGTCGTTGACATCCTCCAGTCGATGTATGACCAAACCGGCGATTCCAGCATGGACCTCACCGGCTGGTGCGGCTCCCTCATCAAGCGCCAGTTCAGCGGCCTCGTCAAATACGAGACCGTCCCCGACGAGCTGACGCTCGCCCGCCGCTTCGGAAATGACGGCGACACCAAGACGCTCACCCAGGCCGTGGACATTATCGTGACCGATTTCGGACGCCTGACGTTGCGCCTCTCCAGCTTCATCAACACCGCTGGCGACCCGACCACGACGGCCTCGAAGATGCTCTGCTACATGGTTCCGATGGAGAGCGAGATGATTCGCCTCCGCTTCGCGCTCCAGCCGCAATTCACCGAGCACCCGAACCTCGGTGGCGGCCCCCGCGGCCTCATGCAGGCAGTCGGCACGCTCGAAGTCGGCAACCCGCTCTGCCTCGGCAAAATCGCCGCGACGCCGGTGACTGTCACGCCGCCGGTAACGCCTCCGTAAAATCCCAAATCCCAAAATCCCAAATCCCAAATAAATTCCAAATTCCAAACTACAAAATTCCAAAACAAACCAATGCCAACAAACACCAGCACACCATTCCCTGCCGAAGTGACGCGCGTAGCGCGCCCTTTGGGATTTGGGATTTTGTCGTTTGGGATTTTTTTGGGATTTGGGATTTTGGGATTTGGGATTTCTAATTTCCCATGTCCGGCTCACTTACCATAGACCGAAACGGCCGCATCATCAGCGAGCAATACGGGGACATCACCACTGATGTTCTTGCGGCGCTCATTGAGATGAGCCGTCCGGACGAGCCGGTCATTGTGGAACGCGAGCAGGCCGAGATCGCGCGCATCGCGGGCACAGAGGCGCGCGACTTGGCCTGCGGACGTTTGATAGCCCGCATCCATCCCGCCGCCTATTCCTACTGGGAGCGCCGCGAAGGCAAAGGCTTTTGGAAAGACAAAGCCACCGTCGACAAATTCCTGAAAGACAATCCCGCGTGCAGGGTGGATTCCAAATCGCGGCGCGCGGTTATCAGCGTTCTGAAAGCCCTGCCCGCGCCTGGATAATTTTCGATTTTCGATGTCGAGCCTGTCGCTTCGCTCGAAACTCGATTTTCGATTGGGCGCTGCCGCGCCGAACACAAACCGGAGCGGCAGATCCCAATCGAAAATCGAGAATCGAAAATCGAAAATAACGCCCCCTCATCAAAACTCGCAATGAACAACAACCAAAACATCCACATCGTCGCCAACGGCGCCATCGTGAGCGATTCCAACCCGCTCCCCTGTGTCGTTGTTGTCGCGGCAAACTAGCAATCATGTCCAGGCAAAACTACCACATCGTCGCCAACGGCGCCATCGTCAGCGATGAAAATCCGCTCCCCATCCGCGTCCCCGCCGCATCCGCGACCGTCCCAGGCGTCGTGAAAATAGGCGACGGCCTCACCATCTCTCCAGACGGCACGCTCTCGGCGGACGCCGGCATCCCCGAAGCCCCCGAAGACGGCATAATCTACGGACGCAAAGACGGCGAATGGGTGCCCATCGAGACCGACTTGCCGCTCGTGCGCCTCACGCCGGCCATGACAAGCAACACCACGCCGTCGCCATTCATAGTAACTTATTCATCTCGCTATGGCGGCGATCAGTCGGCTTGGGATGCCTTTAATGCCTTTGACCAAATTTACAGCAACGAGCACGGCGGCACCGCATGGTATTCAAAGTTAAACTTCGTTGGAGACGGCAACTTCTCTGATGACGGCGAAGGCAACTTTTTTGAAAGCGGTGTTGGCGATGAACACGTCACTATTTATCTGGGAGGAATCGCGCGCACGCTCAAAAAAGTGATCTTGCGCACAAGGGCTGGGGAGTATCTCGGGCAGGCTCGTCCCCTCCAACAGCCGCGCGACTACACCATCGAAGGATCAACAGACGGGGTAAACTTCTTCGTCATCGAAACCATCACGGACGCTCCAATGCAAACCGAGTCGGATTATTTGGTATTTGGAGACCATGACATCCAGCCAATAGCCATAATAAATTATCTGCGTATTCACGTCACGAAAATATGGGGCGTGGAAGACGGCCCCCAATGCGCCATAGGCGAAATTGAAGCCTACGGCTACTAACCTCCCTTCGCTGACACCACTCACAACCAACACCAAAATTTCACCACAAACCGCCATGCAAATCACACAACAAAAATCCGCCGCCAACACGCCCCTAAAACTCACGCCCTCGCCTGACTTCATGCTCAAGCTCAAAGGCCGCGACATCTATTTTCCCTCCGCGACCATCACCGACGACTACACCCTTGAAGACGCCGTCGCCGATTTCGAGGAAACCTCCATCCTCGACATCCCCAAATACAGCAGCACCCGCCGCGCCGTCGAAGACTACCTCGCCGAGGCCGCCCTTCCAGGCGTGACCATCGAAACCGTCGACCAAGCCATCGCCGATTCCCGCGCCGCCCGCGCCGCCGCCGCCGAAGCCGCCCGCGCCGCCGAAGCCGAAGCCCGCGCCGCCGCCGCCGCCTCCGAAACAACCGGCGACACCGGCGACCCCGACGACACTACCCCCGACCGCCCCCCCCGTTAATCTCCACCGGTATCGCGGTATCGCGGTATCGCTGTATCGACCACCATCCACCACCACCACTACCACACCACACCAACCACAACCACACACACACCATGAAAGACACCATCCTATCCATCCTCCGCCACGCCCTCACCTTTGGGGGCGGCATCCTAGTGGCCAAAGGCATCGTCACCGACGCCGCCTCCGCCGACATCATTGGCGCGCTCTGCACCCTCGTAGGCGTGGCCTGGGGCGCCATCGACGAATACCTTGCCACCAAAAAAGCCAAGGAATACGCCGCCGCTGGCATCTGACCCATGCTCGCCGCCATCACCGCCGCGCTGCAAGCCCTCGCCGCGTGGCTCATCCAGCAAATCAAACTCGCGCCCATCAAATACGATGAAAAAGCCAACAAAACCGAGGACGAAATATACAACCTCTCGCGCAGCCCTGATCCTCTTGATCAGTCTCGCGTGCTGCTGCTTGTTGCTCGCGTCAAGCGGCTGCGTGAATACACGCGCCAGCTTGCAAATCTACCAACCGCAAACCCTCTCGCTAAAAGCGGGAGTCCCGATCCAGACGACGCAGGGGATATACACCCCGCAAACTGACGAACTCTGGCACTCGCAAGCCCAATACGAAGCCCTGCTACGGCAAATACTATCACAATGAACGTCTCACTCGATCTCTCCATCCTCTCGCTAATCATCGGTGGCATATCCCTGATAGGACTTGCCCTGATCCTGAAATTCCTCCGCGACCTGCGCAAGGACCTCTCGGACGAAATCCGCATGCAAATAAAAGCCGACGAAGAACCCAGCAATGTCAGCTTCAAGCAACCCGTCGAAATCGAAATGCACGACCACAAGACACCCTTGTCGCGCCACAAGGAACTCTCCGATAAAGTCGACCAACTCGCCCGCAAAACCGACGACCGCTTGGAGTCACTGTATAACACCATCACCACGATCAGCACCTCGATTGCCCGCATCGAAGGCAAGCTAGAGCGCAAATAACCCATCACCGTCCCCGCCGGTATCGCGGTATCGCGGTATCGCTGCATCGACCACTCACCATCCACCACAACCAACCACAACCAACCAACCAACACCATGAACACCGTAACACCAGAAATCCTCGCCGCCGACATCCACGAAGGCGAAACCTACACCTGCCTCAACGGCAAGACTGCCCGCATCGAACTCAACACCGCAATCGCCGACCCCGACTATCCCTTTGTCGGCATCATCCGCGATCCAGGATTCGAGAAAGTCGACCAAATCGAAGTTCTCTACACGCGCCGCGGCCAATGCCAGGACACCGAGACCTTCCGCGCCTTCGCGCTCAAGGAAGTGGCAAGTGCCAAGTAGCAAGTAACAAGAATTCCCACGACATCCAAACCCGCCGGTATCGCGGTATCGAAGTATCGCAGTATCGACCTCCAAAAGCTCGCGCGCAATGAAATCTCTTCCCTACACCGCCGCCCTCGGCCAATTCTGCGAACTCGCCGGTTACGACCCCGAGACACTCAGCGACATTGACCGCGCCAGCTTCAACCGCCTCTTCAACCTCTGGCTCAAGCGCGGCTGGGAATTCTACTTCTGGCCGCAACTCGCCAAAATCGAGGAACGCCAAGTCGACACCAACGGCATCATCCCCTTCGACATGGCGCCACTCGACTACCTCGACACCATCAACGCCATCTACGCCGAGGAAGCCGCCGCGCACGCCGGCCTTTGCCAACTGCGCTTCCGCCTGCTCGCCACGGGCGCGCTAGTCCAAGTCCGCCCCGAGCAACGCCACGCCTCCTACTGGGTCGAATACCGCCCCCCCTGCCCAAACATCGCCGACGATGCCCCCGACGCCCCCATCCCCGCCTTCCTGGTCCCCTTCGCAGTCCACGGCGCCTACACCACATGGCTCCGGGGTGAAGGCCAGCAAGGCAAAGCCGTCACCGAAACCGGCCTCCCCTGGGACTGGCTCTACGACGAAATCGACAAAATAGAACGCCAACAAAGCCAAGGCAGGCACTGGCGTTTCCAGCGATAGAAACATGCACGGCCTGCCTTGGAAATCCCAAATCCCAAAATCCCAAATCCCAAATAAATCACAAACGACAAAATTCCAAATCACAAAACCAAGCCAATGCACTCGAAGACCAAAACACATCTGCCCGCCGAAGTGACGCGACGCAGTCGCGCCCTTTGGTGGGTATCGCGGGCGTCCCGCCTGCTGACGTGGTGCGTCCCGCACCACGCCACGCGCTTGGCGAGGGTCGGGACGACCCTCGTCTGCAGGCGGGACGCCCGCGTTACCCTTGTTGTTTGGGATTTATTTGGGATTTGGGATTTTGGGATTTGGGATTTCCACCCTCTCCCCGCCACTTGAGCACCCGCATTCACGCCCATGCCTAGATTCCCAGCATATAGATCCCCCTACGACGACACGCCGCTCACCGACGGCGATTCCGCCTTTCGCGGCTTCTCCTCCCGCATCCAACCCACCGCCCTCGAAGCCGGCATGCTCTCCATCTCCGAAAACCTCCGCCTCGAACACGCCGTCGCCCAAACCCGCAAAGGCGCCCTCGCCCTCTGCGCCGACGTGCGCGTCAACCGCCCCCCGCTCATACTCGATTTCGACCTCGAACCCGACATTCCAGGCCTCTCCATCGCCTGCGACCCCGCCACCGGCATCTCCACCGTCACACTCGCCGCGCCCATCACCCTCAAGCCGGACCACGACCGCATCGCCTTCGAATCCCCCACCCTCCCCGCCGCCTACAACGGCTCCTTCGATATTCTTAGCCTGTCCCTTGATTCCACAACACTCACCTTCCGCCCAAATGACACCCCCACCGCGCCACCCGCCCTTTTCACCGGCCCCTTTTCCGCAAACGCCGGCCCCATCCTCTCCGCCATCGAGTCCGACACCGTGCGCGGCTCCTGTGTCGCTACCGACACCAAGAACCGCGAAATGGTCATCATGGCCCTCATCGACCGAGCCATCATTTACCGCCCTGGCCTGCCCGATGCCACCATCGCCTACCCAGTAAACCAAGTCCTCGGCGTCACCCAGGAAGTCACCCTGGTCCAATTCGTCGACAAAGTTTACCTCTTTTGCGGCCTCTCCCCAACCGCCACCGCAGACACCGACACGCTCCCCGAAATCACCCCCGCCAGCGACGTGACGATGGTCTGGGACATGGACTTCACGCACCCCTTCGCCTTCGTCCCCCAAGGCCCCCACCCCGCCGCCACCGACGACGGCACGGGCAACCCCTCCCTCATCCGCCAGCCACCCGCCAACTGGGGCGTCGCCTTCAACCGCCAGCTCATCCTCCCCCGCGGCCGCGACGAACTCATCATCTCCGATTTCCTCGACGCCGACACCTACGACAACCTCAACTCCGAACTGCGCATCATGCCAGGCGGCAACGACTGGCTCGTAGGCGTCTTCCCCTACCAGATGGTCAAAGGCATCATCTTTTATCGCAAATCCATCCACATCGCCGCCTTCGCCAGCGACACCGGCACGGTGGAATCCGTCTATGAAATCACCCGCCAGTTCGGATGCGCCGCCCGCAACACCATCGCCGGCTGTGGCGCGCAAATCCTCTGGCTCTCCGACTCCGGCGTCTACGCCCTGAACATCGGCTACGAAATGAACCTCACCGCCGCCACCGCCCCGCTCTCCGAACCCGTGCAAGACATCATTGCCCGCGTCAACTGGCCCCAAGTCCACCGCGCCGCCGCCACCTATTACAACAACCGCTACTACCTCGCCCTCCCCCTCGACGGCTCCCCGCACAACAACGCCATCCTCATCTACAACTTCCTCAACCAAGCCTGGGAAACCATTGACCTCTACCCCCCCGAGTTCGACGTGCAAGCCTTTGCCACCCTCGATTACAACGGCCAGCACCGCCTCCACGCCGTCACCACCTACGGCTACGTTTTCCTGCTCGAAGAAAACGACGCCGGCATGGATGACGACACCTTTGCCACCCCAGGCGTCATCAAACCAGGTGGAGTTCGCAACCCGAAACCCGCCACGGCCGCGCAAGCGCGCGCCCGCCTCGTCACGCGCGGCATCACCTTTGGCACGATAGAGCCGAAACGCTTCACACAATTGCAGATCGAGTCTGACATGGCCGCGGGTGAGACTATCACAGTCGCGAACATCACCCGCAACCCTGACACAGACCGCGGTCTGCTTACTTTCACCGCCGCGAAAACCACAGACTACACCCACCGCCTGCACCTCCGCGCCAGAGGAGTCGCCACGCAAGTCCAAGTCACGACCACTGCCGGCCGCCCGCAAATAAAAGGCCTCTTCATGGAAGCCGCGAGCTTCAACAACCAAGACACCATGCGAAAATAGCCCTCCCATCCATTCCAATCACCTCATCACCAGTATCGCGGTATCGCTGTATCGCAGTATCGACCACCACCACCACCACCAACCATGCCTCTCACAATAACACCTGGCACCATCTGGAAAACCGCCGACGTCGTCACGCCGGACCGCCTCAACCGCGCCATCACCGACCAGCAGCTCTCCGCCACTCCGCTCACCATCCTCGGCGTGCCGCCCCAATCTGTCGACGCCGGCTCCCCGCAACCCGCCAGCGCCCCCGTCGAGGAAATCCTCGTCACCCCCGCCGGCCTCGCCCTCCTCAAAGGCGACCCCGCCGACACCGACTTCCTCTCCGCCGCCTACTCCCCGCTTCTTAATGCCATATACCCCATCGGCGCCCCCTACACCACCATCGGCGACGCCGCGCTACCCACCCTCATCACCGCCCTCGGCGCATGGGAAAAACGCGGCGCCATCCCCATCAAAACCACTGGCGCCACCACCGAACGCCCCGACAACCCACCCGAAGGCTACCCCTTTTATGACACCACCATCGGCGCCGCGCTCGTTTACGCCGGCGGCTCCTGGGTCACGCGCGACGGCCTGCCAGGCGACGTGAAAAGCGTCACCGACACCGACCTGTCCGCCGCCCTCGCCAAAAACCCAGGCTGGCAACAACACGCCGCCTCCATGGGAAAAGTCCTCGCCGGAGCCACCACCGACGCCAGCGACACCGCGCACGCCCCTGGCGCCACCGCCGGCAAGGAAAGCGACACCATACCAGCCAGCGCCATTGAAACGCATTATCACTACCTCTTTAAAAACTCCTATGCTCAAAACGGCTCCGGCACCTCCCAGCAAGGAATGGGCCTGACCAGTCTCTATCCCTTCGCTTCGAGCACGCACCTGCAAGGAAACGCCGACGCATGGGATTACGCTATGGCAGGCCATTCCGCCACGCCCGATATAGGACGCAGTTCCGGCCCAATTTCCAATGACGGCACCCCCATCACCCCAACCGAAATGAGCCTGATGCAACCCACGCTCTACCTCTACCGGCTGGTGAAAAGCGCCCTCGGCACGCCCTCGCCGACACCCTCGAACGACGCCATGCAAACAATTTGGATAAGAACCGCATGAAAAAGGAAGAAGCAAAAAGGAAGAAGGAAGAAGCCCAATCCGCCAAACCCACCGGCGGCGTGGCGCCCTTTCTGTGCGTCACCCCCACGCGCGACGTTGCCTACATCAACTCCATCATTCGACATCCGGCCATCTACGATGCAGCCCGTGATGACACCACGCCACCGCCCGAAAAACTCACCGCCGCGCCACTCGTCAACAAAGCAGGCTATTTTTTCCTTCGCATCGTAGCGACGCCATCCAAAACCGACCTCGGCATGTTCATGCTCGAACCCATGGGTCGCGGCCACGTGGTCCACACATTCCTATTACCCACCTGTCGTGGCGCCCGCGCAGTCGCCGCCGGAAAACTCGGCGCCGCGTGGATTTTCACCCACACCAACACTGCCGTGTGCGTCTCGCACTGTTGGGAAACGCGTCCGGAAGTCCTATGGTTTGCGAAACATGTGGGCTTCGAGCCACGCACGCTCGTCCTCTGGCCAGCACGGGTCCACGGCGCTCAAATCTTCTCCACCGGAGTATGCCTAACCCGCGACCGCTGGCTATCTCTTCAGTGTAACACCACTAGTCAAAAACCAAAAACAAAAACAGAAAAATAACATCATGCCAGGAATAGCAATAGGAGCCGGTTTAGTCGGAGGAAATCTAGCATCTGGAACGTCATCAGGTGGAGGCAACACATTATACGATTCGTCGGCGTTTGGAAAATACACGTCGAAAGTCGGCTGGGACAACGCTTTTGGCACCGGTCCCAGCGGCAACGAAATCGTCCAATCCGTCACAGGTTACGACAAAGCCATTTCCGCCGCAGGCCAGCCCGCCGCCATGCGCGACCCCTACAGCGAAGGCCAAGCCATGCTCGGCGCACAAACCGGCACCGCGCAAGGCCAATATAACGCCTACGCGCAATACAATCCCCTCTACGCCGGCATCGACAGCGCCACCGCCAACCAGCAATTCGGCGCCTCCGCCACCATGTATGGCCAATACGACCCCTACATCAACGCCCTCAACAACGCCAGCAACACCGCCTACCAGCAGGCGATGATCCAAGGCGTCGACCAATACGGCCAGCAAGTCCTAGGGCAATACCAAGCGCTCAACCCCCAACTCTATGCCTCGCTCGGCGCCCTCTCCACTTCCGCCAACCAGCCGCTCACCACCGCCGGCGGCACGCAAGCCTCGCAACTCGAACAAATGCTAGGCCAGAGCGCCCAGCAGCAACTCGGCCTCGGCTCCTCGCTCTCCGCCGCCGAGCAACGCGACGCGACGCAAACCGCCCGCGCCGCCTCCAACGCCCGCGGCCTTATGGATTCAAACTCCACCATCGGCGCCGAAATCCTCAACAACTACAACCTCGCCAACCAACGCCTCCAGCAACGCCAGCAATTCGCCGGCGACACCGCGCAACTCCTCCGCTCCGGCCAGCAGCAAGACGCCGGCCTCGCCCAGCAACAATTCGGCAACCTCGCCACCGCGACCAACGCCTGGCAGCAAAGCCGCTTCGACCCATACTCAAGCATCCTCGGCCAGCAAAGCGGCAACCAACTCAACAGCATGGGCATTGCCAGCCTCAACGCCCAGACCAACGCCTACAACCAGCAAGCCACCCGCGCGCAATTCGACCCCTACTCAAGTTATGCCACATCCATCTATGGTGGCAACCAGCAAGCGCAAAACATGCAACAAACCAACTACGCGAACATGCTCGGACAGTATTCACAACAGCTATTGGGAATGGGGCCATCCTTGATAAGCGCGCTCATCTGATTTTCACCAGCAACATCGCGCAAACCATCACGCTAACGACAAACCTTAAACCACCAACTCACCATGGGACTACTCAGAGACGCATTAAACCGCCGCGACCAACAACGCCAGCAAGCCCAGAAACAAGCCGACGAAACCCAGACACTCGCCGGCCAAAACAAAGCCCTCGAAACAGTTCTGCGCACCTACGGCCAGAACCTCGGCGTCACTGCCGACGACATCGACGCCTACACCGCGCAATCCCCCGACCAATCCCCCCGCCAGCGCAACGCCGCCCTCAACCAACTCCTCCAAGGCGCCGTCGCGATGACACAGCAACGCGACCAGCAACAAGCCGCCGCCCGCGCCAACGCCGAGCTAGCCCTCCGCCAGCAGCAAGACGCCCGTGCCGCCCAATCCGCCGCCCTCGCCAACCAAGTCACCGCCAACCAAATCGACCAATACACCCGCGACCAAGCCGCCACCGCCCGTGCAAACCAAAGCGCTGACGACATCATCACCGCCTACCGCCAAATGGGACTTCCGTCCGGCAACGGCGCCGGCGTCTACGCCCCGCAATTCCAGGACGAAGTGGCCAGGCGCATAAACTCCCTGCCAGTCCAATACCGCGCCCAAGGCGGCGATCTCACCCCGCAAACAAGCCTCGCCCTCCAGCAACTCGCCGCGCGCGCCGGCGCCACCAACCAGCAATTCCGCCCCGAAATCATCGACCTGCCAACCGGCGACAAGGCCATGACCACCAGTTTCAAATCCGCGCAACTCATGCCAAAAAAACCAACCCTCATCACATCCGCCCCGCAAGTCCACACCGCGCCTGATGGCTCCCGATTCTGGCAAGACCCGCTCACCGGAAAAGTCAGCCTCATCCACGACCCAGCCGAAAAGCCCATAGACACAATACACCGCGACCAATACACCTCGCGGCTCACCGACAGCATCAACACCGTCAACGAAAAACTCGCTCAAGGACGCCCCAAATTCTTTGGCGTCTCCACCTACGACAATGCCCTATTCAAAGCCAAGCAAGACGCCAACCACTACTCCCGCCTCCTGGGTGGCGCCATCCTATACCCAGACGCCGACGTGGAATCGTCGCTTGCGACGCCCACCGCCCAGCCCGCATCCCCTCCACCCGCGATTTCCTCCCCCCAGCACGCCGCAACAGTGAAACCCGCAACACCGCCTGCGACGGAAAAAACCTACACCATCCTGAACAACCGCATCTATCCCGCCAAAGGCGTCACCCTGCTAGACGCCATGCAAGCCGCCATTGACAACGGCGATGTCACCCACGACGACGCCCTGCGCTACCTTCAAGCCGCGGGCTACAAACTAAAATAATAATGCCATCCCTGTCAGACCAAATTTCCAGCGCCCCGCCAAGCCTTGCTGAACTGTTTCAACCACAAGCCAGGCTTTCCGAAATACTCACCGCGCCAGAAAACGAACTCGTCGGCACCGACATAGACCCGCGCTACCTCGACGCCTTTGCGAAAGAATACACCGCCCTCCACTCCACAGCCATCAAACGCGACTCGCGCGACGCCGACTTCACCAACCGCATGGCCGCGCAATTCATCAACCGCCCGCTCCGCTCAATTCAGGCGGCCCGCGAATACCTCACGACCAAATTAAACACCCCAAAAACCACAGACAACCTCACGGATGAGGAAATCTCCATCCGCGCACATGAAAACGCCCGCACCTTACTCGACCCCTACCAATCTTCGCCAGAACGCACCGCCCGAGAAGAACGCGCCGCCGCCGCCGTCGAAAGAACCCGCGAAATCGGCGCCACAAAACACCTGGCAAAAATCGGCCCTTTCACAATCTACCCAGCCTACAGCGCTGACATCGCTGGCACAGTCGGTCTCCAACAAGCCCTTGTTCAAGAACGCCGCCTTGGCCAAGAGACGCCGCAAAACGCCACCGAAAAAACCGCCGACGCCATCGGCTTCATGCTCGCGCTCGCCACCCCAGGCGGACCGGAAAACCTCCTCTTTCGCGGTGGCGAAACAGCAATGAGTGCCGGCCTCAAAACCGTCCCCCGCCTATTGCCGGCCACCGATGCCATTGGACGCATTGCTGCCGCCGGCCTTAAATCCGCCGCTGGCGGAATCGCTGCCACGCAACTAAGACCAGTCACCCCAGCCAACCCAATCGCCCCACTCTCTGAATACGCCACCGCCAACGCCGCTAACATCGCCCAAACCGCCGCCGGCTTCGCCGCCTTCGGCGGCGCCGCCCGCGCCCTCGGCGAAATCATCCCAGGCGTCGCATTCAAATACAAAAACCTCACCCCCGACGAAACCATCTCCACTCTCAACGACATTTTCGCGCGCGGAAGCTCTGGAAAACCCATCACCGAAGGCGAGAAAGAACTAGTCCGCATGGTCACACGCCACCTAGCCGGACGCGGCGAGACAATGGCTCCCTACATCTCCGGTGAAAAAGGTTTGGCGTCCTTCATCAAAACCCCACGCGACTGGACGCAACTCATACCGCCACTACGCGCCGCCCTGGGCCAACCCATTGCCGGCGTCGCCACTGTCCCAGGCCGCGCCGCCGAAGCCGCCGCCACTACCGCACCGCCGCCCGCCCCCGCCGAACTCCCACCGCCCGTAGGGGCGTCGCTTGCGACGCCCTCCGCGCCCGACCCCGCTCCCCTGGCGCCCGCGCCCGCCGCGCCGTCCGCCCTCGAAGAATTTGCCGCCCGCGCCGGCTACACCATAGCCCCCAACGGCGACCTAATCCCCGCCGCGCCATCAGCGCCACCGGAGCCACCGGCCACCCAGCCCGCCGCGCCACCCGCGCCCCCGCCAGAATCCGCGCCCCCCGCGCCCGCCCCGTCTTATCCAATTGCAGCCGCGCCGTTCACGGCGCCCCCATCCAGTCACGTGTCTGGCGATGCCCCCGCCACACCCGCCCCCATTTCACAACCTGTCCCTGCTATTTCACAACCTGTCCCCTACTCGCCCTCTTCCGGCGAACTCTTCCCAGCCGCCGACATACCATTCAACCTCGCCAGCGAATACCAGCCACCGCCCGCCTCCACGCTCACCCCGCAAGACACCCTTCGCGCCACACCGCTCACCGACACCGCCACGCAACCCATGTTTGCGCCGGAGCAAACCCGCTCCTACGCCCCCACCGCCCTCGACCGCGCCAACTCCCTTCAGCCTTCAACCTTTAAAGCAACGCCGGTTGCGAACATTACTTCGCAACCGGCGCAAACCGCAAAGGCAGCTTCCGGCTCAGCAACGGGGCAAGGCGGCGAACCGCCAGCCGTCTCCGAGGGTGGCCGTGCGACAAAACCCATCGTCCAATCACCCGCGCCTGTCAACTTAAAACCAGCGCCAAAACCATTCCGCCCCCGCCGCCGCCTCTCCATCGGTCTCCCCGCCGATGGCAATCCAGACCTCCTCAACGCCATTGCCGACAGCGGCGGCGTCCGCCCGCCCGCCTACGTGCGCAACCCAGGCGGCGAATACGACGGCTTCAACGAAGTCTTCAACACCGGCGCGGCGCGCCTCTTGCGCAATAAAAACGCGCAAGCCGTCGATCAGCTCATGCGCGAACTCAGCGAAATGGGTTACCGCTTCGACACCACCGGCGACTTCTACAACGCCGTCGCCGGCGCCATGTCCGCGCGCCACCAACTCCAACGCATGGCCATCACCAACGCCTTCGAAGCCAAGGCCCACGACGCCCTCTTCGACAACGAAGGTCGCCACACCACCCTGCGCGCGCTCAAACCCATCTCCAGCGACACCCTCAACATAGGCGACAAATTCAACATCCGCGGCGCTCCCTTCGCCGTCACCGACATCTCCCCCGACACGATGGCCCGCACCCTCACCGGCAACGGCATCAAAATCGAAATACCGTCTGCCACCACCATCTACCCCGACAAATCCCGCGTCACCCGCGCCGCTCCGCCACCGCCAAACCCAGAAGAGCCATTCGAAACCCCCGCCGAATACACCCCCCGCCCCACGCCGGTCTTATCCAGTTCCAGCGGCGCCGTTCACGGCGCCTTATCCAGTCCTGTGTCCGGCGTTCACGCCGCCGCCCCCGCCGCCTATCTCACCGACCCCATCCGCTACGCCGGCCCCCTAGCCGAAACCCTCGCCCGCGCGCAAACCGTCTCCAGCATCGCCGCCGACTACGCCGCCGGCGCCCTCCCCAACTGGAACCCCGTCGGAGCCATAATAAAAACCCCGCAAGACATGGCCACCCTCTTCCAACCCCTCCGCAACCCCGTCTCCGAAATCAGCAAATACGCCGCCATCGATTCCACCGGAAAAGTTTTGCGCGCCGGCATCGATTGCATTGGCACCCTCAACACCACCAAATTCAACATCGCCCAAATCGCCGCCGCCGTTAAATCAGAAGGCTCCACGCGCGTCATCATCTCGCACAACCACACCAGCGGAGACCCGACGCCCTCGCCGCAAGACATCGCCCATTACCCATACGCCAAAGCCGAGTTTGCCAGCCACGGCGTCGAACTAGTCGACAGCATCAACACCAACAGCCACGCATTCTACTCCCACGCCCGCGACGAAATCCTCACCATGGCGCACGAAGAGCAACCCGCCTGGGAGCTAATCCCGCGCCGTGCCCTCGCCAAAATCACCACCGCCAGCCAGCTCAACGCCCTCGCCGCCGCCCTCCGCCAGCACAACCCAGACGCCGCATTCGCCGTCTACGCCAACAACAAACTCGCCATCACCGCCCTCGAACAATTGCCCCCCGCCACCGGCATGGAAATCGCCGGCGAAGAAATACATCAAACCGACACCGGCCTCATGCCCGCGAGTGAACTCGCCACCGTCCAACACCTCGCCGCCACCGCCAGGCGCAACGGCGCCGGCAACGTGTTTCTCTCCCTTTCCAACATCTCACCCTACATTGCCAACCGCATCGCCCGCGCCCTCGCCACAAGTGGAATCACCCTGCAAGACATCTCCACCCCGCAAACCCCGTCCCACCGCGCGGCCGGCAACTTGGCGGATTTATGGACAGCCACAACTCCCCGCGCCACGAATAGCGTCATCGAAACAGCCTCAACGCCAGCGGAGAAAATGGCGCTCAAGAAATTCCTCGAAGGCCCTCCCGTCTCGCTCCTCACCGGACATGAATTTGAAAACCTTTCCACCAAGGATTTGATTCAGGCAGTCACCGATTTCTACGCGAAAAAACACGCCGGCATCGTGCAAAACCCCGTGCTTGGTGATGTGGTTCTCAATCGCAAGGGCGTGAAAGATTCCATCGGCCACGGCATCGGGCCGGCCAAACGCGCCGCATTCGCCTCGGTGCCGCAAATCATCGCGCAAGGCCGCATCATCCAGCAACAGGCAAATTTTAAAGGCAGGCGTTACGACACCGCTACCGTCGCCGCTCCCATCACCATCGGCAACGAACGCCGCATCGCCGTTGCTGTCCTTATCAGGGCGCAAGGCTCGAACCGCTTCTACCTGCACGAAGCCTACACAAACGAACGAATCCAAGGCGCGTTCAACCTGGGCGGGAAACCCATTGCTGGAAATAACCGGCTGCCAGGCGCTACCTCGGATTCTTTTGAAAGCATCCTCGCAAAAGCGCTTGATGTCAAGCCCGCGGACGGAATCGTCGCCGAATCCTCCGCCCCCTACAACCCCGCCCCCTTCCAAAACCAACCCCTCGCCGCACGCCTCCCCGACGGCACCACCGCCCCCATCGAACTCGGCGCCCTCGACTCCATCAAACCCGTCCAAATGCCCGAAATGGTCCGCTTCGCCCGCGACCTCATGGGCAAATACCCCGAAATCCGCCGCATGGCCGCCACGCGCCTCGGCTCCTTCCGAGCCAAGAAAGGCCAGATCGAAACCGCCAGAATCGCCCTCAACCCCGCCATCTTCAAAGACCCCATGCTCGCCGGCAAAATCTTCGGCCACGAAATCGGCCATCTAGTCGACTTCCTCCCCGAAGGCATCACCGACCGCGGCAACATCCTGGGCCGCGTCGCCTCGCTCAAAAACTACCTAAAAACCACACTCCCCATCTCACCGACCGGCTCCGCGCTCACACCAGCCATGCGCGCCACAATCCGAAAATCCGCCGAAAACCAAACCGGCCCAAAACCAAACGCCGCGGACGCGAATCAACAATTTGCCCCAGGATTTGAGGCAGTGAAAAGCCAGTTCCCAACCATCGACGCATGGCGCAAAGCCGCCAGCGCCAAATACGCTGAGTTACTCAACGCCCACATGGCGCGCGAAAACATCGCCACCGCCAAAATCATGCGCGAGGAACTCTTCAACCTCTCCTCACACTGGCGCCCCATTCCGGAAAACGCATCCCCATCCTACCTCGACTACCGCCACTCATCCAGTGAACTCTACGCCGACGCCATCAGCGCCCTCCTCAACGACCCGCCCCTCTTGCAATCCTCCGCCCCCACATTCTGGAAAACCTTTTTCGCCCGCCTCGACGCCAAACCCGAAGTCAAGAAAACCCTCTTCGCCCTGCAGGAATTTCTCAACAAACCAGACCTGCAAATCCAATCCTCCCGCGCCGCCGACGTGCTCGCCATGTTCGCCAAAGGCGATGAAATCTATCTCCGCAAAGCCGAGGAACGCCGCCTCCGCCACGCCAGCTTCCACGGCTGGATGGACCGCTTCCGACAGGAACTCTTCGACACCTTCGACCCCCTCGTGCGCCGCGCCGCCAAACTCGAACGCAAAGGCATCACCATCCCCGCCGATTTCAACCCCCGCCTCATCTTTGACGAACACCCCCTTGCCGACAACGACAACTACCTCATGTCGCAACGCATCTACGCCGAAGTCGTCAAACCCGTCGAAACCGCCAACTTCACGATGCACGAACTCGGCGCCTACCTCTTCCACACCCGCATCCTCGACGCCACCACCGACCTCCCCGAAGACTGGCGCGACCAGACCGCGCCCCCACAGGGTAACGCGGGCGTCCCGCCTGCAGACGAGAGTCGTCCCGACTCTCGCCACGCCGCCACCCACCCCACGCGCGCCGACGTCGCCAACCCCCTAGGCCACAACCCCCAAACCTCCCGCGCCGCCCTCATCTACCTAAAGCAAACCTCCGGCCCCGAACGCTTCGCCCAACTCACCCAAGCCGCACAACGCTTCCGCGAAATCATCTTCGAGCAAGTCACCCGCGCCACCGACACCGGCCTCTACTCCCGCAAACTCTACGACGACGTCCTCTCGAAAAACAAAGACACCTACGCCACCTTCGCCACCCTCGAACACCTCCAGGATTACGTCCCCTCCGGCATCAAAATGAGCACCGGCACCCTCAAGGAAATCGCGAACCCCTTCACCACCACGGTGCTCAAAATGATCTCCCTAAACCGCGCCATCCAATTCCAAGTCAGCAAACTCGCCGCCGTCAAATTCCTCCAACAATACTTCCCCGCCGAAATCACCGACGCCCCCCGCACCCACGACGGCACCCGCTGGCACGTCCGCCCCCCCGAAACCCCCGACAAAGCCCTCCTCGAATACCGAGACGACGGCAAACCCGCCGGCGCGCACGTCGCCCCTGAAGTAGCGCGCATGTTTGACCGCATCACCCCCGCCACCGCCAGCGCCATGACCACGCTCATCAACGCCCCCTTCCGAAAATTCTTCTACAAACTCATCATCCAATACAACCCAGGCTTCCACGCCGTCAGCATCCCCTTCCGCAACTTCCGCCGCGGCATCGTCAACATGCCAGGCCTCGAAGGCTTCAAACAAGCGCCCGCCTTCCTCCGCAACTACGCCGAACTCGCGCACATCGTCCGCCCAGGCGAAATCGGAAAAACCATGCGCGCCCACCTCTCCGGAAAAAGCACCCCGCTCAGCCGCGAAATGGTCCAAGCCCGCGCCCTCGGCACGCCCTACACCAATTTCTCGCGCGACCTCAACCTGTCCCAAAACGAAGCCATGTCGAAAATCCTCGGCGACATGCGCCTATCCCCCCGCGCCCACGAAGTCCCCCGCAACGCCGCCCTCCGCGCCGCGCTCGCCATCCTGCACAAAATCGAATTTGCCGGCCAGACCTTCGAACTCCTCCCCAAAATCGCCGCCTACAAAACACTCACGCAAAAACTCGGCTACACCCCGCAAGAAGCCGCCTATTACGTCCGCAACTACATAGCCGTCCCCAACATCACCCGCAAAGGCCGCCACACCATGATAGCCGAGGCCCTCGCCCCATTCTTCAAAGTCTTCGTCAACGGCACCCGCTCCGACCTATCCCTCGCCTTCAACCCCAAAACCGCTGGCGGCTGGTGGCTCAAATATTTTGCCACCGACGGCCTCTGGACGGTTTTGCAAGCGCTCGCCAAACTCGGCATCTTAGGCGTGGCCATCAAAAAACTCTACGACGGCATCAGCGACCACAAACTAACCAATTACAACGTCCTCCCGATAGGCACGGAGCCAGGCGGAGCCTTTGGCCAAAGCGTGCGCTACCTCCAAATCCCCCGAGACGAAACCCAACGCCTCATCTCAGGCCTCCTCTACCAAACCCTCCTCACCGCCGGCAACGCCGTGCTCCCAAAAGACGCCAACGGCCAGTCCCCCGCGCCAGGCCACGAAGCCAGCAACGCCCTAGCCTTTGGAGCCGACTTCATGCCAGGCCTGAACACCTTCGCGAGCCTGGCGAGCAAATGGCAGCAATACGCCGCCGGCCAGAACCCGCGAGACGATTATCGCAACATCCCCGTGCTGACGAATGACCAATGGCTGGCGGGAGGCTGGCCGGCGTTCAAAGGCATGATGTCATACAGCATCACCCAAAGTGGAGTATCGAACTTTTATCGTTACAACCCCAATGCGAACACCACGACTGACCTTGTATTTAGTGCGATTCCAGGAGTGAACAGTATCATTGGAATAACGGATGCAGGGTATCGAGAAGAGCAAACCGCGCAACAACGAGAAGGCCAGGTTGCGGCCGCGCGCCTGCGGTTGCAATTAGGAGACAGCACGCACTATCTCCTGAATGAGTATGCCCGACTGACGGCGATTAAAGTTGACCTGCGCACCCCAGTCCAGCAAACCCGATTGGACGCCCTGCGAGACTGGAGAAGTGAATATGATGAAATGATGGACAAATGGCTAGAGCGCCCAGAAAAACCGATACCTGCGAATGAGGCCGCCCGTCTTGAGCGATTGAGCCAGTCCCTCCAACGCTACCTAAAATAGCCAAGAAACTTTTGTAGAATCCAATGTAGAATCCTAGAAAACAATCATAATCAAATAATAATCAACGATATAAAAACGCAAAATTCAGACTCGAAATCAGGTGAACCGGCAACGGTTCCGTGGGTTCAAATCCCACCCTCTCCGCCAGTTTCCTTCACTCTGAAAACCTGCATTTTACCCTGAAGTTTCACCCTGAAAATTCGCGGGGCGTCAAATCACCCAGTCGCCCAACTCTTCAAGGATGGCTTCCTTGGTTTTGCGGGGGCGGATGACCGAGGCGGTGTCGCCTTGATAGTAGGCGATGCTGTTCGCGGGCATCGATTGCATCAGCCAGACGTTCGAGCCGACAATGCTGTTTTCGCCTATCACGGTGTCGCCTCCGAGGATCGTCGCGCCGGGATATACGATCACGTTGTCGCGCAGTTCGGGGTGGCGTTTCACGCCTTTCACGGGGTTGCCTTTCACGTCGGTCACGAAGGATTTCGCGCCGAGGGTCACGCCTTGGTAGATTTTGACGTGGTTGCCAATGCGCGCCGTTTCGCCGATCACCACGCCGGTGCAGTGGTCGATGAAGAAATGCGTGCCGATTTGCGCGCCGGGGTGGATGTCGGTGCCGGTGCGTTCGTGCGCGTATTCGGTGAGCATGCGCGGGACGAGCGGGACTTCGAGTTTGTAGAGTTCGTGCGCGATGCGTTGGAGCGAGATGACCAGCACGCAGGGATAGGCGAGAATGATTTCTTCGAGGCTGCGCGCGGCGGGGTCGCCGTCGTAGGCGGCGGCAACGTCGGTCTGGATGACGCGGCGCAGCGCGGGGAGGCGCGCGAGGAGCGTGGCGGTGATTTCGGCGGCGCGGCGTTTCGCGTCGGCGGCGTGGCCGGCAAAGGCAAGGCTTTTGGCGATGTCGCTGGCGAGGCGTTTTTCAATGCGCGCGAGCATGGCGTCCACGAAGGCGGCGACGGTTTGCTTGGTCATGGCGCTTTCGTCGAAAAAGCCGGGGAAGAGGATGCACATGAAATCGCGGGCGAGTTGGTTGATCGATTCCTCGGCGGGCAGGTTGATGCCGTCGTTGTGGTTGATGCCGCCGTCGGTTTCGTAGGAGGCGAGCAGGTCGCGTTTTGTGGTTTCGTGGGTCATGGCGTTGGCGCAAGCGCGGGTCGAATGGGAGAAAATGGGAGATATAGGAGAGATGGGAGATGGGAGAGATGGGAGGAATGGGAGAGATGCGCGGAATGGGAGATTTGGCCAAAACCAATGACCAATGACCAATGACCAATGTCTGCCGTTGCTCATGGCGGGTCAAAACTCAATTTTGGACTAATTTCACGTTAATCAAAGGGTTTTGTTGACATTGAAACCTAGTCTCATTTGGGTTTGGGGAGCAATGCCTGTAATTTCTGCGATGCCTGCTGTTATGTCGTCTTCCTCCGCCACTCACTCTCACGGTCCTCTGTCAACGCTTCCTGCTCACGCAACTTCCGCGCCTTCCGCCACTGCCGCGCGCAAGTTGCTCAAGCTCTCCGAGCTGGCTGTCGGCGCGTCGGCGGTGGTGCGCGAGATGCCGAAATCAGGCGGGGCGGCGTCGTTGAGGTTGCGCGAATTGGGGGTGCTGCCAGGGGTGCGCATCCTGCTCGCGCGCACAGCGCCACTGGGCGATCCGGTCGCGATCAAAGTGCGCGGCAGCGTGCTCACGTTGCGCAAGAGCGAGGCGGCGCATGTGCTCGTGGAGGCGTTGCGCGTGGAGGCCGCTGCATGAACCGCCGAATAAACGCGAGGAGGGTAGCACAGACATTCCTGTCTGTGCCAATCTTCCCAACCTTCAAAAACTTCAAAAACTGGCACAGACAGGAATGTCTGTGCTACCTTCATTCACCCAATCCCACGGGCGAGTCGCCCGTGCCACGCAATCAGCCTTCGCGATTTCCTGGATGAACGCGCAAAACTCACCGTCATCGCCGCCGCAGCCATCGCAGCAACCGCCGCGGCAGCCCGCGTCCGCGCGCGCCCCGTCGCGCCACGCACCCGCGCGCGCGCCGGTTTACGCGCTCGTCGGCAATCCGAATTGCGGCAAGAGCACGCTCTTCAACGCCCTCACCGGTCTGCGCCAGAAAACGGGCAACTACCCGGGCGTCACCGTTGAGAAAAAAATCGGCACCGCCTACTCGCAACACGGGCAGCCACTCACGCTCATCGATTTGCCCGGCGCGTATTCGCTCGCCGCGCGCTCGCCCGACGAGGCAATCACGCGCGACGTGCTCCTCGGCCGCCGCGACGACACGCCCCAGCCCGACCGCACCCTGTGCATCGTGGACGCGGCCAACTTGGAGCGAAATCTCTACCTCGTCCACCAAGTGCTCGACCTCGGACGCCCCGTGATTCTCGTGCTCAACATGATGGACCTCGCCGCCGAGTCGGGATTTGCCATCCGCGTGGCGCGTCTCGAAAAACGGCTCGGCATCCCCGTGATTGCCTGCGAGGCGGCCAATGGCAAAGGCATTGTTGAAATCAAACTCGCCATGAGCCGCGCCGATTTGCCGCTCCCGCGCCACGCGTGGAACGTGCCCGCGGCCATCGCGCCCGCCGTGGCCGAGTTGCAATCGTCCCTCGCCGCCAACGACGCCCAGTCGCCGCTCATCGCCCGCGCCGGCGCGCTGCTGCTGCTCACCGACCAGGACGCGATGCGCGTGGCCGGCTCGACGCCGTTGAGCGAGCGCACGCGCGCGATTCTCGCGCATTGGAAAACGCGCTGGGACGCCGAGGGCACCGACTGGTCCGGCGCGCTCGTCCACGGTCGTTACGACGCCATCGCGCAATTATGCGACGGCGCCATCGAACAAAAACCGAACGCTCACGCGGGCGCGCGCGACGCGGGAAACGCGCGCGGCGCGAGAAGCGCGGACGCGCACGCAGACGCAAACGCGAGCGACGCGGAAAACGCCGGCGCGCACTCCGGCGCGCCCTCCGGCGACGACGATGCCGCGCCATCCCAATCGCAATCGCGCAGCGACAAAATCGACGCCGTCGTGACGCATCCGTTGTGGGGCTGGGTGACGCTCGGCGCCATCATGGCGCTGCTGTTTTTCAGCATTTTTGTCCTCGCGGAATACCCGATGAATTTTCTGTCGGCCTGTTTCGCGGCGCTCGGCGATTTCGTGCGCACGCACATGGCCGCGGGCGAATTGCGCGACCTCATCACCGATGGCGCAATCGCGGGCATGGGCGGCGTGGTCATGTTTTTGCCGCAAATCCTGATTTTGTTTTTCTTCATCGGCCTGCTCGAAGACACGGGCTACATGGCGCGCGCCGCGTTCATCATGGACCGCCTGATGGCGCCGACGGGCCTGAGCGGAAAATCGTTTATACCGCTGCTCAGTTCGTCCGCGTGCGCGATTCCCGGCATCATGGCGACGCGCACCATCGAAAGTCCGCGCGAGCGCCTCGTCACGATTCTCGTCGCGCCATTCATGACATGCTCGGCGCGCCTGCCGGTGTATCTGCTGATGATTGCCGCGCTGGCGCCGAACAGCCAAGTGTCGCTCTGGACAAAAATCGCCATCATGCTCGGCCTGTATGTGCTCGGCGCAAACGCGGCGTTCGTGTTCGCATGGCTGTTCAAGCGCACGCTCTTCAAAGGCCCGTCGACGGTGATGATCATGGAGCTGCCCCCGTATCGCCTCCCGCGCCTGCGCGACGTGGCGCTGCACATGGCGGGCCGCGCGTGGATGTTTCTGAAAAACGCGGGCACGGTGATACTCGTCATCTCGATTGTGCTGTGGTTCCTCTCGACGCATCCGAAGCAGCACGCAGAGGCGTCGCTTGCGACGCCCGGTTTGGAAAGTGGGGGGAGCATCTTGCTCCCTTCGACGGGAGCTGGAAGCTCCCGCCACTTTGCGCAACTGGAGCACAGCTACGCGGGCCGCGCCGGACGCGCGCTTGAGCCGGTTATCAAACCGCTCGGTTTTGATTGGCGAATCGGCATCGGACTCGTCGGCTCGCTCATGGCGCGCGAGGTGTTCGTCTCGACGATGAGCGTGGTGCTCAACGTCGAGCAAGACGCCGCCGCCGGCGCGAGCAACCCCGGCATGCACAACACGCCGCCGTTGCGCGA
>Ga0123357_10001177_pt1 | contig 27274 bp, 19 predicted proteins | sample TergutEmb28metaG_FD_89873 | JGI IMG/M metagenome (GOLD analysis project Ga0123357, IMG submission 89873) | Embiratermes neotenicus P4 segment gut microbial communities from Petit-Saut dam, French Guiana - Emb289 P4 | ecosystem: Host-associated > Arthropoda: Insects > Digestive system > Gut ...
GCCGCGACCGTAAGGGAGCGATCCGTGCGACAATGCGGAGATAAAGCCTGTCGCTCCCTGACGGTCGCGGCTCTGATTTTCCGGGGCAATCGTCTGATTGGCCATAAAAAATGGCCACACCCCCGAGCGCTCGCCTATCGGCTCGCGGCTAAACTTTTTGTGGGGGCAGCTATCGTAACCGCAATCTCACGATTGCGGCTCTGATGGTTTCGTTTTATCGTTATCGTTGTTTGTTTGTGCACAATTGGAAAGGGGATTCATGAGCGTTCGGCCGACGGCGGATCAAGTGAGAATGATGGAGAGGCGTTATGGGATGTTTGTCACTTATGGGATGAATACGTATTTAGATGTGGAATGGAGTGAAGGGAAAGTGGGGGTGGAGGCGTTTGATCCGCCGGGGGATCTGGCGGAAAAGGTGGATGGTTGGGCGGCGTTGGCGAAGGCGGCGGGGATGCGGTATCTGTTGTATGTGACGAAGCATCATGACGGGTTCTGCACCTGGCCGACGAAATGGACGGATTATCATTCGTGTGTGAGCGGGGTGAAGCATAAGGTGGATGTGGTGGGAGCGGTGGCGGAGGCTTGCCGGCGGCATGGGATCGAGCTGGCACTTTATTATTCGATCTGGGACCGGCATGAGCTGTCGTATCGAGATGCGGACAAGTACAGGTATATCAAATGGATGAAAGGGCAGTTGCGGGAATTGCTCACGCAGTATGGAGAGGTGTGCGAGTTGTGGCTGGATGGGCAGTGGGATCGGAAGTGTGAGGAGTGGTATTTGCCGGAGGTGTATGGATTTGTGAAGGGGTTGCAGCCGGGGTGTCAGGTGGGGGTGAATCATACGGTTGACAAGATGCCGGGGTTGCAGCGGGAGGGGGGCGTGATGAGCTATTGGCCGTCGGATTTCCGGTTGTATGATCCGTATTTGCCGGCGGCGAATGATCCGAAGATTTTTGTGGATGGCCAGGGGCGGCGGGTGTATTTGCCGTTCGAGGCGACGGTGACGATGTCGCCGGTGGGGAACTGGTTTGCACATGAAGGGGATCCGCTGGCGATGGAGGTGGAGTGGATGGAGGAGATTCTGTGGCGCGCGACGCAAGGGGGGAATGTGTTGGTGATGAATGTGTCGCCGCGGAAGGATGGGACGATTTTTGAGGCGACGCGGCGGAATCTGATGTCGCTGGCGGAGAGGGTGGGACTGAAGGATGCGAAGTTTCCGGAGTTGAGGGAGCCTAAGAGTTTAACGTTTGGGGCCGATGCGAGGGCGAGTAGTTGGATGGAGAACGAATTGCGGGACGGGCGGGCGGAGTGTGCGGTGGATGGTGATCCGCAGACGGCGTGGATGTGCGGGCAGCCGACGGGAAGGCTGGAGGTTATGTTGCGGAAGCCGGGGCGGTTCAATCAGGTGGTGCTGGTGGAGTCGACGCGGGCACGGATTGGGCGGTTTACGATCGAGGCGGAGATCGGCGGAAAGTGGGAGGAGATTTATCGCGGAGATGGGGTGAGCGATCCGGATGTGCCGACGCCGTCGTTTGGGGAGAAGGGACATGCGACGTTGTCGCTGGGGCGCGAGGTGGTGGCGGAGAAGGTGCGGGTGAATGTGTTGAGTTCGGCGGCGAATGCGGAGAAGAAGGCGATGCCGGGGATTTATCGGGTGGGACTATGCCAGGAGTAGCGTCATTGCCGTCAGAGAGTTGAAGACTCCGGAAGAAATTCGAAATTCGAATGACGAATGACGAATCAAATTTAAACGTTCAAATGTTCGAATGACTGAAACGAAGCCGCCTGAAGGTGGGATTCTGAACGTTTCAATCATTTAAACATTTGGATTTGATTCGTCATTCGAATTTCGAATTTCGCATTTTTCTAGATGGGTTCGATTTTGTGGGCGAGGTGAGAATCGTAGGCGGACATGTCCATGAAGCCGTGGCCGGAGAGGTTGAAGAGGATGACGCGCTTTTCTTTTTTGGCTTTGGCGTCAAGGGCTTCGTCGATGGCGGCGCAGATGGCGTGGGCGGATTCGGGGGCGGGGATGATCGCTTCGGTTTTGGCGAATTGGATGGCGGCGTCGAAGACGGGGGCTTGCGGGTAGGAGCGGGCTTCGATCAGGCGGAGGTGGTGGAGTTGGGAGATGATGGGGGACATGCCGTGGTAGCGGAGGCCGCCGGCGTGAATGCCGGGAGGGACGAAGTCGTGGCCCATGGTGTACATTTTCATGAGGGGGGTCATCTCGGCGGTGTCGCCGAAGTCGTAGCGAAATTCGCCTTTGGTCAGTGAGGGGCAGCTGGCGGGTTCGACGGCGAGGAGGCGGTGTTTTTTGTTGCGGTGCCAGTTGCGTTCGATGAAGGGGAAAGCGATGCCTGCGAAGTTGCTGCCGCCGCCGGCACAGCCGATGACGACGTCGGGCTCCTCGCCGGCGAGTTCCATCTGGTCGATCGCTTCCTGGCCGATGACGGTTTGATGCATGCAGACGTGATTGAGTACGGATCCGAGGGCGTATTTGGTGCCGGGATGGGTGACGGTGTCTTCGATGGCTTCGGAGATGGCGATGCCGAGGCTGCCGGGGGAATCGGGGTGTGCTTCGATCATCTTGCGGCCGTAGTGGGTGTGCTTCGTTGGAGAGGCGTGGACGGTTGCGCCCCAGGTGTGCATGAGCGAGCGGCGGTAGGGTTTCTGGTGGAAAGAGACTTTGACCATGTAGACGACGCATTCGAGGCCGAACATGCTGCAGGCGAGGGCTAAGGAGGAGCCCCATTGTCCGGCGCCGGTTTCGGTGGCGAGGCGTTTGACGCCGGCTTGTTTGTTGTAGTAGGCCTGGGCGACGGCGCTGTTGGGCTTGTGCGAGCCGGCGGGGCTGACGCCTTCGTATTTGTAGTAGATGTGCGCGGGGGTGCCGAGGGCTTGCTCGAGGCGGACGGCGCGGCGGAGTGGTGTGGGACGCCAGAGGGCGTAAATCTGGCGGACTTCCTCGGGAATGGCAATACGCTTCTCGGAGGAGACTTCCTGCTCGATGATGTTCATCGGGAAGAGCGTGGCGAAGTCCTGCGGGCCGGCGGGCTGCCTGGTGCCGGGATGCAACGCCGGGGCGATGGGCTGCGGCAGGTCGGGCAAAATGTTGTACCAGTGCGTGGGAATCTTCGATAGCGGAAGAGAGAACAGCATATGAGGCTCCGGAAAAATTGTGAGAATGCACATACTACTTAGGTGGGATCGTGGTATCAATGCAAGTGGAGAGTGCGAAAGCATCAGCTCGAGCGCTCGCCTATCGGCCCCCCCTCCCTCGCGGCTAAACTTTTGAAAGGAAGCACCGCCGTCACCCCGCAAAGCGGGGTCGCTACCGCAAATTGATCTTGACAGTCAACAGCTGACATGCGCCAATGTCGCGGGATGTTAAGCGTGCATTTTTGTGGAGGGATTTTGATATGATGTTTCACGCCAGGCGAATGGTTTTTGTTTTTTTCGGGGTCGTCGTGGCCATCGTTGTGCCGTCGTGTATCGCTGTGCCGCCGTGTGCTGTCGAGCCGATCAAGGTTCCGCTGGTCACCACCGCGATTCCCAGCGATACCAGGTACATCTTGGCTGGCAAGCCCCCGGGGCTGTTTGACCAGGATGAAGAGAATCCCACGAAAACACTCACGCTTGGCGGGATCGAATGCGTCGTGAAAGCTGAGATGCCGGGCAAGGCGTCCATCAAGAATGGCCTCCCATGCAAGCTGCTCTGCAAAACTCCCACGCAGGAATTCACGGCCACCGGCCAATCCATGGAATTCACGCTCGATCACGGACGAAAGTATCTCCTCACCGGCGAGGGCTTCTTCTACTCCGACACCGACCCCGAAAATAAGAAAAAGAACGTTCGCACATTCTTCAAGCCTGCTGGCGTCCAAACCGGCAAGATTGGTCAAACCTCCATCGCACTTTACGACTCCAACATGGATGGTTTTTACACCATCGGCGAAGACGGCATTGCCTTCGGTCCGCCTATGATAATATCGCTCGATTGGTTGTTCACGAAAAAGTACCACTACGTTCAGCCACTCTCCAAATACATCAGTACATCCGACGGCATCTTCGAGATCCGAAATCTTGCCAAAGACGGCAGTGAATTGACACTCCTCCCCTACAACGGCCCCACGGCAAGCCTCGAAGTCATCGCACCGCAAAGCAACTCAGGGCAAAAATATTTTGGCCAGATCATCCTGACTTCCCCCGACGCAAATCTCAACGTGACGGTCAGCGGTAAGGCAGGAGAATCGGTAGCGGTCATTCCGGGTGAGTATAAGATTCTGATAGCGGACCTGAAAGCCGCACGCTCGACGATGTATATTTCCGGGGCCGGGATGTCGGCACTGAAAGTGAAAGCCGGCGAGAAGCAAGTCATGGTCCTGAGCGGTCCAAAACGGCTTGAATTCCAGGCAGCGATGATCGGCGGCAAAATCAACATCAACCCTGAGACGTTCCACATCAAGGGACAGGCCGGCGAAATTTATTCGGGTGTTCACGACCGAAGTAACCTGCCGGAGGTGTATCTCAATGTCGATGGCAAATCGACGCTCCTGGGCAAAATGGAATATGGCTGAGGCGGCTTCTGCGAGTACTCCGGCGGAGTACCAGCCAACATCGATCTCAAGACAGCCAAGGAAGTCACGGTCACATTCAAAGTTAGACTGATTGGTTTCGACGACCTTGCCGCGACGGTACCGCTGAAAATGCCGTAGGATTTGGCGATGCTTACGGTGGCCCGGTGGCTTTCGCCACACCAACACCATGGTAAACTTAGTGCCCAGGAAGTGATGGAGGCAAGTGGCTGATATGCGCAGTGCACACAAACAGGTTTTGTTTATCTGCACGGGAAATTATTACCGCAGCCGATTTGCGGAGATTCTGTTCAATCACCTGGCAACAGAGGCGGACCTGCATTGGCGGGCGGATTCGTGTGGGCTGAATATTGCGGTTCTTGGGCCGGAGCATCCGGGGCATCTGTCGCGGTGGGCTCAGGAAGGACTTGCGTTGCGGAAGATATTGCCGCCGGGGCCGTATCGTCCGCCGAGGCAGGCGAGCGAGGCGGATTTCGAGGCGGCGGATTTGGTCATTGCGCTCAAGGAGGCGGAGCATCGGCCGATGCTCGAAAAATTGCATCCGACGCGTGCCGGAAGCGTGCAATACTGGCACATTCACGATGTCGATCAGGCGTCGCCGGAGACGGCACTGCCGGAGTTGGAACAGTTGGTCCGCCGACTCGTCAATGAACTGAAGAATTAGTGCCTATCTGAATAACCCAGCGAGCGTTGATCTTCGATCAATAGCCTTGCGATTCTTCGCAAGGCTATGGGAGGTAAAGTTTGCCGCCGGGGGGGATGGGGGGGATTTTAGTTTTGGATTTTTTGGCGGGGATGTCGGCGGGGTAGAGGGCGAAGGAGGGGGCGATTTCGATGGTGCAGTTGGGAGTGTTGTCGGGGTTGCGGGGGATGGGGATACCGGCTTGCTCGAGCCAGTCGGCGTTGCGCTGGGTGGTAACTTTGGGGCTGGTTTCGGCGGAGTCAATGCCGGTGGGGCCTTTGATCGGAGCGAATTCGTCGAGGCGATTCGTTTCGTAAATGATGGATTGTGTGGTCAGGGGAAGAGCGTCGAAGACGAAAGTTTCGAGCTTGACGGCGTTGGGTTTCTGCGGGTCGATAAGGGCAGCGGTATCGAGGTCGATGCAGGGAACTTTCTTCTCGGCACGGTGGAACGGAAGAGCGAAACCGTGTCCCCCTCTCCCCCTCTCCCCCATCTGATTGAGCGATTCCACGAAGTCGCGGCGGATGGCGTGCAGGGCGATGGATCCGGAGCGGAATCGTAGTTCGCCGTTTGGGAGACGCTGTTCGGCGAGGTCGTCGGGGAGGTCGGAGTATTCGATGACGGTGAGTTTGTGGTCGATGATGGCGAAGTTGCCGAGCTTTTCTTTGGGGAAGGTTTTTGGGAGCATTTTGGAGGACATTTGTGCGTTGTCGAGGTCGTGGAGGCCGATGAAGAGGGGGTCGATGCAGCGGACGATGGGGTTGTCGACCTGGAAATAGGAAATTTGCGTGATGCCACGTTTTTTCATGTCGGCGAGGGCGCCGGATTTGTGGAGGGCGAGGAGTGAGCCGCCGTGGCCGTTGGGGGAGAGCGCGAGCGAGTTTTTGCTTTCGAGGAGGACTTTGCCGGTGGGGGAGAGGGCGGGCATCTGGTCTTGTGGGAAGAACATGAGGTCGGCAGGGGACATGCCGAAGTAGTTGTGTTTTTTCCAGAAGTCGCGTGTGGCGGCGTCGTTTTGCGGGCTGGTCATGATGTAGAAGGGAATTCCCCCCCCGGGGTGGTTGTAGCGTTTGCCGAGGGCGAGGAGGAATTCGGCGAAGCATAGGAAGAGGGATTTTTTTTGGATGGCGGTGGCGGGGAAGGTGCCTTTGGGGCCGTCCCAGCCGAGGCGGGTACCCTGGCCGCCGGCGACGACGAAGGCGGCGACTTTGCCCTGGCGGAGAAGATCTTCACCGCGTTTGAAGGCAGCAGCGTATTTTTGCCGCATCGCGGCGTCGGCAGGGATGTTGGGGTAGTAAGGGGCGGGCTCGACTTTGCCTTTGAGTTCGAATTTTTGCGGATGCTTGACGACGGTCTCGGCAAGGTTGGCAATCAGGTCCCAGTCGAGCGAGTTGAGCTGCTTTGCAAAATCGGCTTGCTGGGTCGGGGTGAGATGAGGCCAGAATGTGAAGACGTGCGATTGGCCGAGGCGGTTTAACTTGGCAGCAAGGTCGGCGTAGGCAAGTTCGGCTTCGTAGCTCATGCGTGCTCCGTTATGGGTTATGAGGTGGCATCGCCAAAAGCCCAAGGACCGCAGTCCCTGGGCTTTATTTGACGGAACATCGGCGGGACGCCGACGCCGTGGGTTAGAGTTTGGATTCGAAAATGTAGTGACCGGAGCGTAATTCGAGGGCGGCGGCGTTTTGTTGGGGGGCGTGGAAAAGAAGATTGACGGTGTTGGATTTGGACAGAGGTTTGCCGGATTCGGTGATGGAATGGAGGTCGGTTGTGGGGAGGGCGACGGTGGCGGTGGTGTTGGGAGGGATGAGGACTTCGTAGCGGAAACGGCCGTTTTTTTCGAGTTTCCATGAGCTTTCGATGCGGCCCCGGATGGTTTCCAGGGAGGCTTTGGCCCAGGTGAGTGGGCCGTTGGGCAGTGGGTGCGGACGGAGGATGATGTGCTCATAGCCGGGCTTTGTCGGATCGACATTAATCCCCGCGACGATTTGATAGAGCCAGGCGCCGACGGCGCCGTAGGCGTAGTGGTTGAAGGAGTTCATGCCGGGGTTTTGGAAGCCTTTATCGTGGGTCCAGCCGTCCCAGCGTTCCCAGATGGTGGTGGCGCCGTGTGTGACGGGGTAGAGCCAACTGGGCCAGTCTTTTTGCATGAGGAGTTCGTAGGCGACGTCGAGGCGTCCGGCTTGGGTGAGGACGTGGTTGAGGTAGGGTGAGCCGACGAAGCCTGTGTTGAGGCGGTTTTTGTTGGCGTGGATGTTGCGGACCAGAGCGTCGATGGCGGCGGGGCGGAGTTTTTCGGGGAGCAGGTCGAAGTGGAGGGCGAGGACGTAGGCGGTTTGCGTGTTGCCGACGATGAGGCCGTCGGCGGTGACGTAGCGGCGGAGGAAGGCATCGGAGGCTTGCGTGGCGAGTTTGGTGAAACGGGCGACATCGCGTTTTTTTTGGAGCATGTTGGCCATGGAGGCCATGAGTTTGGCGTCGTAGGCGAGGAAGGCGGTGCCAATGAGGTCTTTGGGGGTGGAGCCGAAGAGTCCGTCTTTGCCGTCCTGGGAGAGCCAATCGCCGAATCCGAGCCAGCCGTTCCATTCGGGGTGGGCGCGGATCATGCCGAACTTGTCGCAGGTTTCGACCATGCGGTCCATGAAGCGGCACATGGAGTCGTAGTGTTGCGAGATGAGGCGGAGATCGCCGTAGCATTGGAGCATGGTCCAGGGGCAGATGACACCGGCGTCCGCCCAGGCGGGTCCGCCGTCGCCCTTGTTGTCCTCGGCGCCGTCCTTGACGCGAGGTACGGCGTTCATTGGCGCGTAGGACGGATAGCCGCCCAGCGGGCCCTGGGCGTCACGGAGGTCCTGGGTCCACTTGGCGAAGAAGCCGGAGACATCGAAATTGAACGCGGCGGTGCGGACGAAGACCTGGGCGTCGCCGGTCCAGCCGAGACGTTCGTCACGCTGCGGGCAGTCGGTGGGGACGTCGAGGAAGTTGCCGCGTTGGCCCCATTCGATGTTGTGTTGCAGTTGGTTGACGAGGGGTTCGGAGCATTCGAAAGAGCCGGAGTGTTGCATGTCGGAGTGCAGGACGACGGCGGTGAGGGCGTCTTCGGGAACGTCGCCGGGATAGCTGGGGATTTCGACGTAGCGGAATCCGTGGAAGGTGAAGCGGGATTCGAAGATTTCGCCGTTGGGGTCGCCTTTGAGCGTGTAGTGGTCGGTCTGTTTGGCGTTTCGCAGATTGGTGGTGTAGATTTTGCCGTCGCTGTCGAGAATCTCGGCGTGGCGCATGGTGATGGTGGTTCCCGCGGGGCCTTTGACTTTCAGGCGAACGCGTCCGACGAGGTTCTGACCAAAATCAAAAAGCAGAACGTAACTGTCCCACGGCTGAAGAATCTTCTTCACACTGATCGGCTTGATTTCCTTAATCGCACGGATCGGCGGACCGCACATGGCGACAAGCTGAACGCCGGTCTCTTCGAACAGCAGCGCTTTGCTCCAACGATTGTCCTCGCGGAAACCCGGTGCATCCCAGCCGGGCATTTCGAGACGAGCGTCGTAACTTTCGCCCATCATCAGGTCGGAGGAGATGATCGGACCGGCGGCGGTGGTCCAGGTGTCGTCGGTGACGATCATTTCGCTTTCGCCGTCGCTGTAGCGGAGAACGATTTGGGCGAAGGCTTTGGGGCGGTCGCCGTAGAACTGGCGGCGACCGATGTTGCCGGTGTAGCCGCAGTACCAGCCGTCGCCGAGAATAATGCCCGCAACGTTTTCTTTTCCGGATTTAAGCAGGTTGGTCACGTCAAAGACTTGATACTGCACTCGCTTGCGGTAGTCAGTCCAGAAGGGTGCGAAGACTTGATCGCCGACTTTTTGGCCGTTGAGGCGGAATTCGTAGAAGCCCATGGCGGTGGCGTAGAGGCGGGCGGAGACGATTTTTTTGCTGGTGGGGATTTGGAAGCTTTTGCGGAAGAAGGGGATCGTGGTTTCTGCCTTTGGGCTGCCGACCAGTGAGGAGCCGATCCATTGGGCCTTCCAGTCGCTACGATCGAGCAGTCCCATTTCCCAGTAAGCGATTTCAGAGGGATCGGTTGGGTTGCCGTTTTGGTCCCAGATTCGGACGCGCCACCAGACGCGTTGGCCGGAGCCGATGGAGGGAGGGGGGGGGGTGCCTGCGTAATCGACGAAGACGTTTTGGGCGGAAGCGACCTTGCCGCTGTCCCAGAGGTCGGAGGCGTTTGATTGGAGTTTTTCGAGTGAGGTTGCCGCTTCGATGCGGTAGGCGGATTGTGCGATGCCGCGGGCGTCGGCAGGGACTTGGAGTTTCCAACTTAGCCGTGGGCGCGGTTCGCCGAGGCCCAGCGGATTGATGAGGTATTCGCAACGCAGGTCCACGATGCCGAGTTTGGTTGCTGTTTTGTCACTTGTCCGCTTAGCCGTCGAACGCACTGCCATGATTTCTCCTGTCATTGTTGAATTGTCGGGTACGAAAGTGCGGATTCTCGCAGATTGGTGAATGGTTGTCACGCGAGCGATGATGCAACTGAATGCGTGGCATCTCCATTGGTCCCTACGGAACCGAGGTTCGTGTTGCGTTGCGGTAGGCGAGACGAGGATCGGTGGCTTGAGCGGTTTCGTAGTTGGGGGCGTTCCAGGTGGCGACCCAATGATTGGGTTTCACTTCGCGGAGTTCGGGACAGGCTTTTTCTTCGAGTTCGCGGATGCGGCCTTTGCATTCGGTGCAACGCGGAGCGAAACGGCAGCCGTCGGGGTAGTGGGTGGGGCTGGGGACCATGCCGGGGATGGTGAAGAGTTTTGCACCCTCCTTGGCGCGTTCCTGGCCGAGTTTCGGGACGCAGGCGAGCAGGCCTTTCGTGTACGGATGCAGCGGGTTGGCGAAAAGTTCGTGGACGTCGGCGTATTCGACGATTTTACCCGCGTACATGACTGCAACAACGTCGGCGTTTTCGGCGACGACGCCAAGGTCGTGCGTGATTAAAAGGATGCTCATGTTGGTGGTGGTTTGGAGGTCTCGCATGAGTTCGAGGATCTGGGCCTGGATGGTCACGTCGAGGGCGGTGGTCGGTTCGTCGGCAATCAGGACGGCGGGTTCGCAGGCGAGTGCCATGGCGATCATGACGCGTTGTTTCATGCCGCCGGACATCTGGTGGGGGTATTCGTTGAGGCGGCGGGCAGGCTCGGCGATGCCGACACGGTGGAGGGCTTGTTCGGCGATGGCGCGTGCTTGTTGGGCGTTGACGTTTTGGTGGAGGAGGATGGCTTCGAGGATTTGATCGCCGATGGTGAAGACGGGGTTGAGCGAGGTCATGGGTTCCTGGAAGATCATGGCGATCTGGCCGCCGCGGATTTTTTGCATTTTTTTTTCGGAGAGTTCGAGGAGATTGCGGCCTTTGAAATGGATCGAGCCGTCGGCATACATGGCCGGTGGGGTTTGGAGGAGTCGCATGATGGACATGGAGGTGACGGATTTTCCGCAGCCGGATTCGCCGACGATGGCGAGGGTTTGGTTGGCAAAGAGGGAGAAGGAGACGCCGTCGACGGCGCGGGCGAGGCCGGCTTCGGTGGCGAAGTAGGTCTTGAGGCTGGAGACTTCGAGGAGAGGTTGTTCGGGCATTACGATTTTCTCCGTGCGGAGCGACATGCAAGCATGCCGGCTAAATAGTTTTGTTGGTACGTGGATCGATGGCGTCGCGGAGTCCTTCGCCGGTGATGTTGTAGGCGAAGACGGTGAGGAAGATCATGAGGCCGGGGGGGAAGGCGAGCCACCAACGGAAGACTTCGCCGGGGTTCCCGGCCTGATCGAGCATGGCGCCCCAGCTGGCGGTGGGCGGTTCGACGCCGATGCCGAGGAAGGAGAGGATGGATTCGCTGACGATGTTTCCTGCGACGCCGAAGGTGAAGGTGACGATGACGGGGGTAAGGCCGTTGGGGAGCATGTGGCGGAAGAGGATATTGGGCAGAGGGAGTCCGAGGGATTTGGCGGCGGTGACGTAATCGAGTTGGCGAATGCGGAGGAATTCGGCGCGGACGAATCGGGCGATGCCGGTCCAGCCAGTGACGCCGATGATGACCATGATCATGAAGAGCTGTCGTCCGAAGATGGCGACGAAAGTGATCAGGAGGAAGAGGAGCGGGATGGCTTCGACGATTTCGACGAATCGCATGCCGAGGATGTCGATTTTGCCGACGAAGTAGCCCATGAAGGCTCCGTAGATGGCTCCGATGGTCAGGGCGATGATTTCGCTGATGAGGCCGATTTCCAGGACGATGCGGGTGCTCCAGAGGAGTCGAGCGAGAGCGTCGCGGCCGTTGGAGTCGGTGCCGAGAAAATGTTCACGCGACGGTGTTTCGTAGAGGCGATTGGCGTCAAGCGGCTCCTGATCGGAAAAGCCCCAGCGAAGAGGGGGGAATACGGCGTTGTGGAGTTCGCCGGCACGGGCGAGTTGATGATAATCGCGGCTGTCGAGGTAATCGTTTTTGAAGAGGACGATGCCGGTGCTCAGGAGGATTCCGACGGCGGCGAGTGCGAGTCCCCAGCGAAGGCGTTGGGCGCGAAGGGGTTCGATTTCGATGTTGCGTTTGCCGGTGCGCCAGAAAATCAAGGCGAAGAAGGATGCGAGAAAGCCCCAGAGGAGCCAGATCCAATCGACGCGAGTGAGGTTGCGGAAGAGTGGGAATTCGCGATGGCCGTCGATGACGGCGATGTAAGGCGAACTGTTGGCGAGGAAGGGGACGATGATGGTTAAGAGTGCGATCAGAAGGATGAAGAATGTGGCGATGCGATTGAGGTGGCCACGCCAATAGGAACGTCCGACGACGGCCCAGTAGGTGCGGCGAAGGAGGGCATCCTCGTGTGGGGCAAGTCCAACGCTCCCTGACGGTCGCGTTTCGGATGGGCGTGTTTCATTAGTCATAGGATACCCGTGGATCGGCAAGGGCGTAGCAGATGTCAGTGATCAGCAGGCAAATGAGGGTAATGATGGAGCCGATGAGGGCGACGGCCTGGACGATGGGCAGATCGCGTGCGGAGGTGGCAGTGACGACGAGGTCGCCCATGCCTTTGATGGAGAAGATGTGTTCGACGACGACGGAGCCGCCGAGGAGGCCGGGGATGAGGCCGGCGAAGAGGGTGATCATGGGGAGGAGGCTGTTGCGGAAAACGTGCCGGAGCGTGACGACGGAGGGGGGGAGCCCTTTGGCGCGAGCGGTGCGGACATAATCGAGACCGAGGTTATCGAGCATGGCGGCGCGTTGGATTTTGGAGAGGTAGGCGAACTGGCCGTAGCTGAGGCAGATGACCGGCAGGACCATGTGCCAGAGGAAATCACCTGCGTACGAGCCGGAGGTCATCCATTCGGTGCTGGTTGCGTGAGCGCCGCCGACGGGAAACCATCCGAGGAAATTGGGGTTGCCAAAGACGGCCAGGAGCATGTCGCCGACCCAGATAATGGGCAGCGAAAAGAGCGCGAGTGTCACGAAGCTCCATGCGATGTCGAAGCTTTTTCCCCGGCGGATGGAAGCGAGCAATCCGCCGGGAATGGCGATGAGGTAGACGATGATCGAGGAGAGCAAATTGAGCGTCAGGGTGATGGGGAGTCGTTCTTTGATGAGTTGTGCGACGGGTGCGTTGTATTGGATGGATTCGCCGAGGTTGCCGTGGACGGTGTCGTTGAGCCAGAGGAAGTACTGGACGATCAGAGGCCTGTCGAGGTGGAGGCGCTTTTTGATTTTTTCTTCGATGGCCTGTTGTGCCTGCCTTGAATTCTCGGCCATTGCGCCGCCGGCGGTGGTAAGCCCGGGAGCGAATCGCACGACGCAAAAGAGCAGCAGCGTCATGCCGATGAGCGTAGGCACCATGAGAAGGATGCGGCGTAAGATGTACATCAGCATGAGGCGTTACCCGCCTTTTTAAAATGCCAGAGGGACGACTTTTGAATGGCGTATGGTGGAGTCGCGAGTGACCAGCGGAATATTGTGGCGCAGGCTCGTGGCGGCAATGAGTTCGTCGGCGGGGTCGGAATCGAAATCCAAGTCGTGGATGGCACTGGCGATGTCAAGGGTAATGGGCCAGACCTGAAGTTCCGCGAGAACGCGTGCGACCGCAGGATCCGTCAGGTCAAGAGCGATGCGGCCTCGCTGGATGAGCATGGCGATCTCCCAGAAAACAATATCCGACCCCCCCCACTTCTCGGCGGAGAGAATTTTTCGCTCCGTGGAGGTCAGGTTTCCTGAGAGAGCAAATACGAGAATATGCGTGTCAAGATTCAGCATGCCACTTTCGATCCGTGGACATGATGTCGCCAGTCACACGGATTTTTCCTCGCAGAGACCCGATCAGGTGGGCGGAGGGACCGCTGATACGCGTACGCTTGGGGGGGAGGGTGGACTGACGCGGCTTGAACTTGTTCGATGGGATGGTTTTCATAAAGTGATTATATAGAACTCGTGGAAGGAGTGTCCAGATAAGAGGTCATCCGTCGTTGAGGGTCAGCGATATTTTTGCAGGGCGGCGGGGACGTACCAGTCGAGTTCGAGAAGTCCCAGCGGGTACGGTTCGGTGTTCCGGAAACGATTGTTGATGAAGGCGCAGTCCTGTTCGGAGTAAAGCCAGGAGTAAGGCTGTTCGTCGTAGACGATTCTTTGGAACTGGTGCCAGATTTTGAGACGCTGGTCGCGATCCATGGTGCGAGCGCCAAGCTCGATCAATCTGTCCGCTTCGGCGTTTCGGAAGGAGACGTGATTGCTGCCGCGGTCGGCGATGCTGGAACTGTGCCAGAGCTGCCTGGGATCGCCTTCGACGCCGCCTGAGCCCCAGCCTGCGAGGCAGGCGTCGAACTTACGATCATTGAGACGTTCGATGAGAACCGACGGTTCGTAGGGGGTGAGGCGCATGCGGATGCCGGCGCGTTGGAATTGCTGTTGGACGTAAGTGGCGATGCGTTCGCGGATGGGAACGCCGGTGCGGAGCGAGAGGTCGAATTCGAAGCGAACGCCGTTGCGGACCAGCACGCCGTCGGCGCCCATTTTCCAGCCGGCGTCGGCGAGCATTTTCTTGGCCGCTTCAGGATCGTAAGGAAGCGGCGTGATGCTCGCATCGTTCTGCGGCGTGCGCGGACTGAAGGGCCCGGTCATCTCGGAACCGAAACCCTTGAGCATGTTCTCGATGATCGATTTGCGGTCGATGAGCATCGTGAGGGCCTGGCGGGTCTGCTTGTCCTTGAAAATGGGCTTTTCGAGGTTGTAGCCGATGTACATATACATGCCGATTGGGCGGGAATAACGATAGGCGATGTTCTTTTTGAGGAACTCAGGATCCTTGGAGTATTTGAGATACATTTCTGGATCGGGCGCGATCGGTTCGCCGAGGTAGTCGAGATCGCCTTTGAGGAAGCTTTGCAGTTGAGCCTCGGCGTTTCCGATGAACAGGTAAACGATGCGGTCAAACGACGGCCGATCGGCCCAATATTTTTCATTGCGGACCAGCGTTATCTTCTGGCCGCGGTCCCATTTTTCAACGCGGTAAGGGCCGCTGCCCACGAGCAGATCGCTTTTTTTGTTGAATTCGTCGCCATGTTGGAATTTGTAGATGTGTTCAGGAATGACGTACAGGCCGCCGACGAATTCCAGGGCGAGGAAGTAAGGCTCGGTCATTTCAAATTCGACGGTACGCTCGTCGATCTTGCGGCATCCCTTGACACGGTTGTAATAACTACGAAGCGGCGCGGCATCGACGTCGGTGTTCATGACGGTGTTGTAGGAAAACAAAACGTCATCAGCGGTGACAGGCGTTCCGTCGCTGAAGGCAGCTTGCGGGCGGAGGTGGAACTGAAAGCGAAGGCCGTCGGCGCTGATACGGTACCAGTCGGCCAGCAACGGTTTATACTCCATGGTTTCGGGATTGAGTGTGATGAGCGATTCGAGTACCGGTCCGTGGACGATTTGGCCGGCGACATCTTTTTCGATGAACGGTGCGATGACGGCGGGCTCCATGCCGATGTTCTGGATCAGCCAGTCACCGGTGGCGTAATCGGGTCGGCGTTCGGGAGCGCGGGGAGAGGTGGGAATGTCGGGGAAATAGACGTACTGGCTGCCGTCGGGTTCGGTACGGCGGATTCTCCCTGATGGCACATGCGTTTCCGTAGCGGATGTGCCGGCGGAAATAGATACGCCGCTCCGAATCGCCTGATTGATCTTGCCAAGGAGATCCGTTTGTTGTTTCTGTCCGTCAGCAAGGCGGCCCATCTCTTGCTTGAGATCGTTGAGACGTTGCTCGTGATAGCTGAACTGCCAGCCGGTGAACAAAACCGCGGCAATCACGACGACAAACATAAGAAGAAAGACGAAATCCTTGAAGGTGAACCGATTGTTCATGAATACTCCGTGAAATTGGCGGCGTGAAAGTTATGTTTGTGGTCGTTGCCGTGTGGCGACGTTTGTCACTTCACGATGCGGCTTCCGCCAGGCAGACCGTTGGGACTTTGCGGCAAAGATGAGTGCGGCGCGAATGCCATCCACGTTGAGGTGCGGGCAAGAGTGAAGCAATTGGTCCTCCGTCCATCCGGAACCAAAACACATCAGAATGTGTTCCACTGTGATGCGAGTGCCTTTGATCACGGGTTTGCCGAGCATGACTCCGGGTTTTCGTTCTATGCGGCTTCGCCAGCGCATATAAGCTCCTTTGATCGTTATTGTAGTATACCACAAAGGGTGCGAGCGGTCCGCGACGCCGCAAAGTGTTTGCGACGTCATTTCGCGCGATCAACGTTTGTTTGTAATCCGAGAGCCAAAGCCCCGCATTACCATGCGGGGCTCTGCCACCGCGTTACCACGCGGTGCTCCTGTCACCTTGTCACCCGTTCACCCTGTCACCTTCGGGTCCAGGGCGTCGCGGACGCCGTCGCCGAAGAAGTTGAGGGAGAGCAGGGCGAGGGAGAGTCCGATGCAGGGCCAGAGGATGAGCCAGTAGCGGATGTTGATGGGGTTGAGGGCATCGATGCCGTCGCTGGCGAGGTTGCCCCAGCTGGGGAGTGGGGCTTGGATGCCAAGTCCGAGGAAGGAGAGGAAGGATTCGGAGAGGATGGCGGCGGGGACGGTCAGTGTGCCGTAGACGACGACGGTGCCGATGAGATTTGGCACGATGTGGCGGAGAAGGATGCGATGCTGGGGGAGGCCAAGGGCACGTGCGGCTTCGATGAAGGGTTGGTCGCGGAGGCTCAGGACTTGTCCGCGGACGACGCGGGCCAGGGTGAGCCAGCTGACGGAGCCAATGCCGATGAGGAGGACTAAGGCGTTGGCCCATTGGAGGGCGATGAGGCTGGCGAAGAAGGGAACGAGGGCGACACGCATGAGGATGACCAGGAGGATGTAGGGCAGGCCGTAGAGGACGTCGACGAGTCGCATGAGGAAAGCGTCGGTGCGTCCGCCGACGTAGCCGGCGAGGGTTCCGACGGCAGTACCGATGAAGATGGCGATCAGAGCGCTGGCCAATCCGATGGCGAGGGAGATCGCGCCGCCGAGGAGGAAGCGTGCGAGCAGATCGCGGCCGAGGATGTCGGTGCCCATGGGAAAGTCGCGCGAGGGCGTTTCGCGGACGTGCTGGAGGTTGAGCTGGTCAGCGTAGCGTGGCGGAGAATCAGGGTTGACGCTGCCGAGGGTCCATGGAAGCGAGGCAAAGCATGTGAGGACGAGGAAGATGAGAAAAGCGAATCCGAGAACAGCGAGGCGATTCGCGAGGAAGCGTCGCAGTGCGAGGCGCGTGGGTGAGCGAATGGGGTCATGATCGGCGGCGGAAGATGCAGGGGGACTCAGGGCGGTCATGGCGAACATCATACGAGGAGTGAGTACGGAGTTCACGCTTTAGCGTGAACTCCGTTGTGTGGGAGATGAGCCGGGAAAAAGGCCATGCTTTGGCGCCGCGTCTTTCTGTGGAAATGTCGGCGCCAAGACACATAGCCCTTCGCCAGAACCTTCTCTGTAAAACTTTACCATAGGTATTTTACGGGTCAATACTAAAATCTAACTTTCTTATACTTTAATTTACCAGCGTTAAGAGGTGAATAGTAAGTATTATCAATAGTCATGAGGAATGAAAAGAAAATCATCGTTCAAACCGCCATCCGCGGAAGCACCAAGGACCAGTTGGAACAGCTCTGCGCCAAAAAAGGCATGACGCAAATCTCGCTTTTCAGTCGTTTGGTGGATTGGTTCGCGGAACAGGACTCAATGGTGCAAACCTTGATACTGGAGCGGGTGGAAGAAGTGGATCAGGTGCAGATCGCCAAGCTGATTCTTTCGCGGATCATCGGCAAACGCACTTCTCCGCCGCCCAAGCATCGCAAGTCCAAACGCTGATCTCCCCTCCAAGGAAGGGACGCATCCTCCTTACGAGATGAGTCCGTGATCTTTTAGAGCGTTTTTCATGTGGTCGTGGCGTAATGACATGCGCAGGAAGCGAGAGCCAAAGCCCCGCATTGCCATGCGGGGCTCCAAAACGCTACGGGCGAGTGAAAAATGCTCTAGCACTTCGAAGAAATCGTGCATGGCGACGATACGCAGTCCTTCGAACGGGTCGAGTGCGAGCAGATGGCGGTCGTTGGAGACAAGGTAGTCGGCTCCGCAGGATAACGCCGCCTGCAGGATTGGACTGTCTTTGGGGTCTTGAGGAACCTAGGCGGTAGATCGCAATTTGACCAGTGTTGATCGGCTCAATGCCCGGCGTCGGGTCAGGTTTGCAAACTGCTTCGAAAAATCGAGCTGTTCCACCAGGACTCGTGCTATTTCATCGAGTAGATATTGGCTGACGTAAGTCCGCCATTTCGCACGGCGGCTGGCCGTGATGATTTTTGTGGCTGCCGCGCAGAGCTTCAGAAATGTAAACATTGGTGTCGAAAAAGAGTTTCATTGGCCGTAGCGCACTCGCTCGATTGCTTGTTGGATGGTGATATCGTCAATCTTGCGTTTGCGTGCGATTTTTCGTGCTGCTACGGATTCCTGCGTCCAAGCCCGGTCGAGTCGCCGAGCCAATTCCAATTCCAGATCGAGCCGGTCGCGATCATCCAACGCTTCGATGCGATTCAGAAGAGTCTTGACGGCAGTTTTTATCATCATCATCCTCATGAATCAAAAAACGAAAAATCCCTCACCAGGCCCAGGGGGTTTTGTTCATGGTGGAGTAGCCGGGGGGCGGGGCGGCGTAGGGATCGTTGGAGAAGATCATGCGGCCGGTGGAGTTGTTTTGGAAGCCGTGGTCGTAGCCGGTGGGTGCGGCGTGGATGGAGCCGCTGGAGTCTTTCCAGCGGTCGGTGCCGGTGATGGCGTCGGTCCAGCCTTGGTTGACTTTGGACTGGGCGTCCATGCGGTTTTTGTAGACGTCCTGGTTGTTTTGGTTGATGGATTTTTGGGTTTGGGTGATTTGCTGCTGGATTTGCTGCTGGGATTGGAGTTTTTGTTTTTGGATGGCGGCGACGGTCTGGTTGGTGATGTCCTGGACTTTGGCGTTCCAGACGGGATTGGCCTGCGAGTTGCCGAGGATCGCGGCGATTTCCTGCTCGTGGTTTTTGAGCTTTCCCTCGAGGGCGAAGGCGGAAAGAATGGGGCTGACGGTCCAATAGACGGCTTCATCGTTGGCGGCCCCCCTGACCGCGGTTGAAAGCGCGCTGGGGAAATGGCCGGATTGGATGATGACGCAAACCCACTGTTCGTAGCGTTTGCCGTCCTTATCGCAGGTCAGCTCGACCAAAGCGGTATCAAAGCTGAAGGTCGCCTTTCTGAGATTGATCATCCCCTGGCCGGCCAGTTCCTGTATCTGCTTGCTTAATTCGGCTTCGGCTTTTTTGAGCTGATTGACGATGACTTCCGGACGTTCCACTTTTTTGATTTGTACATTGCTGACGGTTTTATCCTGTTGGGTCATCATTTGAACGAAATCCTCGGGCTTCATGGGAGGCAGGAGGATGGTTCCGTTGTCGGATTGGCCTTTGAGTTGTTCCATTTTGTCAGGGGGCAGGATGCGCGAGAAGCCGGCATCCCATTTGAAGCCGAGTTTGGAGACTCCCAGGACGGTGACTTCGTCGGTGGGGCCGGTGAGCGTGAAACTGATGACGGCGGGATTGTAATAGGTGTTGGGGTTCCAATGGACGGCGGCTTCCTTGACCTGCCAGCCGTCGGGGACGGCGAGGGTCTGGGCGAGTTCGTTGTTGAGCTGTGGGTCGTGGATTTCGTAAGGGGAGAAGGCCAGGGTGCCGGTTTTGGGAGGCGTGGAGACCGGGGTAGTTTTGGGTGTTTGGTTTGAGGGCGATTTTCCGCCGGTAACGCCGGCCCAGGCGTCGTTGGTGCGCTGCTGAACTTCGGCGGGATTCTGGTTGATTGTGACGTTACCCTCCGTTTGATAGATGGTACCATCCGGGGCTTGGTAGGTTTTCTTGCCGTTGGTGTTGCCGCCATTGGTTGGAGGGCTGGCGGAGCTGGAGGTGGCATTGCCCTTGCCATCGACGACTTCAAAAGGGTTGTTGGCTTTCTGGACTTCGTTTTGGACGAATTGCTGATCGCCTTGGGAGAGCTGGGCGAGTTTGATTTTGGCCTGTTTTCCGTCGGCGAGTTGGAGCCAGACGGTGTCGCCGTCGAGTTTGACAAAGTCGCCGTCGAGGGTTTGGCCGGTGGCGGCGGTCCAGGTACGGGCCTGCACGGCAGCGGCAAGAGCAAAGGCGAAAAAGCACGCAACAACGATACGAAATGAATGCATTTTCATAGTGCTCACACGACTAAGAAAAAGGAACGGTCTTGAACGACTCACATTAGTATATCTTTGTTCCAAGGAAACGCAAAGGCGGAAGTGACTCACGTTCCGGCTGAGCCTCTTTTTTGTGGCATAGGCGTCAAAGGGAGCCCCGCATGGTCATGCGGGGCTTTGCGTTGATTTCGCCAACGGACATCGAAACCGCTTGCGGCGTCGCGAACTCCGCCTTTGGCATAACAATCTGCCACAAAAAATAGCCACACCCCACGTCCCTGGCTACGTCGAGATCGGTCCGTGCGATGCGATTCGCCACATGGGGTATTGGGCACGGATCAGGAGATCGCCGGTGGCGCGGGCTCGCTGCCAAATAAGCGTCAGTAAATCTTGGGCGATGTTCTGGTATTCGGGCTGGTCGATGAGATTTTTCATCTCGAAGGGGTCGCTTGCCAGATCATAAAGCTCGTCAAAATCGAAGCCGTTCAGGATGTATTTGAAGTTGCCTTGCCAGGCGATTCTTTGCAGCATCGGGATGCGAGAGCCGTGGTACTCGGCATAGGCGGTGGTGAAGTTTGTCGCTTGGCTTGCGGGGGATTTAAGCAGCGGGGCGAAGGATCGGGAGTCGGCGATGTTGAAAGGTTGGTTGCCGGTGAGTTCCAGCAGCGTTGGGCACAAATCGTGTGAGCCAACGAGGGCGTCGGTGGTAGTATTTGCGGCCATTCCAGGCCCGGCCACGATCAGTGGCACGTTGTAAATTTCTTCCGCGGCAGTGTAGCCCTTGGCGTACATGCCGTGGGCGCCCATCAGATCGCCGTGATCGGCGGTCATCACAATGATCGTATTGTCCAGTTGGCCGGAGTGCTCGAGGGCGTCGAGAACGCGTCCGAATTGCCCATCGAGTTCCGTGATACTCGCAAAGTAGCATGCACGAGCCTCACGATGCTCACGATCGCTCATCGACTTCCAGACGTTTGCGAGCTTGCGATAAGCACCCGGACGACCTTCCAGCGTGTCGTGCACATTCGGCGGCAACGGCAGATCATCCACCGCGATACGATCAAACGCAGCCTGCCCCGCGATGTAAGGATCGTGCGGCTCAAAGAAACTGACGAAGCAGCACCAAGGCTGATCCGCTTGCCAAGCTTCCCCGAGAAAATGCATCGCATCATCCGTAATCAGCCCCATCTGGCGTTCTTCAGGCGGAATAGGCGTCACGCCGTAGTGCAGCAGGCGGGCATAACCGGGCGTGTTGTGATACCTTGCCAGCGAGAACTCGCTGTTGTGAACCCGTTCCCGAGCGGCAGTAAGGACGGCTTCCATGCGTGGCCCGTGATAGCCGCCATCAACCTGCCATCCAAAATTCCCGGCCCGTTCGCTCAACTCGACATGCCATTTGCCGAAATATCCCGTGCGGTAGCCGGCCTCCACGAGTCGCTGTGCCCAGTGTGGGCTGTTGCATAGCGTGCATTTATCAGGAGCAACATCGCCGGTGACGGTCTCGACGCCGTGGTTGTGCGGGAGTAGTCCGGTCATGAGGCTGGCCCGGGAGGGTGAGCAGACGGCGTTGGGAGAGTAGGCTCTTCGGAAGCGGATGCCGCGGGATGCGAGGCGGTCGAGATGCGGCGTTTGACAGACATGGCCGGACTCGAGGACGCGGGCCTGCATTTGGTCGGTCATCAGGAAGAGAATGTTCGGACGTGTGGGCATCGAGGCTCCATGTGTGTTACGCATTGCCGAGGTTCATATCATCATAAGGTCCCTGCCGCAACGATGGGTTCTCGGCTTTCAACCAGGCAAGAATTTCCTCCGAAGCGTTCAAGGCAACGTCACTTGGGTGCCGCTCTCAGGTGGAGCGTGAGGCTCTTGGGTGGCCATGGCAGCCTCATTGCGGCGGCCAGGGGGAGGTCAGGATTTTTCGTCCAATGCACCCAATAGACAATACGCGGATTCTGTCTCACTTTCATCGCCGTGTCATATCGTTTACCGACGTGCAGGGTGATAGTAAGTTGGCACACGATGCCAAGTAGAAGGCAGGTTGCCGACCAGCCGAAGTATCCCCCCAAAAGTGCCCTTCCAGCTACAGCAGTAAAAACGAGCGACAAGGCCCAGAAGATGAAACAACCTCGTTTGAGGCGACGCAGGAAGGAATTATAACTTTCCGGCACCGGCAAATCGGCTCCCTTAAATGATGCACGTGTTACATCATCCGTTCGCCCTGGGTTTCACGCCGATGATGTTCTGCGGGAGTTCCTCCGGCTTCCATTTTTTGGCGTTGGGAGAAACGTCGGCGTTCGGCGGACGCTTGCCGTTCTGGGCGGGGTCGGGCAACGCGATCTTCAAATCGAACGGCTTGAACTCGTAAGAATCCAAAACCTGGATTTCGGAAATGTCGAACATACGCGGCGAAGTGATTTTGTATTTCACGTAGCGGGCCTCTACCGGAACGGGCGGAGCGAGGAAAAGGTTCGGAGCGCACAGGGTTTCCTCATCGGGAAGCATGAAATTGACGGGGATATCGATGCGGCGGAGGTTGGTTTTGAAGAAGCCTTGCGAGGTGTACTCCTTGCCGTCGGGGGAGGTGAGGACTTCGATCTGGTCTTTGGACTCGTTTTTGAGGGCGTCCCACCATTCGTAGCCGAGCGTGTGGATGCGGAAGGCGGCGCATTTTTGAGGGGGGCCCAGATCGAGGGTGATTTCGAGGTTTTTGGGGGCTTTCCACATGACGCCTTCTCGCATATTGGCGCCGCCGGTGTAGGAGGAGCCGATGCGGCCGTCGGTGAGCTTTTTCATTTCGGGGTCCTCGGCGTTCCATGCGGCTTTTTTGTCGAGCGGGGGTGCGGAGAAGGTGTAGGGTTTTCCGAGGGCGAGGTTTTTACCGTAGGTGGCCCAGAATCCGATGTGTTTCTCGACCCCGGCGTTTTCGTTGCCGTCGGAGTAGCCGATCACGGGCGGGACGCCCATGCCACGGGAGATGGCAAGCGAATTCACGATGGGATGGTCTTCGCCGCCGACGTTGATGGAGTAGGTTGCGGGAAGTTTATCGACGAGTTGCGTGTGAGATCGCTGAACGAGGGAGAAATCTTTCTGGCGTTCCTGCCAGGTGAAGGTGATGGCAAGGGGGGACGCGTTATCATCTGAGCCGCGACCGTTAGGGAGCGACCCGTTTGGCAATGTGACCGGTCGCTCCCTAACGGTCGCGGCTCGGATTGATGTGGCAAGTTTATGGTTGGCTTCCATGCGAAGGGCGTAGAGAGAGCAGGAGCCGGGGCCGTTCCAACTGTCGGGGTCGATGGGTTTACCGTCGTCGTTGACGGCGGGGGGGGCGCTGCCGGCGAAGGCGTATTTCAGCAGGATGCTCTTGGTACCGGCGGGAATGTCGGTGATCGTTTCGTAATGAACGACGTCGTAGGGGGGCTTGTTGTCGGTGAGGGAGTAATCTTGTTTCCACGTTTTGCCGCCATCGAAGGAGTGGAGGAACTCGATGTGGGAGTTTTTGCCGGAGTTGAAGAGGCGGCCGCCGTAGGTAACGGACGTAAGATCGGTGGGGGCGTCCATTTTGAAGGTGACGTAAGAGGGTTGGGCGGGGTTGTCCTGGCAGAGGCGGTTGTGGCTGGACTTCAGGTTCTTTTCATCAACGGCGTAGGTCTTGTAGTTGTCTTTGCGGAGATCGGGCCAGAAGACGATGGAGCCGGTCTGTTCGCCGTTGCCGACATAGACGGTGTTTTTGCCGAGGCGAAGGGAGGGCTGGGTGTGGGCGTTGACTTCGGTGATGGTGTTGAAGGAGATGTTGCCGAGGACGGCTTTATTGAGCGAGAATTTGACGAGGACTTCGTAGGAACCGTTGACTTCGTCGATGAGCTTTAAATCGGGTTTCTGAGCGTCGGAGTTCCAGACCTCTTTCCAGGTGATGCCGTTGTTGGTGGAGATGGCGATGGCTGCGGAACCGCCGGGGAGGAAGTTGGTGTCGGCCTTAATTTTGAGCGACGTGATGACGTTTGCACCTTCGACCTTGAAAACGGCGATGCCGGGCTTGGACTGAATCTGAGTGCTCATGGTCAGAGGAACGGCGAAGGGAACGCCGTTCATGTCCCCGATAACAATATTGTCCTGGCTATAAAGGGCGGCTGGATTCATCGGCGTCCATGTGCGTTGGCCGTTGCCGCGGATGTGGTAGCGGACGTTGACTTGTTCGGGGTCTCGGCCGGAGCCTTCGCCTTTTTGGCCCTGGTTGGGAATGTAGTAAGCCCGATCGGCCTTATATTCCTTGTTGTTCTTGTCGCCCATGTTGACGGCGTCGGGGGAGTTGGCGTCCTGACGGGCGTAGTAGCGGGTGTAGGATTCACCGTCACGGAGGTTCAGGATGTAGCGGTGGCCGCGTTCCTGGCTGTAGTAGAACCACTGGTAATGGATGTGGTTGGGGCGGAAGGAGCCGGCGCCGAGGTGCTCGAGTGTGCGTTCGGTGTCGGCGCCCTGGAGGTAGCCGTTGACGGAGGTGCCGTTAAGGCAGTGATAAATGGCGATATGTCCGTACTCTTCTTTTCCGCCGGAGCATTCGCAGCCGATTTTTAGGCCGATGTCGTCGACGGCGGCGATGGTTTTGCCGTCGCAGAGGGTGTAGATGACGGAGAGTGAGTTGTCGTAGTGGTGGAAGTGGTTGTCGTACCAGACGTCGGGGACGGTGTGGAGTCCGATTTCCCAGAAGCGGCAGGGGTAGCCCATGTAGTTCCAGGTGGAGCATTTGATGCCGGAGATGGTGGAGCACATGGTGTAGCCGTAGTCGTTGTATTGGCGGATCGGATCGCTGACTTCGTAGCCGTGGAGCCACATGGGGGAGGTCTGCCGGCGTGCGATGTGGTCCCAGTAGAAGAGTGCCCACATTTTGTCGGCGTCGGCTTGCCAATTGCTCGTGATGGAATGGACCATGGACTCCATGTCGGAGTAGTCCGGACTGGCGTCGGTGACGACCTTGATATTGGCAAGTTCCCCCCCCCGCGCAACAGCAGGGATGGCGACGGCAACAGCAAGAGCCAGCAAGGCGGTGAAGCGGTTCATAACAATACCCCGAGAAGAGAAATGCACCATTGGACTAACGGTGGAGGGGGCAAGGGATTGCTCCATGGGGTGAAAGGACGACAAGGAAAAGGGAGCCCCGCATGGTAATGCGGGGCTTTGGCACGAAATCGCCACAAAGCAAAGCCCCGCATTGCCATGCGGGGCTCCAGGGAGTAACCCAGAGTGGGGCGGCGTTATTCCGTTTTTTTCTTCTTGCCATCGTCAGGCGGGGCGAGCGGATCGGTGCCGACGATGGGCTTGCCGATGACGGGAAGCTCTTCAGGCTTCCACTGCTTGGCGTTGGGGGAAATGCCGGGGTTGGGCGGACGTTTGCCGTTCTGGGCAGGGTCCGGCATCGCAAGCTTCAGGTCGAAGGGCTCGAACTTGAATCCGTCGAGAACCTGGACTTCCGTGCAGCCGAACATGCGAGGCGAGGTGACTTTGTATTTCACGAAACGAGCATCGACGGGCTTCTCCATGGGCAGGAAGAAGTTGACGCCTTGGAAGGTTTCGTCGTCGGCGTACATGAAGTTGACGGGAACGTTTTTCCAGTGGAGCTCGGAGTTGAAGGTGCCGGCGGACTTGTAGTCTTTGCCGTCGTTACTGATGAAGACTTCGATTTTGTCTTTGTTTTCGCCTTTCATGGCGTCCCAGAACGGATAGCCGAGCGTATGGATGCGGAAGGCAGCACATTTCTGAATTTCGCCCAGATCGACGACGATTTCCGGATTGGTGTTGGGTTTCCAGAGGAGTCCGTACTGGAAATTGGTACCGCCGGAGTAGGGCGAGCCGACGGCTCCGTCGGTGAGTTTTTTGTTGTCGGGGTCTTGGGAGCCGTACTGGCCGGTGGAGGGAGCGGAGACGGTGTATGGTTTTCCGACGGCGATATTTTTGCCGTAGGTGGCCCACTGGCCGACCCACTTTTCGCCGCCGACATCTTTGCCGTCGGAGTAGCCGTACTTCACGGGCGCGGTGCCACGTGCGCCTTTCAGGTTGACGGTCAGGGAATCGACGATCGGCTGATCGTCGCCGCCGACGTTGATCGTGTAGGTCGCAGGCAGTTTGTCGATGAACTGCGTGTGGGAACGTTTGACGGTGGAATAATTGTTTTGGCGCTCGGACCAGTTGAAGGTGACTTCCATCGGTTTAGTCAGGACGGTGTCGGTGCCGGTGCCGGTGATGATCGGGTTGGCGAGTTTGTGATTGACTTCCATGTGCGTGCTGTAAAGGGAGCAGGTGAACAAATCGCCGGCGTTGGTGGCGATGGCGTACTTGATGAGAACGGATTTGGTTCCGGCAGGGACGTCGTCGATCGTCATGTAGCGGATCGCGTCGTAGGGGGCATTGTTGTCGGTGAAGGAGAGCGATTTGATCCAGGTTTTTCCGCCGTCGAAAGAGTGCAGGAAATCGATGCTTCCCTTGACGCCCTTGATGTACATACGAGCGCCGTAGGTGAGGGAGGTGATGTCGGCGGGGGCGTCGATTTTGTAGGTGATGTAGCCTTCGCCGGCCTTCTCGAGATGGAGGCAGCCTTTCCAGATCAAGGGGTCGTCGCCTTGGAGGTTTTTCGAATCGAACGCGAGTTTTTTCCAGTTTTCGCCGTGGAGCTCCGGCCAGAGCATGATCGTGCCGGTCTGCTCGCCGTTGCCGACATACACAGTATTTTTCCCCAGCTTCAGCTGAGGCTGCGTTTTCGAGTTGAGTGCGGTGATGGTGTCCAAGGCGATGGACTGCAAGGAAGCGCCTGCGTTGAGGGTGACTTTGACGAGGACTTCGTAGGAGCCGTTGACTTCTTCGATGAGTTGGACATCTTTGATGTCTTTATCGATCGGCTGCCACTGGAGGCCGTTGGTGGTGGAGACGGCGAGTGTGGCGTTGCCTGTGGCCTGGGCTTTGATTTTGAGGGAGGTGATGACGTTGGCGCCTTCGACTTTGAAGATGGCGAAGCCGGGCTTGGAGGCGTCGGTGAGCGTCAGGCCGTTAGCGCCGGCGGTGATGTTGTCGGATTGTTGGACCGATTCCGCGAAGTTGGCGGCATCAAGAGCCGGGGTCCAGGTCCGCTCGCCGTTGCCGCGGATGCGGTAACGGGGGTTGGCGGATTCCGGATCCTTGCCGTTGTTGGGAACAAAGTACGCCGGATCGGCTTGGGACGAATTGGCGTCCTGACGACGGTAATAGCGTGTGTAAACTTCGCCGTTCCGCA
>Ga0123357_10001178_pt1 | contig 27263 bp, 23 predicted proteins | sample TergutEmb28metaG_FD_89873 | JGI IMG/M metagenome (GOLD analysis project Ga0123357, IMG submission 89873) | Embiratermes neotenicus P4 segment gut microbial communities from Petit-Saut dam, French Guiana - Emb289 P4 | ecosystem: Host-associated > Arthropoda: Insects > Digestive system > Gut ...
AGATTTTCGCAAATCCAATGTATCAGAAAGCAAAAGGCTTTTCACGTTTAAATGATAGTTATTTCAATATATTAATCGATTTCACCTAGCCAAAATCAGCAACACCGAAACTTGAGAAAATAACTTTGGGGCGGCACATGTTCGGATGTCGCGCTACGTGCAAGATAGGGTGTAGTCATTGCGCCATCAAATCCATGCAATCGACCTTTTGGCTCAACTCACTGGGTAATACCGTTGGTATTTCATAATCCGCCCATGATGTGGATGGCGTCATCGGGTCATTCCCCTTACGTTTCGGCGTCAGGGCATCAATCAGCAGATAATCTGGACAACTGCCCAGAGCATCTTTATGCGCCATCCACCATGCGTGGCGGAGACGCACATCCGGACGAATGGCCGAGCGCGTATGATCGTAGGCATAGGGAATCAGGCGTTTCAGCAATTCCACGTCGCAAGGCTTGCAACCAGATTTATTGGCTAAACTGGGATTGATGAAGAATGGCATAACATAGACCCCGTGCTGTACGACGCGATAGGCGAGGGGCGCCATGCCTTGATTCTTGCCCTCCTGCACGCCAGCCTTGTTTGTATTTGTGTGTCGCTGGATGATGATCGGTGAGATGGAAAGCCCCATGCCAAACTGGACGATACCGGTCTTGATATAGCCTTTGGCACCGCCCTCTTCGAGGAAAGTATTGCCGAACAGCCGTGCATCCCAATATTCTTTGACAAACTCGCTTTGCAGATATTTCTCCTCAACATAGTCTTTGATGTCGCCCATCTTTTTGGAAATCGCTTGTCGGTCACGTCCACGAGATTCCAAAATCCCAAACTGGTAGCCAGTTGGCACGTCCGGAAGTTTTTGGGTCACAGCCTGAAACACTGGCCCTTGCGTTAATTCCATCAGATCACGTAATTTGCGTTTAAACGAGACCGGTGAAATTTCTCCCTGTCCGTTGTCACGGACACGAGGGTCGCTTTCCTGATCCGGATTCCCATTGGGATTGGAATTGACCGCTTCGATAATCAGCAATCCTGTCACGCGCTTTATTCCGTCACTCATTTTTTTCTCCTTGTTCGGTTGTATTATCAGAACCCGTTTGATCTGTGGTTGTTGACTTTTCGCTCTTTGGGAAGGAAGCCAGATACCCAAGAAATACCTGGGCGCGCTCTTCCGGTGTCAGGCGTTTGGGCCATTCCAGAACATGAAGCTGGTCAGCGATTGCGGACCAATGTTTCATCCAATAGTGGACCAATCCACCCTTGTCTTCTTTGTCTCTTCCTCCCTGCGCCCATTTTATATATGGCATGGAACGTATCCTGAGTTGGTCTAACGCCATAGTAGGGAATTCCGTCATACCGACTAACAGCGAACTGCCGCATAATTCTGGAGGAATGTCTGGCTTACCATCTTTTTTCTTCCGCTCCACCTCACAATACAGTCGATGAATCTCGTCCGCGATCCGTAAACAGCGCCCCAACAGAAACGCGCTTTCTTTCATGAAATCCTCCTTCTTGTTCCCCAAGTTGAACAGCAATAACCCCAATATACCGGGATAATATTCTTTGTCAGGAAGTGATGTACTTTCGTTTTTTCCTGTGCCACGGCACAAAGTCAGGAAATAACCCTGCGCGTGCTGCATGAAATGCGAAAGCATATGCGCGGCCAAGGCATTGTTTGGCCTGTCCAGCAGCAAACGCAAACCATCCGTCGGCGTGAATATTTTGACCTTACTTTTGCCTGTGTCCGCTCGCTGGCCATTATGCTTCCAAGTCGCGTTCAAATAGCGATAGAGTTTGACGGGAAAGACCGTCTGTTCCTCCACAGGATATGATTTTCCTGTTTTTTCGTTTTTGTCTCGTACAGCCAACAGTGGAATATTCTGGCAGCCTCTGTGCCATGCGGTGGACGCCTGTTCAAGCGAGGCTACGGTGACATTGCGATAATAAACGACCTTGGTTCGTGCCTTATCCATTTTCCGCAGGGAGAAAATTTCAAGTTCAGCCTTCGCATTCTCTGTCCCCAACCCTTTTAATTGCTCAATGACGCTTGCAGCAAGCCGCTTGAAGCTATCTTCTTTTTGATAGGAATCATCTTGCTGGGCACCAAACATTTTAGTCAGAGAAATTTTTTTATTCGGCAAAACACTTGGGTAAGCGAACAGCAGTTCTTTGTCGCCAGCAATGCCATACGTTTCACCATCACGCTCAGGCGCTTTGAGCCATTCCAGTGCACGTTTTGTTCGCTTGCGTGATTCAGCGCCAACATGAAAGGTTTGCGCTTCGCAGAAGCCATAGCGCGATTGCGCAGGAACCACTTTCACCTGTGAGCGAAGTTTGACGCCACCCAAAAGAGGCAGTGTCACTTCTGGAAATTTTTCGTTTAACGCCGCAGTATCCATGCCGTAGGCGTCCGTATCTCCATCTCCAAAGTTTGATACTTGCCCTGTCTCCCCGCCACTCAGTAAAATATTCAGCCGCTCAATGGTTTTCGGGTGGGCGACAGGATATTTTTTGTAATCCTTGATATCGAGGAAGACAGAAAACTTTGGCACGGGCTCACGTGAATCAGAATCTTCTTTCTGTTTCTTTTCTGCTGTTACAAAATAACACATCAATACTACTGGCAACGTACCGCCTACAATTTTATCCTGTAATTTTATGCTGTATTCCTCTTGAAATTGCTCAACATCCATTTTTCTGGCGATTTCAAAAAATTTATGAATAGTTTCTTCTTCCCTGAGCCGTCCATTACAATATTTTTCCAAATCTTCTCGTACTCTGCCAAAACATCGCCTCAATCCATCTCGCGTTTTCTCCCAAAAGTCATCGTTTGCCCGCTCATCAGCAGAAGTGTTCAGAAATTCTTTTGTCCATTCCGCTTTCAGTTTTTCTCCCGCCTTGCCTTTACTTGCTTTTTTGATGTCATCATCAGTTTTCACGAGACGGTAAAGTGGACGAACATTGAACCCAGGGAGAGATCTGCCAAGGTCTGGCTCATATTTCCGAAGCTGCACGGCAAGTTCGGATGATATCAGCTCAAGGTCGTGTATATGACCGTCGCCGGTCAACCAAATGCGAATACACGGGGCTTTGGCTGTGACCTTGGGCAGAGTTTTAAGTTTGGGATGCCAGTCTTTTGCGGAGATATCGGCATTCCGCATTGCATCGGCAGCTTTGACCAATTCATCAATCATGTCTCACCTCCCTTCCTTTCAAGCTGTAATGCAAGACGCCATCCTCAATTCGGACATATTGGTCATAGGTAAATCGACACTGTGAGTTGTATCCGTCCGGAAAGACTTCCCGCACCATTGATGGCAACACTGTATTAATGCCCGCCTCGACTTTTGTGTCTTCTCGGAACGGGCCAAGATAGGATGGTGTAAATTCCTTCCAGCCGAGAAATGGCATGGCGAACCACTTGCCGTTTTTAAGACGCCGCTCAAAAATCGCGGCATACGCATGTCCGGGCGATGTAGTTTTTTTGTCCCATACCCGCGCGGAATCCGGCAACGCATTCTTCTTTCTGACTGGATAGACATAGGCGTACAGCCGGTAACAGACATCCGTCAACACGGTCGCCAAAAATTGGTAAGCGCCATCTTTCCCACTGTCCCGCAACGGCCCATTATAATTGGTGGCATAGCCATGGAAATGTAGCGGCTTGCAGATTTCGGTTTTGAACGGGACAATCTCCACCGCAGGTCCCCATAAGACCGATTCAAAAATCCCTTTCACGGCTGAATAGGTCGGCGCGGGATAACTGACAGGACAGTCTCCCGTATCCGGGCGTGTCCACATGGCGGTCGAGCCAGCAATTTCTAACGAGACTTCGTATGGTTTCATGGGCATATTCCTTTGAGGCCGAATTGTATCATCTCACATATGGCGTAACTAAGTGGATATCTTGCGTGAATCTTCTCTCTTAGCATGCACTTAAAGAACATTGAAAAACAACGATTTTTTACCCCCCAGTTTACGGATGCCACTGCTGTTCAGCAACATTTCGACCTTGAAATTTCCCATGAAAAAATTCATGCTGCTGCCTTACCTCTTGTTGCTCCTGGTATCTGGCATGATTCATTTGAGTCCAAGCGAAGCATATTGACTGAAAACGTGGTCGAGTAACAATCAAACTTGCTGTCGCTCCAGAGGCGGCGGCGGACTGTGGTGGTGTTGCCGTCGCAGGGAGAGGGTTTGATGCCTTCGCGCAACAGATTGATGGCCAGAATCAACAACAGGTAGCCGAGCAGATGTCCCATGATGTCCTCTCCTTTATTCAGTGAAAGAATGTGGCGTTCTCTTTGCGTCCACGATACACTGACTGGTCAGACAAATAGCGTCCGACCATTTTTTTATTTTGGGTTTTTTGTGTTTTTTTCTCCAACCCATCACTCATGAGCGTCAATGGCAAAATACAAGCCCCAGCACACCCGTCTGTTGTTCATCGACCGGAAGATTCGGGAAAAACGCTTTCCCAACTGCGCCTCCCTGGCGGAGGAGTGGGAAGTCAGTGACCGCACCATTCAGCGCGACATCGACTATATGCGCAACGAACTCGATGCGCCGATCGAATATTCCGCCAAGGAACGCGGCTACCACTACACCGAGGAGCAATACCGGCTGCCGGCGCTCAACATCCGGGAAAGCGACCTGTTCGCCATCTACCTGGCCGAAAAGCTCCTGACCCAGTACGAAGGCACACCGATCTACGACAACCTGCGGTCGGTGTTCGCCAAGATCGAGGCCTGCCTGCCGGACAAGATGCCCATCCGGCCGGGTGACGATCCCGGATTGTTCACCGTGCTGCCGCCCTTCACCACCGTCATTGCGCCCGAGGTGCTGACCACAGTGTTCGACTGCCTGCGCGCCTCGACCCAAATGGAGATCGAATACCGCAGCCCTGATGGCGAAACGGCATGGCGCACAATCGACCCCTACCATGGCGTCCGCTTCGAGGGCGACTGGTACCTGGTCGGCCATTGCCATCTGCGCCAGGCAATCCGCACCTTCAGCCTGGCCCGCATGATCACGGCCCGGCAGACTAAGGAGCAGTTCGTCCGGCCCGCATCGTTCGATTTCCATAAACTGTTCGGCAGCCATTTTGGCATCCATTGGGGTACGGATGAGGTCGAGGTCCGCATCCATTTCTCTCCCCGGGCTGCCGCTTATATCCGGGAACGCCGATGGCATCCGTCCCAGCGCCTGGACGAGCAGCATGACGGTTCGCTCGTTCTCACGCTGACCATCAACCATTTGCTGGAGTTGAAGCGATGGATTCTTTCCTGGGGTGATGACGCCCGCGTGCTTGCGCCGCGCGATCTGGCCGATGACCTCCGCCAAACAGCCATGCGGATGGCCGCCATGCCTGGAGGCAGCGATCATCCATAATTCTTTTGCGCCCTGCCCACGCGCTTTTTGATTGCCCTTTCCGGCTTGATCTTGCTACCTTGCACCCATTCATCAGCTTGGTGTCAAGCCAACGGCCAACCGCGATGCAACAGGACGAGTGAGAATTCCCATGACACCGCAGGACGATCAATACATTTTTCTTGACGAATTGGCGCGACGATGGCGTCAAGATACAGACCGGATCGTGGAACTGGCGATCAGCGGCGCCTTGCCGCTATGGATCAGTTTCACCGATGTCACTACGCGACACGCAGAACAAAAAACTCCCGGCTCCCGCAAAAAAAAAACAAAACCACCCGCCACGGTGCGGCACGACCAGATCGACGTGCGGCCTGCCCCAGAGGTTCTGCGGCAGCTCCTTGGTCGATGCGACCGGATGCTGATTGCGGCCGAACTCGCCTGCCTGGATGCCAAGGGCACGCCGATGGTACTCACCAACTCGGTGGGCGATGAATGGGGCGAAATCAGCATGATCGGGCTGAAGCCCATCACCCTGTTTGCCCGTCTGAATGACATAACAACATTCGAACAAAAAAACGGAATCATACAGCGTACAGTTCATATCAAACAATACGGCATGGCGCACCAGGTCAGCCAAACGCTGTTGACTGTGCCTGCCCAGGAACACCCCTGCTTTGCTCCGGAACTGCATGCCGCCGCCGCCTGCTGGCATGCCTTCTTCGCCAGCGAGGCAACTCCGGCCGCCAAAGTCAGCAAGGCCGAAATCCTGGCTTGGCTGCACCAACATCACCCATATTTTTCCCAAGCCGCCATGGAACGTATCGCCTTGGTCCTCACTCCCATCAAACACGATCGCCGCTAGGCGATTTATTTAAATACTGCGCCCATGAAATCAACGTCCATTTTCTCCGTGCTGATTCTGCTCCTCGCGTTGCTGATTCCGGCTGGTGTCCAGGCCGATATCGACGGTTTCAAAGGTATGCGCTGGGGCAGCAACCTCGTCGATCTGCAACAGACCAAAAAACTGACGCTCACCAAGGACGGCGGCAAGAGCGGCGCCTCGCTCTATGCCTTGGAAAACGAAGCCCTACGCTTCGGCAAGGCCACGTTGACCGGCATCCATTGCTCGTTTGCCAAGGAACGGTTACAGGGTGTCATCCTTCTGTTCAGCGGCGCCAGAAATTTCACCGCAGTAAAAGCCGAAGCTTTTGCCAAGTTCGGCGAAACTGCAAAAATAGATCAAAATGGCGAGGAAATGTACAATTGGCCCGGCACGGTCACCGGCGTTATCCTATCCTATAACCGGAGCAACCAATCCGGCTTCGTATTCATGAAAGCCAAGAAGATGCCGCCGCCGACCAAGACGACAGCAAAACGCAATCCTGCCGCCCTGACCAACCAGAAAGAGCCGTCGCCTCCACCCATCGGATTTTCGCCAACCCGGCCGGCGGCACGTCCAACGACGAATCCAGCCGATCTGGAAACTGCCCTTGACCGGGCGCCACCCCTGCCTCAGCAGCCTGGTCGCGCCCAGGATATCACTCCAGAGATGCAGGCCCTGATAGACCGGGACCAGGTGCTCACGCAACTATGCTGGGAAACGGTAGGACCAGCGGCTGATGCCGCCTGTGTGCAGATGCGGCAGAATGTCGAACGACTCAAGACCATGGGACTGTGCATGCAGCCCGGCGCAACCGGGGCACCGTCGGGAGCAGCCGTTATCTGGCGACGATGCGAGTCGGCCACGGCAGTCACCCCGCCGCCGGTCACAGTGACGACAAATGGTCCTGAACCCGGCCAGACACTTTCTCCCATGGACCAGGCGACACCGCAGCAGACCAGTCAACAGACTGCGCCTCAGACCGGGGAAAACGACCCAGGGCATTGCCGGCTGATTGGCGAACTCTTTGCCTCGGCCGCGCAGATGCGCGACAACGGGGTCGAGCCGCAGATCGCGGAGCAGGAGCTGACCGGGCAGGCGAACAACCAGACTACGGGAGCCCCCATTGAACGTATTCGGGAAACCATCGAACTTGTCTATTTCGATCAGGAATACAATTCGATCGGCGGCGATGCGCTCACCCAGCGGGTCAGCGACCGCTGCTTGAGTGGGCGCGGGCCTTTCAGTCGTCCCATGCCGTGACCGAGGCTGTGCAGGTGTCTGCGGTATGGTTGGTTGCGACTGCCCACCTTCAATCCGGATGCGCGACTTGAACCGGCTGACTAGTGCGAACGCCCCGGACAAGATCGTTGCTTGCGACTGCGGACCACCAAACACGCACCACGACCTGCGAGAGCGCTTGGTAGCAGCTTCCCCCTGTCCGCTCAATGAATCAATACTCACGGCACAATCTATTAACTCGCTGTTCTAACGTGTTCTCTGTTGCCAGCAAATTTCCTGTCCAATACGGCGGTTATTTTTGCTGTTGACAAAAAGTATATTCTCCAATAGTAGAAGCTAGGTTTTGCACTACGTTGTGCCTCCATCATTCCCTTTGTTCCGCTTGAATATGGAAAGACGGATTTTTGGAGGAAAAATTTTTTGCAATATGACCGGCTGCCGTACAGTCCGAAATAAGATAAAAGAGGCTGCATCAAAAAAAGTTGAATTTTTCCCGAAAAAATAACGATTTTTAGAAAATCGTTCATCCATTGCGTCTAAGCAGGTTCATCGGCGATGTTTTCGTGGAGATCAAGTGGGGACTTGGCTCAACTATGACAGAAATATCATCCAAAAAAGTATTGTTTCGGCGCCAAGTGAGTCAAAGAAAAGGCCGGCAAAAGAACAGCGATTGATCGTGTTCTTTACCGGTCTTTTTTTTGTATAGGGGGAACTGAATGCCATCTTGATGGTATTCGGGCAACGCAAATGCTTACAGGAAAGAGGTGCACATTGGAAACGAACGCAAAAATGTTCTGGACAGGCCTATCACCCGATGAGGCAAGGGAAGTTCTTGTCAACAAAGACAAGTCCATGAAAGACAAACGGATGACCCTGAAAGAGGCTGTCTCCCGTTTTGTAAAGCCCGGCGATAACGTTGGTATCGGCGGCTTTGTCAACATCCGTCAACCAATTGCAACTTGTCACGAAATGATCCGGCAGGGGTTCAAGGACCTCACCCTCTCCTTCCAGTCAGCGGGCATGGCCCCGGAACTGCTGGCCGGAGCCATGATGGCTCGTCCCGATCACTGCTCAATCAAGCGGATCGAATTGGCCTATTGGGGGCACGAGGCATTTGGTTTGGCCCAGGCATGGCGCTATCTGACCGAACGGAGCATGATTGAGTTCGAGGACTGGAGCAACCATAACATGTCCGCCCGTTTCAAGGCCGGAGCCATGGGGCTGCCCTTCATTCCCTCCCGTGGTCCGCTGGGCGGAGACATCAAGAATACCAGCCGGACGAAGATCATGGACTGTCCCTTCACCGGACGTCCCATCGCCCTGCTACCCGCAAGCCATCCTAATGTGGCTTTGATTCATGTTCAGGCAGCTGACATGTACGGCAACTGCATTATCCGGGGAACCGATGCCACCTGCGCCGAAATTGCCATGGCGTCCGCCCATACCATCGTGACCTGCGAACAGCTTGTTTCCCACGAACTGATCGTCAGCGAGCCCAAAGATGTCATGATTCCGTTCCCGGCAGTTGATGCTGTTGTCCACGTGCCGTTCGGCGCCTATCCTGGCGCATGTCGCCGCCACTATTATTTCAATGGCGACGCCATCCGTGAATTCGTCGGCAATATTGCTCCGATGGTCAAGGGTGGTTCCGCAGATGGACTGAAAGCTTGGTATGACGCAAATGTCTTCGGTGTAGAGACCTTCGCGGACTACATCGAGAAATTCTCGAACAAGAAGCTTATTGCCGACCAACTCGCGGAAGCCTATCACTGCGAGCGGCTGGCATAATACACACAGGTCATCTTATCGGAATCATACGGAACCTTTGAGATAAGGAGTCATCATGACAGTATCAACGGATTATACCGCCCAAGAGATCATAGTTGTGGCGGGTGCAAAAATTCTGGAAAACAATAAAATAGTCTTTGTCGGGACCGGCCTCCCCATGGTGGCCTCGCTCCTGGCAATTTTTACCCATGCCCCAGGCCTGATCCCGGTCTTCGAAGCCGGTGCCGTCGGGCCGCCTTTGAAACACGGCCTTCCCATCTCGGTCGGCGACTCTAAAACCTTCACCGGTGCATCCTACGTGAAAGGTCTGAACGCTGCCTTCGAATTGACCCAGCGCGGCTATGCCGATTACGGTTTCATCGGCGGCGCCGAGGTGGACATGTATGGCAACCTCAACTCGACCATGATGGGTGATTTCCCGGCGGGATACAACAAACCGAAGGTCCGTCTGCCCGGTTCCGGCGGTGCCGCCGACATGGCTGCGTCCTGCGAGCGGACTATTCTTATAGTCCCCCACGACAAGAAGAAATTCAACCAAAAGGTTTCTTACGTGACCAGCCCCGGTTATCTCGACGGTTCTCCTGACGCCCGCTATAAGGCAGGCATGCAGGGCAAGGGTCCGTATCGGGTTATTACCACCAAGGGCATTTTCGACTTTGAGGAAAAGACGAAAAGAATGCGTATTCTCAACACGTTTCCTGGGGAGACAATCGCATCTATCCAGGAAAACACTGGATTTGAACTGCTGGTCGCTCCAAATGTCACCGAATTCCCGGCTCCGACGGTTGAAGAAGTCCGCCTGATCCGTGAAGTCGTTGATCCAAATGGCGTATTTGTCAAACGCGCTGCCAAATAATCAGGAGCAGCAGGGCAGTGCCGCCGGAAAGCGATACTGCCCTGCTGAATGTTTCTCTTCTCGAAAATGGAATTCGTTGAACATAAATAGTACGCCTTCTACCGCACTTCAGTAAAACAAACTCAACCAGGCTGTCGACACTTAGGAAAATGAATGCTGTCCGTTGGATTCTGGTGCTCCGCGGGCATGCGGCACATTGAGCACATCCTGTTTCGAGGCATTTTTCGGTCACAACATTTAGTTTGTAGTGTATCCAATAACCATTCAACACAAAGGAGCTGAGAATATGAAAGTTCTCAAAATCGATCATCTTGGCATCGCAGTCCCCAACCTGGAAGAGGGGAAAAAATTTTGGTCCGACGTTATGGGGCTCAAGCTGGAAGGTTCTGAGACCGTCGAGGAACAGAAGGTTACCACCGCGTTTCTGCCTGTCGGCGATAGCGAGGTTGAGTTGCTGGTTTCCACTTCCCCTGATGGCCCGATTGCAAAATTCATCGAGAAAAATGGCGGCAAAGGTGGATTTCAACATGTGGCCTTCCGGGTTGAGAACATCGAGGCGGCATTGAAGGAACTGCAGGAGAAAGGCGTGGCTTTGATTGATAAAACCCCGCGTATGGGTGCCGGCGGCGCCAAGATCGCCTTCCTGCATCCCAAAGCCACTGGCGGCGTTCTGGTCGAGATTTCCGAGCGGAATTAAAAAGAACGAACAAACAAGCTTCCGGCTCCGGCTTTCGCGGCAACGAAAGCCCGGATGGCTGACCGGTTCAGACGATAGCGACATCCGGCTCCACAAGGGCCGGATGGTGGCGTTTCAGTCTTTTTAACTTGGGGATGGTCCCCTTGAGATAACCTATAAGGAGTAAACGACATGGCAACTGGATATGAGCAATGGCTTGACATGGCTACCAAACAGATGAAGGGTAAATCCCCTGATACGCTGAATTGGAAAGCCCCAGAAGGTATTACCGTTAAGCCGATGTATTTCGAAGATGACATCAAGAATCTTGAGTCCTTCAGCATGTTTCCCGGCATGGCTCCGTATACCCGCGGACCAATGGCCACAATGTACGCCGGACGTCCTTGGACCATCCGTCAGTATGCAGGTTTTTCCACTGCCAAGGCGTCCAACGAATTCTACCGCAAAAATCTGGCCGCTGGTCAGAAAGGTTTGTCGGTCGCGTTCAGCCTTTCCACCCATCGCGGTTATGATTCGGACAATCCCCGTGTTGCCGGTGACATTGGTAAAGCCGGTGTAGCCATCGATTCGATCGAGGATATGAAGATCCTGTTCGACGGCATCCCACTGGATGAGATGACCGTCTCCATGACCATGAACGGTGCGGTTATTCCGATTCTGGCCATGTGGATCGGGGCTGCCGAGGAGCAAGGTGTCAAGCAGGAGCAACTCCAGGGAACTATTCAGAACGATATTCTCAAAGAGTACCTGACCCGGAATACCTACATCTATCCGCCGGAACACTCCATGCGGATCGTCTCCGACATTATGGCATACAGCTCCAAGCATATGCCGAAATACAACACCATTTCCATCAGTGGCTACCATATCATGGAGGCTGGCGCCGACTCTGTCCTCCAGGCAGCCTTTACCCTGGCCGATGGTGTTGAGTATGTCCGCGCCGCCATCAGGTCCGGCATGGATGTCGACACCTTTGCACCGCGTTTGAGCTTCTTCTTCGGCGTTGGCATGAATTTCTTCATGGAAATCGCCATGCTGCGTGCTGCCCGCTTCCTCTGGTACAAGTTGATGCAGCAATTCAACCCCAAGAAAGCGCAGTCGTCCATGTTGCGGACCCATGTCCAGACTTCCGGTTGGTCGCTCACCGAGCAGGATCCATACAACAACATCATCCGCACCACCATTGAGGCAATGTCTGCCGCCTTGGGTGGCACTCAGTCGCTGCATACCAACTCGTTTGACGAGGCCGTCTGTCTGCCGACCGAATTCTCCGCCCGCATCGCCCGCAACACGCAGATCATTATCCAGGAAGAAAGCCAGATCTGCAGGGTCGCCGATCCGCTGGGTGGCTCGTACTACGTCGAATGGCTGACCAACCAGATCGTTGCGGGCGCTGAGAAGATCATCAATGAGATCGAGGAAATGGGCGGTATGTCCAAAGCCATCGCTTCCGGTATGCCGAAACTGCGCATCGAAGAATCCGCAGCCCGCCGTCAGGCCCGTATCGACCAAGGCAAAGATGTCATCGTTGGCGTCAACAAGTACCGGCTCAAAGACGAGAAGCTCGATTTCGAAATCCTCGAGGTTCCGGATTCAGTCCGTCTTGAGCAGATCGACCGGATCAACCACATCAAAAAGACCCGCGACAACGCCAAGTGTCAGGCTTGCCTCGAAGCCGTCACCAAAGCTGCAGCCAGCAACGGCAACCTCCTTGAAGTTGCCATTGCCGCCGCCAAAGCCAGAGCAACCGTTGGAGAAATTTCTGACGCCATGGAAAAAGTATTCGGCCGTTTCGTGGCCACCACCCAGTGCGTATCCGGTGCGTATTCTTCCGAATACAGCGAGACCAGCAGCTCTTCCGCTCAAGTCATCGAAGGGTTGCGCAAGCGGACCAACGATTTCATGGCCAAGACCGGTCGCCGGCCGCGTATCCTCGTCACCAAGATGGGCCAGGATGGACATGACCGTGGTATCAAGGTCGTTGCCTCCTCGTATGCCGATCTCGGGTTCGATGTCGATATCAGCCCGATGTTCCAGACTCCGGAAGAGGCAGCCAAGATGGCCATTGAGAACGACGTCCATATCGTCGGCGCTTCCTCTCTGGCAGCCGGTCACAAGACCTTGGTCCCTGAGCTCATTCAGAATTTGAATAAGCAAGGCGCCGGAGAGATCATGGTGGTTGCCGGTGGCGTTATCCCGCCGAGCGATTATCAATTCCTCTATGACAATGGCTGCAAGGGTATTTACGGTCCTGGCACCCCGATCACCGAGTCTGCCGGCAAGGTTATGGACATGCTCGAGGAGAAGTATTGTAAGTAAGCAGTGACAGTTGTCCCGCATATTGCACGATGGCAAACGGACGGACGACAATCCGTCCGTTTGCATATTCGCACGACGAACTTCTCACCAATGGTCAGATATGCATAAAAATCCCAGTTACTATATCCAAGGTGTCCTGGACAACAACCGCCTGATGCTTGCCCGAACCATCACTCTGGTCGAAAGCATTCTTCCCACCCATCAGGAAATTGCTAAACATGTCATCAATGAGCTGCTCCCACACACGGGTAAAGCGGTACGCCTGGGGATCACCGGTGTGCCGGGCGCCGGCAAGAGTACATTCATTGAAAGTTTTGGCACCATGCTGACCACTCTTGGACACAAGGTAGCTGTTCTTGCCATTGACCCCAGTTCAACCCGCAGCGGCGGTTCCATTCTTGGCGACAAGACGCGCATGGAACGGTTGGCGGTCAACGACATGGCCTTCATCCGCCCTTCCCCATCCGGCGGCAGCCTCGGCGGTGTTGCCCGGAAAACCCGTGAAACCATGTTGATTTGCGAGGCGGCCGGATTTGACGTCATCATCGTCGAGACTGTCGGTGTGGGCCAGTCGGAAACCACCGTTGCCTCGATGGTCGATTTTTTCCTGGTGCTTCAGATCGCAGGTGCTGGCGATGAACTCCAGGGTATCAAGAAAGGTGTCTTGGAGGTTGCCGATGCCATTGTGGTCAACAAGGCTGACGGCGACAATGTCAACCGCGCAAAATTAGCAAAAAGGCAGTATGAAACCGCGCTGCACCTGGTGACCCCTTCCTCACCCAACTGGGCGCCTCCGGTCATGACCTGCAGTGCCCGCGAAGAAGTAGGCTTGATGGATGTGTGGGACACGGTCAACAACCATAAACGGATCATGAGCATGTCCGGCGAATTGGATCAAAAACGCCAAGATCAGGCCATGAGTTGGATGTGGTTTTTGGTGAACGAGGGGCTTGAGCGTTGGTTTTACCAGCATCCCGAAATTCAGAAGCTACTCCCTACCATCAAACAACGGGTTGAAGCAGGCAAAATGGCACCCACCCGTGCCGCCGACGAGTTGGTGGAAATACTCGGCAAAGACTTACTTTTTTAATTCCACGCGTTACTTTTTTGATACCTCATACCTTCTTCGCCGGGTCCGGCCAGGAAGGTATTTCGTTTTGCCGCACCGATTGATTCAACAGTCAACGCGTTGCCTGGAGCCACAGCGCGCCGACAGTCCGCCAGGTGGCACCACGTAAAACGCCATAAAACCCCTTGACGCTCACCACGAGGGAGAGTATAAACGGCTGACTGAAGAGCGGTCGGCCGGAACGTGGAAGAGAATACTCTGTTTCTGCTTTTCTGCTGTCATTCGCCGATATGACTGCTTTTCATTCATCCCACGCTCATCAATGTGATAGCCGGGTCCTGGACAATAAGGAACCACCAACCCCGTCAGGTCCGGAAGGAAGCAGCGGCAGTGGCCCTCCTTATGTGCCCAGGGGTGCCCGGCTATCTTTTTCACGGTTCGATCGCTGGCGGTCCTACCCGTAACGCCAACGTATCCTACCTGTATCTTCCGACCCTTGACCGCCGGTAGCCGCCGTGTCGTACCTCGTTCTCGCCAGAAAATCACGCCCGCAGTGTTTTGCTGAAGTCGTGGGGCAAAAACCAGTGGTCCGTACCCTGCAAAACGCCCTCGCCCAGAACCGCGTCCCCCATGCCCTGATTTTCAGTGGCGTCCGCGGCACCGGCAAAACTACACTGGCGAGGATCATGGCCAAAGCCCTGAACTGCGAACAGGGACCGGCGGCGGAACCATGCAATAGTTGCCGGTCCTGCCACGAAATTACAGAAGGGAGCAGTATCGATCTGCAGGAAGTGGACGGCGCCTCCAACCGCGGTATCCAGGAGATCCGCGAGTTAAAGGAAAAAATCCGCTTCATGCCCACCAACTCGCGGTTCAAGATCATCATCATCGACGAGGTGCACATGCTGACCACCGAAGCCTTCAACGCCCTGTTGAAGACTTTGGAGGAACCGCCCGACCATGTCTATTTCATGTTCGCCACCACGGAACTGCACAAGGTGCCGGTGACCATCCTGTCCCGGTGCCAGCGGTACGAACTCAAGCGAATCGGCCATCAGGATCTGGCCGAACACTTCCTTCGCCTGGCGGAACAGGAAGGCGTGCGGATGGAGCCTGAAGCGGTGCAGATGATTGTGCGAGAGGCCGGCGGCAGCGTCCGGGACGGGCTCAGTCTGCTTGACCAGATTTTCTCGTACTGCGGCTCGGAAGTCCTCGCCTCGGAGGTGGTCGAAGTGCTCGGCTTGGTGAGCCACCAACTGGTCGCCGACGTGGGGACAGCCCTTTTGCGTGGCGACCTGGCCACGGTCTACTTGCTGCTCGACACCATGTATGCCCACGGATCAGACAGCAGACGGTTTATCAACGACCTCCTGGCTTGGTTCCGCGCCCTGGTCATTTGCAAGGTCAGCCGGAATCCCAGCCAGATCCTTGCGGTGAGTGAAGATGAACAGGAAGAATTGATGCTCACCGCCGCGGCGCATTCGTTGGAAACTCTCACCGCCCTGTTCAGTCTGCTCTTCAACAGTTTGGAAAAGGCGGCCTTTTCTCAACAGCCGAGATTAGCCTTGGAACTGGCCTGCATCCACGCTGTCCAATTCCGAAACGTTGTTCCGGTCGCCGATCTGATCACCCGCCTTGACCGGGTACTGGATGGAGTGCCCGATGAAGCCACACCGGGCGAAGCGCATGTTCCCGCCTCTATCCGTGCACAACAGACCGCCGCCGTACGGCCTGTCGTCCAGCAGCCGTCGCCGCCCGCCATTCCCCGGCCCGAACCGCCATCTCCGGCGGCCAGTGGCCCAACAAAACCGGCATCGCCTCCGCCGTCATCGAAGCAGGCGCATTCCGCACCGTCACTCCCTGACGATAATCAGGCGCAAGTACCTGCCGCCGCCCATCCTGAACCGTCGGTTCCGCAAGCCACTTCTCAAACCCCGGTTGCACCGCCGGACCAGATGGCTGCTCCCACCTCTTCTTCCGTACCGGAGAGGAAGAACATTCAACAAGATTGGGACGCCTTCCTCAAGTATGTGCGGGACAAACAGCCCTGGGTGGCCGCTTCTCTGCAGCTGGCCGATTCTGTGGACCATCAGGGCGAAGAATTGATCATCCGTTTTGCCGACAGCAGCGACTGCACCCTGCTGAAACAGCGCAACGCCACGGATGATCTGACCGGATTCGTTGGTGATTTTTTTCAGATAAACGCGCGGATCCGTCTTGAGGTTCCTGATCCCGGTACCGGCGCCGCCGATTCGGTCAATGGGCTAACGCCGCACCAGGAACGCCGGGCCTTGGCCAGGGATCCTTTGGTGTTGACCGCGCTTGATGTCTTCACCGGCCAAGTCGTCGATATCCGAACCGACCAACAACGCGGCCGGGCCGCGGCTTCGCCGCCGACCTGGCAACCCAGCGACGGAGAGGACCACAACAACGCGGAAGAAGAATAACGGTGCCGGAGTCCATGCATCTATCACCATGAAACCCATTTCCACTTAGTCTTTGCCCATGAATATCAATGAATTAATGAAACAGGCCCAGCAATTTCAGGAAAAGCTGGCAACGGTGCAGAACGAACTCGGCAATCACCAGGTTTCCGGTTCAGCCGGTGCCGGTATGGTTGTGGTCACGGTCAATGGCCGGGGTGAATTGCTCGGCATCACCATCGAACAGGCCTTGGTGCAACCAGAGAACATCGGCATACTCCAAGATCTGGTGGTCTCGGCCGTCAACGATGGGCTGAACAAGGCCAAGGAACTGGGAAAGGCAGAAATGGCACGCCTGACCGGCGGGTTCAACATTCCCGGATTGTTCTGACATGCAGGTCATCCCGCCAGCCTTGGAACGGCTGATCAGCGACCTGGCCAGATTGCCCGGCATCGGCCGTAAGTCAGCCACCCGCCTGGCCCTGTACATCCTGCGCCGTCCAGCCGCCGAAGCCAGGAGCCTGGCGGACGACTTGATGATCCTGCACGAAGCCATCCGTCTCTGCCGCCAGTGTTGTACCTTCTCCGAAACCGATCCCTGCATCATTTGCGGCGATCCCGGCCGCAATCCCCGTCTGGTATGCGTGGTCGAGGAACCTGGCGATCAGATCGCCATCGAGAAAACCGGCGCCTTCCGTGGCGTCTACCACATCCTGCACGGGGTGATAGCCCCCATGGACGGCATCGGGCCGGCGGAATTGAAAATACGTGAACTGTGGCAGCGAATTGCCTCCGGCCAGGTCGATGAGGTTCTAATCGCCACCAGTTCAACCGTTCCAGGAGAGGCGACGGCCTCGTACCTTGCCGAGATGCTCAAGGAGAGCCACGTCCGGATCAGCCGCCTGGCCTGCGGTATTCCCATGGGCATGGATATCAAATACGCCGATGAGCACACCCTGGCCAAGGCTATCGAATCCCGCCAGATCCTCAAAAACCTTCCCTGAAACTCCTTTGCTTTTGCCAAGACGGCTCATGGCCTGTCGCCCCAATGCTCCCATTCCTTTGATCAGGGGAGCACCATTATTTTGCTTGAAATGTTGACCTTTTCCCGATTGTCGCGTACAAATTTTTCTTATGGACATCGTTTATCAGGAGGAGACGATTCTGGATGCGGCGTGATTGGCCCGCATTTTCACCTGTTCATTATGGACGCGAATCTGATGCCTGATCCGTGAGCCAGTCAAGCAGAACCCTCCAACATATGCCGGCTGGCAACGCCTGCACACCAGCAAGGAGATCGCGATGCTCCATCTGATCGAAACCGATATCACCACCATGAAGGTCGATGCCATTGTCAACGCCGCCAATGAAACGCTGCTGGGCGGCGGTGGAGTCGACGGCGCCATCCACCGGGCCGCCGGCCCGGAATTGCTGGAAGAATGCCGAGCCATCGGCGGATGCCCAACCGGACAAGCGGTGCTCACCAAGGGATACAACCTGCCGGCCCAATTCGTGATCCACACCGTGGGTCCCATCTGGCGGGATGGTCACCAGAACGAACCAGCGCTTCTGGCCAATTGTTATCGCCGATGCCTGGAGTTGGCGGTCCAGAACAATATCCAGTCCATCGCTTTTCCGGCGATCAGTTGCGGGGCCTACGGATTTCCCTTGGGCGAGGCGGCGGATATTGCCGTCGACACCATCCAGTCCTTTCTGAACCGCAACGGCAAACCCAAGGACGTCTATATCGTCTGTTTTCAGCCAGGCGCCAAATTTGCCTTTGCGCAAGCGATCCGCGGCCTGGAGGAGTAAGCTGTCACAGACAGTGAAGCTGGAGGGACTGGCCTGATCGGTTCCACAGAGCAATCACCCTGCGCCACGAGAACAGCGGCAAAATTGCGATTGCCTGTTCTGCTATTTGCTTCAAATCCTTGCCGCCGGCTGACCGATATTGCTTGGGACCTGCGCCGCGTTGCTCTCTGAGGCACCGGGAGCAACAGTTATTGCGACCTCAAGGCGATTGGTGTGCAATCGGCAAACGGGAGTTCCCGTATCCTGGACCGCTTCCCTTTTTCATCCAAGCAAGGAGTTGTCATGCGCATCGGAATCGATATCGGCGGCACCCATACCGACGGCGTGCTCATCGACGGCAACCGACTGGTCGCTGCAGCCAAGGTCCCCACCAATCACGACAATCTGCTGGAATCGATCAGTCAGGCTCTGCATTCGATCCTCGCCGGCCAGGATCCGGTCCGGGTACAGACCCTCAACCTGAGTACCACCCTGACCACCAACGCCATTGTCACCGGCAACACCGAACCAGTGGGTATGCTGGTGGCCGCCGGTCCCGGCATCGTTCCCAGCCACTACCGGATCGGCGACCATTACCACATCGTGTACGGCAGCCTTGATCATCTGGGCACCGAAACCACGGCGCTGGATGAACAGGACCTGACGGAAGCCATTGCCTCCTACCGCGAGCAGGGAATAAAATGCTTTGCCGTGGCTTCCAAGTTCTCGCCGCGCAACCCGGTCCATGAAAACCGGATGCTCGACGCCTTGGCCGATGAAGCCGACTTTGTCTCCTGCGGCCATTTGCTCTCCGGTCAGCTCAACTTTGGCCGCCGCATTCATACCCTCTACTACAATTCCGCAATCTGGCGCACCTTCCGTACCTTTACCTCCGCCTTGACCGCCAGTCTCAAGGGGTTCCAGCTCCAAGCCGAGGTCAACATCCTCAAGGCCGACGGCGGCACCATGCCCCTGACCCGGGCCCGCGAGATGCCGGTGCAATCGATCTTCTCCGGACCCGCCGCTTCGGTCATGGGCATCCTCGCCACCGCCAGGGCGGATCAGGATCTGCTCATGCTCGACATCGGCGGCACGACCACGGACATCGCCGTCTTTGCCGACGGCGAACCCCTGCTGGAACGGGAAGGCATCTCCATTCAGGAGCGCCCTACCCTGGTGCGGGCCATCCGGGTCGAATCGATCGGCATCGGCGGCGATTCCCTCATCCAGATCAAGGCGGGACAAGTCGCCACCGGACCGCAACGAATCGGCCCCTGCATGGCTGTCGGCGGGCCGGCTCCGAGTTTGATGGATGCCTTGAACACAGCGTCCATCACCTCGTTCGGCGATGTCGACCGCTCCCGCCAAGGGCTGGCAACACTGGCCGCCAGCCACCAAATGGATCCAGAACAACTCGCCCGGGCGGCAATCGAAGCGGCGCTTGATACCCTGGTGGCAAAAATCACCACCCTGCTACAAGAGCTCAACAGCAAGCCCGTCTACACCATTCACGAAATCCTGACCGACCGTGTGATCGCACCCGCCAGGCTGGTCATCATTGGCGGGCCGGCAATGGCCTTCAAGGAACTGCTCGCCACCCGCCTGGGGATGGAGGTGATAGTGCCGCCACTGTACGAGGTGGCTAACGCCGTCGGAGCGGCCCTGACTCGAACCACCAGCCATCTCACCTTGAGCGCCGATACCGCTCGCGGTCGTTTGTCCGTGCCGATGCTCAATATCTTCCGGCCAATTGCCAGGGGATTCAGTCTCCAGGATGCCACCGGCGAGGCCACGAAGCTGCTCATCGCCGATTTGAACCAAGCTGGGGTGACCATGCAAGCCGACGAGATCCAGATCACCCAGGCCGACGCCTTCAACATGGTGGATGGCGGCTATACCAGCGGCAAGAACATCCGGGTGGAAGCCCAGGTGCGCCCGGCGGTGGTCGGGCAACTGGATGACAGTTCGACGACCGTCCGGATGGCCGAGTCGCCATGAACGCCTCCCTTCCCTCTCGCCACCCTTCAATCGCACAGGCCACCCCATGCTGAAAGCCACCACTTCTCTTGGCATCATCTTTTTTCCCGCCTTTGACTGGGCCATTTCTCCCACCCATCCCGAACGGGAGGAGCGACTGCTCTACACCCAGGATCAATTTCGGGAAGAGGGCCTGTTCGACATCAAGGGCATCAGCGAACATCGACCCCTGTTCGCCACCGATCAGGACATCATGCGCGCCCATTTCTGTTTCCCATCCGTGGAAGCGGTCTGCACCGAATCGCACCGCATCTCGGCCGGCGGAGCCATCCAAGCCGCCCGGCTGATTCTTGAGAGAGAAACCCGGCGTGCCTTCGCTCTGGTCCGGCCGCCCGGCCACCACGCCATGAAGGTGGTGCACGGCAACCGCGGCTTCTGCAACATCAACATCGAGGCGGTGATGATCGAGTGGATCCGCGAGCGCTACGGTCGCAAACGGATTGCCATTGTCGATACCGACTGCCATCACGGTGACGGGACCCAAGACGTCTATTGGCACGATCCGGACGTACTGTTCATCTCTCTCCATCAGGATGGCCGCACCCTGTACCCTGGCTCCGGTTTTCCCTACGAAAACGGCGGGCCACGCGCTCTGGGAAAAACCGTCAACCTTCCGTTGCCGCCGCGCACTTCGGACGAGGGGTATCTGTATGCCATCGAGCAGGTGGTCCTGCCGATTCTTGCCGACTTCAAACCCGAGTTGATCATCAACTCCGCCGGTCAGGACAACCATTACTCCGATCCGATCACCAACATGCAGTTCTCGGCCCAGGGCTACGCCCGGCTCAACGAACTGCTCCAGCCGGACATCGCGGTGCTGGAGGGCGGCTATTCGATCAAGGAGGCGCTGCCCTACGTCAACCTCGGCATTTGTCTGGCCATGGCTGGTTGCGATTACTCAGGAATCCGCGAGCCGGATTACAACAGCGCCGCCCTGCGCGAATCATCCGGTATCATGGAAACCATCAGGCAGACATGCGCCCATGTGCTCGATGGCTACTTCCATCCCCCCATGGGTGACTTCGAGAAAGAGGGCGAGTATTTCATCCGTGAACGGAAAATCTATTACGATACCGACGGGATTCTGGAAAAGCAGCGGGAGGAACTGAAGGACTGCGATCAGTGCCGTGGGGTACGGTTGATCAAAACCAGTTCCAGCCACCTCCTCCCCTGCCTGGGAGTCGAACTACCCATTGATTGCTGTCCAGACTGCGAGCGCAAAGGATACGAGGCTTTTTCCCGTTCGGGCAAAGAATTCCTTGTTGCCCAGCTACTCGATCAGAAAAACAAACAATTCCAATACCGCCCCAAGGAATGAAAAGAACTCAACAACCACCGGCTTGAAGTCGGTGGTTGTTGAGAGAGAAAGGCCCTATTGGATAGGCAACAGCGTTCTTTTCCTGCCCACTCATCTTCCGGCTACGCGACGGTCACCTTTGCGGGCAAGCCCGATCAGCTGAATCGCCTGTACCGCGAGTTCCTCAATGGAGCGGCCCTCGACATTGAGCACTTTGAGGTTATGGCGCACGTACAGTTGCTTGGCTTGTTGCAATTCCTTGGTACAGTTGGCCAGGCTCGCATAGGTGGAGCCGGCGTACCGTTTTTCCCGGATACTGTGCAGATAGTTCGGCGAGCAGGTCAGGGCGACTGCCCTCTTCCGGTTACGCACAATCTCCTTGGGTAATTCGTGCTGATCGAGATGGTCGGAGGTCAGGGGAAAATTCGCCGACTTGAGCTCCATGTGGGTGGCCAGATAGATAGAGACAGGCGTTTTGCCCGAACGGGACACACCAATCAGGATGATCTCAGCCTCGTCATATTCCGCCAGCTTGGTGCCGTCGTCGTGTTCCAATGAAAAATGGATGGCATCAACCCGTTTGTCCATCTTGGAGATGGTGAAATGGCGGGAGTATCCTGGTTCGCGCAGGGCCTTGGCATCCAGGGCTTTTTCCAGCATCTCCAGGGTATTGAGAAAAACGTCAAAAAATTTCACCTCGGGACAATCGAACACGTCCCGTGTTTCCTGATCCATGATGGTGCAGAAGACCAGCGGCTGCCCACCCCTCGAATGTTCCAGGATATGGGTCAAGGCCCTGCGGGCATCGGCTGGCGTCTGGATGAAGGGAATTTTTTCTTCACGGAAACGGACGTCATGGAACTGGGCCAACAGGGCCTTGCCCATGTCCTCGGCGAGAATGGCGGTGGAGCCGGACACATAGTAGACATCCTGAATGAGCGATCCTTTCTTGTTCATTTTCGTTTATGGCAGAAGAGGCAACGGTTGGGAGGTGGATGGGTGGCTGAGAGCTGCGCCTGTTTGCCGGCAGCGTGGCAGTGTGCGCAAAATTGTTCCGCCTCTTTTTTATCCATGGTCATGAAACGTTCGTGATTGGGATCGTGAGGAAGCGGTTTGGTGGTTTCGGGAGGCGCATTGAAGAGCACGCCCAGGATGGCGATCCCGCCAACGATGAACAGGCCGTTGGCAAGCAGCTTTTTTTGTGCACTGGTCATAAGGCATGTTGGGAAGAAATACGAGGGAAAATGAGGCAAGTTGTTAGTTTGCCATTTCCAGCAAACGAAAATCAATGACTTTTATGCGCAACAGCATTGCCATGGTCTCCACCAACAGCCGGCGCAGCCAGCGGTTGCGCACCGCCAGAGACACCATTTGGCGATGATGGCGGTGTCTGGCAACAAGCTGCACCAGGTCATTGTCGGTGTAACCGGGATCAAGAATCATCCGTGCCACAGCCTGTCCTGAAACCAGAGCGGGGTAAATCCCCTCGCCAGTGAGGCCCGAGGCCAGCCCGGCGGCATCTCCAACCAGCCAGATCCGGTCGAAACGGACGCCTCGAAAATCATAGTTGATCAGTCCGGCGCGGATCGCCCGGGAATCGAGCCTGAACCCTTGTGCCGCCGCCCATCGGAGCAGCTGGCGCTTCAATTCACGGACAGGAAACAGACGGATATCGCCGTAGGTACCGATGGAGATGGTGTCCTGGTGGGGAAAAATCCAACTGTATCCCGCTCCGAACCGGCGGGGATCAAGATGCCATTCCATGCGGTCGTGGCTACCGGGATGTATGCAGTTGAGGCCGATGCCCGTGACTGAGACCGGCAACCCGAGGAAGCGGCGCACCATGCTGGCGGAGCCGTCCGCACCCACCAGATGTCCCCATTCGACAGTGGACCGGCGGCCAGCGGCCGTTTCCATGATGGCGCGATGCGCCGCCATCTCCATAACCCTGGTCCCAGCGAACACCATGACGCCCGCAGCCAGTGCCCGCTCAGTCATCCATTGACCAAGCCGTTCGCGGTTGACCGTGGCCACGATTGGGTCCGGCTCGGCCACCACCACCTGTTGCCAGGGGGTCCGGATATCTTGCTCGGGGAAGGTCCGCTCAATCAGGGAATCCGGCACATGCCTGAGCAGACCGTGCCACGTCAGGCCGCCGGCACACACCTTGGTTCCGATCACCGGCTTACGCTCGGCCAGAACCACCCTGGCGCCCCGTTCCGCCAGCAAGGTCGCACATGCCAGCCCACCAGGCCCGCCGCCGACCACCAGAACATCGGCCTGCTCAGCCATGCCCGCAAACCTCCGGCCCGCAAAGCGTCACTGTCATCCACCGGCAGGCGGTAAGCCACAGCAACAATCGGTTCCAACCAATTATGCGCCTTCTCCTTGCTTTCATCGGGCCTTTACGCTAGCCTTGCACACCCATGGGGCGGGGCTGAACCGTGAGATACGCCGCGCTCAACATACCGGGCGGACGATTTTATCCGGCACGTACCATACCATAAAGAGCGCCACCCGGAAATCTGTAAACAATATCCGCCGTTATCTGGAAAACGGCCCGAGTTCGCCAGTGGACTTTTTTCCTTGTGCCGCTGGCGTCTCTCCCGTTCTTCCTCAAGAGGTCGTAGAGTGACATCCCACAAAAAAGAAATATTTCTCAACGATTACACTTCGCCCGCCTACCTGGTCGACCACATCGATCTGCGGGTGGAACTTGACCCGTGCGCCACCCGCGTCCAGGCGATCCTCTCCTGCCGAACCAACATCGGCACGGACCAGCCGCTAGTGCTCAACGGCAACCGGATGGAACTGATCCGAGTGGACCTGGACGGCATTCCGCTTGCCGGCGATCAGTACAGCTTCGCCGACGGCCTGCTGACCATTTCCCGGCCACCAAACCATCCATTTTCAGTGACCATTGAAACCCTTATCAATCCGTCCGACAATACCGCCCTGGAAGGCTTGTACCTGTCCTCCGGCAACTACTGTACCCAGTGCGAGGCAGAGGGATTCCGTACCATCACCTGTTTTCCTGACCGCCCCGACGTGATGAGCGTGTTCACCACCACCGTGATTGGCGACAAGGCCACCTGCCCCGTTCTGCTCGCCAACGGCAACCTGATCGATTCCGGCGAAATGGAAGACGGCCGCCACTATGCCACCTGGCACGATCCCTTTCCCAAGCCCTGCTACCTCTTTGCCCTGGTTGCCGGCAAGCTGACGTGCATCCGCGATACCTTCACCACCCGTTCCGGCCGGATTGTCGATCTGCGCATCTATGTCGAAGAGCGCAACCGGAACAAGTGCGACCACGCAATGCGTGCTCTGCAAAAAGCCATGCAATGGGACGAAGAGCGGTTCGGCCGCGAATATGACCTCGATACCTACATGATCGTGGCGGTCGACGACTTCAACATGGGCGCCATGGAAAACAAGGGGTTGAATGTCTTCAATTCCAAATACGTGCTCGCCCTCCCCGAAACCGCCACGGACGCCGACTATGAAGGAATCGAGATGGTCATCGCCCACGAGTACTTTCACAACTGGACCGGCAACCGCATCACCTGCCGCGACTGGTTCCAGTTGAGCCTCAAGGAAGGCCTGACCGTGTTCCGCGATCAGGAATTCATTGCCGACACGATCTCCCGGCCAGTCAAACGCATCCAAGACGCCAACATCATCCGCTCTTTCCAATTTCGGGAGGATGCAGGCCCCATGGCCCATCCGGTGCGGCCGCCGTCCTTTGTCGAAATCAACAATTTCTACACGCTCACGGTCTACAACAAGGGCGCCGAGGTGATCCGCATGCTCCACACCTTGTTGGGGCCGCAAACTTTTCGGCTGGGAATGGACATCTACTTCGAACGGCACGATGGTCAGGCCGTGACCTGCGATGATTTTGTCGCTGCCATGGAAGCGGCCTGGGGCAACAGCCTCGATCAATTCAAACGCTGGTACAGCCAGGCCGGCACGCCGGAATTGACCGTGCGGGCTACCTACGACCAATCCGCCTGGCAACTGGTCCTAGACGTGGAACAAACCTGTCCGGCCACCAGAGAAACAGCGGCAAAAGAGCCGTTCACCATGCCATTGGCCGTGGGCCTTATCAATGAGGAGGGCCATTCACTGCCCATCGGCGACGCAACCGATCCAACCACCAAGGTGTTCATCCTCTCGGAACGCCGGCAGCGATATGTGCTCGACGATATACCCAGCCAGCCGACGATCTCTTTGCTCCGCAACTTTTCCGCGCCGGTCAAGGTGACGTTTGCTCAAACCGACGAAGAACTGAGCCGTCTGATGGCGCATGATCCTGACCCATTTAATCGCTGGGACGCCGGGCAGCATCTGAGTCTTCGTCACCTGCTTGCCCAGATCGACCGGTACCGGAACGGCAAAACCATCGAACTCGATGGACGGCTGGTGCAGGGCCTGCGTAATCTGTTGGCGGACCGTGGCGCTGATCCGGCTTTTCTGGCCATGGCCCTTGCCCTGCCAACAGAAAATTGGATCGGCCAGCAAATGGTCACCATCGACCCGGTGGCCATTTTCGCGGTCCGCCAGCAGTTCCGGGCCCTGATCGGCCGGACCCTGCACCGGGAATTGCTGGCGCGTTACGAAAGTCTGTTCACCAATGCATGCCCGTACCAATACTCTGCCACGGACGCTGGCAAGCGGACATTGCGCAACTGTTGCCTCGCCTATCTGCTGGCTCCGGATCTGGACGGTCGCATTGATCCTGAACTGTTGGACCTCGGCGTGCAACAATACCGCACCAGCGACAACATGACCGACTCCATCGCCGCCCTGACCTGCGTGGCCAACGCCGATCGCACCCTTGGCACCGAACTGCTTGCCGAATTTCATGCCAAATGGCAAAAGGATCCCCTGGTGGTCGACAAATGGCTCATTCTCCAAGCTGGGTGCACCTTGCACGGTACCTTGGAACGGGTACGGGAGTTGACAATCCATTCGAGCTTCACCTACAAGAACCCCAACAAGGTCCGGGCCCTGATCGCGACTTTCTGTGCCACCAACCACAGCCAGTTCCATGCCGCCGACGGGACCGGCTATGTTTTCCTGGCCGACCAGGTCATGCTGCTTGATGCGCTCAACCCACAGATTGCCGCCCGCATGCTCGTCCCGTTTACTCAGTGGCGGCGCTATGATGCAGATCGCCAGAAACTGATCCAAGATCAATTGATGCGGATCGGCACACTGTCGACCCTGTCGGACGATGTCAGGGAAGTCGTTGAGAAATCACTGCACTAAACAACCATCGACTTGAGGTCAATGGTTGTTTAGTCGCTCATTTCTTATTTGAACATCAGGCTCACCGAACCCCACCCAGGACTATTCAAGGTAATTTTCCTTGGGTAAACCCCCGGCTTTGCCGGGGGACAGTCAAAGTTTGACGGTTCCTGCAAAATAAAGAAGCCTCCCAAATCGTGGACCGCTCAAAGTCACGAAAAAGGAGGCTTCATGG
>Ga0123357_10001180_pt1 | contig 27250 bp, 24 predicted proteins | sample TergutEmb28metaG_FD_89873 | JGI IMG/M metagenome (GOLD analysis project Ga0123357, IMG submission 89873) | Embiratermes neotenicus P4 segment gut microbial communities from Petit-Saut dam, French Guiana - Emb289 P4 | ecosystem: Host-associated > Arthropoda: Insects > Digestive system > Gut ...
GGGTTCCAGCGACGGGTCTGATGTCCGAAGTGAACGCCGTTGTCGAGCAACTGGCGCACGGTGGTGGCGGCCATAGCCGTTCCTTTCCGGCAGGTGAAAACCTGCGGTCTTGCGTGCGGATATGTTCCGCACTCGGTTGTCGGCCAGGACGAATTGTGCTGGCCCCTGGCATGCCACCGGTGACCGCCCCTGAAGGCTCAGAGGACCTCGACGACCGGCCCGTCAATCGACGGCAAGGCATACGCGAAGTCAGTTCCGAAGAACTGCGGAACAGATTCTACCAGTTACCCCGGCAAATCGCGACGCGTGGCTAGGCCAGCCAGCGCCCTTCGCGATCGGCGATTATCGCGCGGGCAGCGTCATAATCCTGCGCCACTGGCAGATCCGGGAACTCGTCGACGACCCGCTGCGGCGGACGGTAGAGGACGCCGACGGTGGCCACGTTCAACATGCCGGTGTCGTTGTACGAGTCGCCCATCGCGACGGTGTCGAAACCGAGCGCCCCGAAAGCCTCGACGGATGCCCGCTTCTGGTCGGGCAGGCGCAGCTTGTAACCGACCAACGCCCCGTCCTCGACGACCAGGTTATGGCAGAAGATCGTCGGATTGCCCAATTGGCGCATCAGGGGGACGGCGAACTCGGCGAAAGTGTCGGAAAGAATCACGACCTGGTGGTGGGCGCGCAGCCAGTCCAGGAACTCGACGGCACCCGGGTAGGGCTTCATCGTGGCGATGACGTCCGTCACGTCGTCGAACTTCAGACCGTTGACCGCCATGACGTCGAAACGATGACGCATCAACTGGTCGTAATCGGCCAGATCGCGGGTAGTCAGGCGCAACTCGTCGATGCCGGTGCGCTCGGCGACATTGATCCATATCTCGGGCACCAGAACGCCCTCGAGATCGAGCGCCGCCAGCCACGGTTTCGCCATCAGACACCCTCCAGGCGCAACACCCGCGGCTGGCCGCCGACGACCGGGCATTTCGCCAGGTCGGCGACGCAAGCCTGCTGGTCGGCCTCACGCGCCGTATGGGTCTGCAAGTGAAGCTCGGCCGACCACTTCGACTCGTCGTCCAGGATGGACGGTCGGGTCTGCGTCACATTGGCGACCGACACCTTGTGGTCGGCGAAAATCTTGGCGACGGTGGCCAGCACGCCCGGCGCGTCGACCACCCGGAACCGCAGGTGGTAGCGCGTCATCGCGTCGCCGATCGGCGCGACGGGACGGATGGCGTCGACGGTCTGACTTGGGCCAAAGATGCCGTGCACCTTGTTGCGGGCCACCGCAACGACGTCACCGATGACGGCCGAGGCCGTCGGAACACCCCCGGCACCCGGGCCCAGGAACATCAGGCGGCCGGCCTGGCTGGACAGCACGAACACGGCATTATCGGCGCCGTGGACACTGGCCAGCGGATGCTCAACGGGCACCATCGCCGGGTACACCCGCGCCGAGATCGCCCCGTCCGGCAGTAACTCGCAGACGGCTATCAGCTTCACGACGCAGTTGGCCGCAGCGGCCGCCGCCATGTCTTCCGGCGTCAGTTCTGTGATGCCCTCGCAGTACACCTGGTCGGCTGTGACAGTCGAGTGGAAAGCCAGGCTGGCCAGGATCGCCGCCTTGTTCGCCGCGTCTCGGCCCTCGACGTCAGCCGTCGGATTGGCCTCGGCGAAACCAGCGGCCTGGGCCTGCGCCAGGGCGTCGGCGAACGTCATGCCGTCCCGCGTCATCTTGTCGAGGACGAAGTTGGTGGTGCCGTTGACGATGCCCATGACGGTGGTGATCTCGTCACCCACCAGTGATTCACGCAAACCCCGGATGATCGGGATCGCGCCGGCGACGGCCGCCTCGAAATAAAGGTCGACGCCCTGCTTGTCGGCCGCCTCGTACAACTGGGGACCCTGAGCGCCGAGCAACGCCTTGTTGGCCGTCACGACCGACGCGCCGTGCTCGATGGCCGTGCGGATGAGCGTTCCGGCCGGTTCGATGCCGCCCATCAGTTCGATGACGATATCCGGCCCGGACGCCAACAAGCCATTGGCGTCGTCGGTGAAGTTCACGCCCGGGTATTCCGTCTTGAGCGGGCCGGCGTCCAGCGTCGCCACACCCAGCAGCTCCAGCGGACGGCCGATCCGCGTGGCCAATTCGTCCGCCTGCGTTATCAACAACCGCAATACCTGCGAGCCGACCGTGCCGCTGCCAAGCAGCGCAACCTTGAATGGGGTGTCACCAGTCATGATCCTTCACCTACCAACATCTAGTCGTAAAACATCGTCTATCGTCTCACGGCGCAGCAGGACCGTTGCAACCCCGTCCATCACCGAGACGACGGGCGGACGGGCGGCGCCGTTGTAATTGCTCGCCATCGCGCGCTGATACGCCCCGCTGGCGGGAACGGCGACAAGGTCGCCCGGTTTCACGTCGCCGGGTAGGTAGACGTGCGGCACCAGGATGTCGCCCGTCTCGCAATGCTTGCCGACGACGCGGCACAACTGTGGCGCCGCGGACGACACCCGGTTCGCGAGGACGGCCGTGTACTCGGCCTGATACATCGCCGGGCGCGGGTTGTCGCTCATCCCGCCGTCGACGGCGACGTATGTGCGCCGCCCGCTCGGCAGATCGACGGGCTTGACGACACCGACGGTGTACAGCGCCACGCCGGCCGGGCCGACGATCGCCCGTCCGGGCTCGATCGAACAATCCGGCACCGCCAGGTTCGCAGCGGCGCAGGCGTTGGCCACCGCGGCGTGCAGGACGGGCGCGGCAGCCGCGGGCGTCAGCGGGTGATCGGCCGGTGTGTAGGCGACGCCGAAACCCCCACCCAGGTCGCACTCGGGAAGCTCGCTGCCGGTGGCGTCCCGATAGTCGGCCAGCAGGCCGACCAGCCGCTGGATGGCCAGCTCGTAGCCCGCCGTCTCCATGATTTGCGAGCCGAGATGGCAGTGGACGCCGCGTAATTCGACACCGGTCAGGCAGGCCAGGCGTTTAAGCGCCGCCAAGGCCACCCCGCCGGCCAGCGCGAACCCGAACTTCTGGTCGGCCACGGCCGTTTGGATGTTTGCGTGGGTGTGAACCTCGACGCCCGGGGTGACGCGCACCAGCACCGGCACCGGCGCGGCGCCCGTCGGCCGTGACGAGACGATGCGGGCGAGACGGTCGATCTCGTCGTCGGCGTCGACGATGATCCGCCCGACCCCCTGGTCGACGGCCAACCGCAACTCCTCGTCCGTCTTGTTGTTGCCATGAAGGCCGATCGACGCGGGCGGCACACCGGCGCGCAGAGCCGTCGTCAACTCGCCCAGCGAGCAGACGTCGACGCCCAGCCCGCACTCCCACGCCCAGCGGGCCACAGTCGTCGTCAGAAATGCCTTGCCGGCGTAGAACACCCGCCAGGGTGCGAACGCGTCACGAAAAGCGGCCGCGCGGGCGCGGAAGTCGGCCTCGTCCAGGATGTATACCGGCGTGCCGAACCGGGCAGCCAACTGCGCCGCCGATACCCCGCCGATCGTCAAACCACCCGCCGCGAAGGACGCCGTGGACGGCCAGATGACCGGGCTGGTCGCATCGGATCGGGCGGTCAGCCAATCGGGGCACAAAGACATGGCATCCACACTGTCACACTTTCTCGGTGTGGAAGAAGGCCGTCTGGAGTGTGTACACCACGACGAACGCGATCACCACGCCCCACACCCATCGACGCTGCCGCGTGCTCGTCCGCGTGATGCCGAACAGCGCCAAACCCCACGGCAGGTACCACGGGTGCAATGCCTGCCCCAGAACGGCGACGGCGAGAGCGCCCCAAGCCGTGACGACGAGGGGACGATCGGCGAATCGGATGAAAAGCCAGACCACCACACCGACGACGATCACGACCGTGACGACACCGGCGGCGCTCATGAAACGTGCCGGATCGCCGCCATGGGCTGCGACGATCGCCGACAACCACTTGGAGATCAACGCCAACGGCGCCAGCGTCCCCGCCTTGCCCATGACGTTCAGCCAGTGCACCCAACCGAAGCCCAAACCGGTGACCAGCGAAATGACGGCGAACGACGCGGCCGCCACGACGGCAGCCACGACCGTCCGTGCGGCGAGCAACACAACACGCGCGGGTGGCGTCCGAAGCCCCAGTTGAGCCATCACCGGCAGGCCGGCGACGGCGATCACGGCCAGACCCGCCTGCTGCTTGAGCGCCATCGCCACGCCGATCACGATCGGGGCAACCAACAGGCTCATCCAGGCCTGCGGCCAGCGCGTGACGAGCCAAACTGCCACGAGCGTCACCGCTATCATGGGGGCGTCGTTATGCATGCCGCCGACGAGGTAGACGACGACAAGCGGGTTCAACACGGCAAGCCACGTCACCTGGTCTTTCGGCAAGTTGAACGCTTCGGCAAGCTTGGGCACGACCCACACCATTACGCCGACCGAGACCAACACGGGGACCCGCATCGCGACGACAGTCCAGTACGGCGTCGCGTGGGTAACGACAACAATGATGCGGGCGATCTCAAGGGCCAACGGCGGGTAGGCCGTCCCCGTTCCCACCCAGAAAGGGTCGACCTGCGCGGTGAACGGGCCGGGTGACGTGCCGATGCCCACCGTGTACGGGTTGAGTCCCTGCGTCAGCATCCAGCCGAGATCGGCATAGGCGCAAGCATCACGAGTCAGCACGGGCGCCACCAGCAACAGCGGCAAACACCAAATCGCAAGTGTGGTCGGCAGATGCACGCTGGTACGGAACGGGCGCACCAGCCACCACGCGACGATCAGCCCGATCACCCCAACCGCGATCAAAAGACGATCGAACGGGACTGCCGGCGCGCCGGCGCTCGAGACCCCCCAGCCCGCCATGCCGCTGGCCCACTCGGGATTCATCGCCGTCCAGCCGATCAGGGCGGTGGACGCCAAACCGAGCCAGACCCCCGGTACGCGAAATGTCCGTGCAATCGGGCCGCCGAGTTGGCTTTCCGTCTGGGGCAGGGGACGCGTGGGGCGGGGCACGGCCATCAGTCTAGTGCACTGTCACAGCCAATCCTGAACCAGGAAACGCCCCCGTCGGGGCGTCGACCTGGTACACTCGGGTGGTTGTAGGCCCCCGTAGCTCAGGGGATAGAGCATCGCCCTCCGAAGGCGTGTGCGGGCGTTCGAATCGCCCCGGGGGCGCCACGGCATTTAGGGGAAAGGCGAGAATGCGGAGTCCTTGGGGTCGCGGTTTGACCATCGGCCTTGGCTGGGCAGCGACTCGCGCGTTCATGGTTTACATCTGGTACTTGTTCGGCCAGTACATCGTGAACGACGTCAACTACTACTACACCTCAATGTCCAGCCCGGACACGTCGGCCCTGGTTGAATACCCGACACCGATCTTGTGGTTCATGCGCCTGGTCGATCTGGTGACCGACGGCAACTATGACGGATTCTTCAACCTGGTCGTGTGCGTCATGGTGGTGCTGGACGCGCTGATCACGGTCATGTTGTTCTGGCGTTCGTCGGCCTGGGCGGCGGGTTACTGGGTGATTTTCATGGCCGCACTAGGCCCCATCATGTGGTTCCGCATCGACCTGATTCCGGCCGCCGCCGTGACGCTCGGCCTGCTGTTCGTGACCACCCGTCCGCGTACTGGCGGCGCGTTGCTGGCGGTGGGTGCCGCCACCAAGATCTGGCCAGCCCTGCTGATTCTGCCGGTCCTCGGGCGCAATCATCCGTCCCGCGGCCGCGGCATCGGGGTAGCTGTCGTCGGCGGCGGACTTGCCATGGCGTCCCTCGTGCTGAACGGCTGGGCGCGATCGATCTCCCCGATCAACTGGCAGGGGTCGCGTGGCCTCCAAATCGAGTCACTCTCTGCCACCTGGGCGATGATCCAGCACGCCGCGAATACCGACCTGACATGCGCCAGCGCAAAGGCGATGTGCGTGGACTACACCGCCTTCCACGCGTATCAGATCACCGGCCCGGGCGTGGCGAGCGCCGAGACAGTGGCCAACTGGCTGATGGTGGTAGCCGTCGTATATGCCGTCTTCCTGGCCGTTCTGCTGGCTTTGGTGCCGGCCATTCAGGATGGCCCGGAAGCCGGTGACCGTCCCGGTTGGGCCTTCGCCAATGTTTTGGCCGCGACGGCGATCGTGGCCGCCATGATCGCGGCGAACAAGACCTTCAGCCCCCAATACCTGATCTGGCTGGCCGGGCCGTTGAGCCTCGTGCTGGCCGGCGCCAAGACTAAGACGCAGCGGCGACTGGCCGTCGGGACTGCGACGCTCGGTCTCACGATCGCCGTATTGACGCAACTGGTATTCCCGACGAACTACAACGCCTTGTTGACCAACCCGGGTGATCCGGATATCACCGCCCTGCTGGTCACCCGGAACCTGCTCATGGCGATACTGACGGTGATATTGATGGTGTGGGCGGCCCGCACGGCGTGGCATGTCGCCAAGCCAGGTCGGTAAACTGCTACCCATGGAGGCTGGCGATCGCGCGATATTCGGCGACAACGAATGGTTGATCACGTCCATGCGCGCCCGCTTCGACGCGGACCCTGGCAGCGTCAGCCCCGAGTGGGTGGCCTATTTCCGCAGCGATGACGGCGTCCCAGCGGACGTGCCTGCGGCGCCGGAGACGCCGCCGCTGCCGAAACCGTCCCCGTCGGAACTGCCGCCCGAACCGGCCATCCCCGTCCCCCTTTCAGCCGACATGCCGGACGTCCGCCCGGTCGGGGTGCCCGCGGCGTTGACGCATCACAAATTGCGGGGCGGGCGGCTGCGGACCGTCAAGAACATGACGGCGTCGCTGGACGTGCCGACGGCGACGTCCTTCCGGGCCGTCCCCATGAAGCTGGCCATCGAACAGCGCGCCACCATCAACAACTTCCTGCGCCGCACCAGCGGCGGCAAGGTCAGCTTCACACACCTGGTGGCCTTTGCGCTCGTCCAGGCGCTCAAAGCCACGCCGGTGATGAACGACTGCTTCGCTGTCGTCGACGGCGACCCGATGGTGCAGCACAACCCAGCCATCAACTTGGGCGTGGCCATCGATCTCAAGACGGGCCCGACCCGGACCCTCGTCGTCCCGGTCATCCGTGGCTGCGAGGCCATGACGTTCTCGGAGTTCTGGCGCACCTACGAAGACGTGGTCGGACGGGCCAAGGCCGGCACCGCGACGGCCGACGACATGGCCGGCGCCACCGTCTCGATAACCAACGTCGGGGCGATCGGAACTATGGCGTCGCGTCCCCGTCTGATGGCGGGTCAGGGCACCATTTTGGGCATCGGTTCTATCGGCTATCCAGCCACTTTCGGCGGAACGGCCGAGCGCCGCCTGGCCGACCTGGGTGTCTCGAAGGCGATGACCATCTCGTCCACCTACGACCACCGGATAATCATGGGCGCCGAGTCTGGCGAATTCCTGGGACGGATCAGCGATCTGCTGCTGGGGGCCGACGGTTTCTACGACGACATCTTCGAATCGCTCCGCGTCCCTTACCCGGCCATCCACTGGGCCACCGACTCTGCCGAGCCTGGCTCGAACCGGGACGCGCTGGTGGCGTCCCTGATCGCCGCGTACCGCCAGTTCGGGCATCTGCAGGCCGACATCGACCCGCTGGAGTACCGACAGCGTACCCACCCGGACCTGGAACTGGACGCCCACGGCCTGACGCTGTGGGATCTGGACCGTCAGCTCAACGTGCTCGATCTCGGCACCCAGCCGACCATGACGCTGCGCTCGGTGCTCGATCTGCTGCGCGACTCGTACTGTCACACGATCGGCATCGAGTACACGTACATCCAAAGCCCGGAACAGCGGGCCTGGTGGCGCACCCGCGTCGAGATGCCGCACACAGCTAGACCGTCCGCCGACCAACTGCGCATCTTGAACGAACTGATCGAGGCCGAGGTCTTCGAGACGTTCCTGCAGACGAAGTACGCCGGCCAGACACGTTTCTCGCTGGAAGGCGCCGAATCTGTCATGGTGCTGCTTGCCGAGTTGTGCGAGCGCGCCGCCGACGGGACGGTCGACGAGGTGTGCATCGGCATGCCCCACCGGGGGCGTCTCAACGTGCTGACGAACATCGTCGGCAAGGCGTACGGCCAGGTGTTCCGCGAGTTCGACCAGAAGGCGCCGGCCGATGACGACACCTCGGGGGACGTCACCTACCACCTGGGCAGCGACGGCAGCTACACCGCCGCCTCGGGCCGGGCCGTGCGCTGCTCCGTCGCCGCCAACCCGTCGCACCTGGAGGCTGTCGACCCGGTTCTGGAAGGCATCGCCCGCGCCAAGATCGACGGTTCCGGCGATCCGAGCGGAGCCACCATCCTGCCGGTGCTGATGCACGGCGACGCGTCGTTCGCCGGCCAAGGCGTCGTTTACGAAACCATGCAAATGAGCGCGCTTCGCCCTTACCGGGTGGGTGGCACCATCCATGTGGTCGTCAACAACCAGTTGGGTTTCACGACGGCACCGGCGGACGCCCGTTCGTCCGTCTACTGCACCGACGTCGCCAAGGTCGTGCAAGCGCCGGTGCTTCACGTGAACGGGGACGACCCGGACGCCTGCGCCCGCGCGGCCGAACTGGCCTTCGACTACCGACAACAGTTCCACGGCGATGTCGTCATCGACGTCGTCTGCTACCGCCGCCGCGGCCACAACGAGGGTGACGAGCCGGGTTTCACCCAACCCTTGATGTACGACCTGATCGCGAACAAGCAGCCCGTCCGGACGATTTTCACCAACGCGCTGGTCGGCCGTGGCGAGATCACCGCAGAGCAGGCCGACGCCGCAGCGGCCCGTTTCCGAATCCGTCTGGAAGAGGTCTTCGACGCGGTCCGCGACCCGAACACACCTGCCCCGGCCGACGAACGCCGCAAGGCGCCCCGTTACCCGGGCAAGCGGCGCTCGGCGGCGGCCCCGCCGGTTGCCGGGGCGGTGATGGACGCGATAGCGGACGCCTACGCGAACCTGCCGGAAGGCTTCACCCCCCACCCCCGGTTGGCCCCCCAACTGGCCCGACGCGCCGACGCCTTTCGCCACGGCCCGGTGGATTGGGCGTCCGCCGAATTGGCGGCCTTCGGCTCGCTGGTGCTCGAGCATCACCCGGTGCGCCTGGTCGGCCAGGACACCCGCCGCGGCACCTTTTCGCAGCGGTTCGGCGCCGTCGTCGACGCCGCCACCAACCGGGCGTGGGTTCCGCTGCAACACTTGAGCGGCGACCAGGCCAGGTTCGACATCTTCGACAGCGCCCTGAACGAATACGCCGGGATGGGTTTCGAATACGGCTACTCGGTGGCCGCGCCGGACGCGCTGGTCTGCTGGGAGGCCCAATACGGTGATTTCGCCGGTGGCGCCCAAACCATCATCGACGAATTCGTGACGTCCGCCCAGACGAAATGGGGCCAGGAATCCGGCGTCGTGTTGCTGCTCCCCCACGGCTACGACGGCGCCGGCCCCGATCACTCGTCGGCCCGCATCGAACGTTTCCTGGCCGCCTGCCACGACACCAATATGACGGTGGCACAACCGTCGACGGCGTCCAACTACTTCCACCTGCTGCGCACCCATGCGCTGGTCGGCGGGCACCACCCGCTTGTGGTGTTGACCCCCAAGTCGATGCTGCGGAACCGCGCCGCCGACTCGCCACTGCACGATCTCATGGACGGCGCGTGGCAGCCCGTCCTGTCGGACTCACCTGCCGACCCCGCCAAGGTCCGCCGCGTCTTGTTGTGTTCGGGCAAATTGCGCTGGGATCTGGTGCAGGAACGCGCCCTACGCGGCCTTGACGACGCGGTCGCCGTCATCGCCGTCGAGAGGCTGTACCCGTCGCCCCACGATGCTGTGGCCAGGGCGCTGAAGCCGTACCAGAAGACGACGAGCATCCGCTGGGTTCAGGAAGAACCGCTCAACCAGGGCGCCTGGGGCTACCTGGCACACCAACTGCCCAGAGGCACGACGGCCATCGGACGGCCGGCGTCGGCCGCGCCTGCCGTCGGATCATCGCGCGCCAATGCGAGCCAGGCGTCGGCAGTGCTTGATGAGGCATTTTCGTCAATTGCCCAGAAATAACTGGCACAAACCCTTGACAGGTGTGGCATCCTTGATTGGTGTAATTCCTCAAAGCCGACTATAGGAGTGGAATGGATTGGCGCCATGAGGCGGCGTGCCTGACAGAAGACCCGGAATTGTTCTTTCCAATTGGCAATACCGGGCCGGCTTTGGCGCAAATTGACGACGCCAAGCGTGTCTGCCGGCGTTGCACCGTCCGCGAGGAATGCCTGCAGTGGGCCATCGACGCCGGGCAGGACCACGGCGTCTGGGGCGGCATGAGCGAAGACGAACGCCGGGCCATGAAGCGCCGGGCGGCCCGTTCGCGTCTGCGTCTGAACTGATCAACCGTCCAGGCGGACGACGATCCTGGCCGTCGTGCCGATACCGTCCGGGTTGTTCTCCAGCGTGAAGGTGCCGCCGAGGTCTTCGACCAAGGTGCGCACGATCGACAAACCCAGCGATTTGGTGTCGCCGATGGTGAACCCCGCCGGCAAGGGCGCCCCGTCGTTGGTGACCTCCAGCACCAATTCGTCGCGTGTGCGGCTGGGACGCACGAAAACCGACCCCGAGGACGCCCCCAGGCCGTGCTCCACGGCGTTTTGGCACAGTTCGGTCAACGCCAGGGCCAGCGATGTGGCCGCGTCGGCCGGGATCAGCCCGAAGCTGCCCTCGCGCACCGAATGAACCGTTCCCGTGGTGGCCGCCATATCGCCGACCATCGCCAGAAGCTGATCGGCGACGGCGTCGAAACGCACCGTCTCGTCATAGCTTTGCGACAAGATCTCGTGGACGACGGCGATCGACTGCACCCGCGAGACGGCCTCTTTCAGCGCCGTCTTGGCCTCCGGCGCGCCCATCCGCCGCGATTGCAGACGCAGCAGCGCGGCGACGGTCTGCAGGTTGTTCTTGACGCGGTGGTGGATCTCGCGGATCGTCGCGTCCTTGGTGACGAGTTGGCGTTCCCGCTCGCGCAGCGCCGTCGTGTCGACGCACAATGTCAGGCCGCCGTCGGGCGCGTTGTCCAACGTCAGCGGGATCATGCGCAGGCGCAGGCTGGCCTGCGGCGGGTCGACGGTCACTTCCCTGGCCCGGCGCCCGAACTCGTCCTTCGGGCCGCGGGCCTCCTGTATCGGTTCGCCGCCCAGTTCGAGCGTGATGTCTGCGAGGTTCTCGCCCACCAGATCGCCGACCAGCCCGAGACGGCGGTAGGCCGAGACGGCGTTGGGGCTGGCATACGTCACAATGCCGTCCTCGTCGGTGCGCATCAGCCCGTCACCCACCTTCGGGCTGACACCGGCGATGCTCGGCGGCTCGACGGGGAAGACACCGTGCCACAGCATGTCCGTCAGGACGGAAGCGACCTCCAGGTATGTGTCCTCCAAGGCGCCCGGCGCCCTGATCCCCATCTGGTTCGTGTGACGCTCGACGACGGCGATGCAGCGCTCGCCCTGCATGATCGGCACAGCCCAGATGCCTACCGGATTGCCGATGGCCAGCGCATGCTCCGTGGTCTCGACGATCTCGTGGGACAGGTAGGCGGTCGTCACCGGATGTTCCGCGTCATAGGCGATCTGCTCGCCCACGACGTCGTCTTCCAGCGCTGTCGGGCCGGTGTTCGGACGGATCTGGGCGATCGCCCAGAAGATGTTGTCGTCACGGCCGGGCACCCACAGCAACAGGTCGGAAAAACTGGTGTCGGCCAGCAGGTGCCACTCGCGCACCATGGCCGTCAACCACTCGCAGTCGGCGGGTGGTACGTCGCAATGCTCGTCGACGATCTGGCTAAGTGACAACATGATTCAACCTTAGCCCACCAGTTTGTGGCGCCGATGGTAGACTGGACGGCTGTTGCCCGGGCACCCGGGCCCGATCCAGGAGGTTGCCATGGGCAAGGGTGGACGCAAACGCCGTCAACGTCGCAAGAAGGCGGCCAATCACGGCAAAAGGCCAAACGCCTGAATCGGCATCGCGCCGTCACACCTTGACGTGGTCAAACGCTGACGTGCAGGTATGAGACGCGCTCGCGCAGAGTGACCGACACGGGCGCATCGCCATAGGCGCGGCGGATCAACACCGTGATCAAAGATTCGGTGTCATATACGTCCAGGCAGCGCTCGCATGTCATCAGGTGCGCCCTGATGTGATCGCCGACTTCCTCGTCCAGTTCGCCGTGCAGGAACGAGTGGACTTGGCCCATCGCCAGCACGCACTCGTCCATTGTCGGATCGTCGTCGTCATCGTACATGTTCACGATCCGTCCTTTTCATCGCTGCTACCGGCAGTTCCCAGGCCGCGTTCGGCGGCATAATCGGCCAATTTCAGGCGCAAAGCGGCACGCGCCCGGTTGAGACGCGACATGACGGTACCGATTGGGGTGCCCATTATGTCGGCGATCTCTTTGTACGAGAAACCTTCGACGTCCGACAGAAGCACGACCGTGCGAAACTCTGGGCTCAGCGAATCCAGCGCGTCCGAAACCGCGGTGTCCGGCATGATCTTGAGAGCCGCCATCTCGGCCGATTCCAGACCCGTCGACTGATGCTCGGCGGCCCGCGCCAACTGCCAGTCCTCGATATCCTCGCCCGCGACGGACGGCTGCCGCTGTGCCTTGCGATAGCTGTTGATAAACGTGTTCGTCAGGATGCGGTACAGCCACGCCTTCAGGTTCGTGCCCTGTTTGAACTGGTGAAAAGCGGCAAACGCCTTGGTGTACGTCTCTTGGACGAGATCTTCGGCGTCGGTGGGGTTGCGGGTCAATCGCCACGCCGCCCCGTACAACGGGTCGAGGTATGCCAGAGCATCGCGCTCGAAACGTTCGGCGCGCTGCTGCGGGGTTTCCGTATCGACGATCTGCGTAGTCATCGGGTAAGACAATACCCACAAGCCCAGCCAGGCGCCAGCACTGGCCGACCTCGTCCGCAGATTGGTCGTCATATTTGGACAACTCGGATGGCTGCCCGTTTCATTCCCGCGCTTCGCAGTTGGCATTGGACGGACTTAAGCGGTAGACATAAGCCGTGGCTTCAATCAGTGAACTTTGGCATGCGCCGATCAAAGGCACGCCCGTGGACGGGGTCATCGCTGTGACCGGGTCGAAGTCGGAGGGCAACCGGGCCTTGCTGCTGGCCGCCCTGAGTGACGGCCCGAGCGTCATCGACGGGCTGCCGACATCGCGCGACACGTCGCTGATGGCTGACGCCCTGCGAGCCTTCGGGGCCGTCGTCGACGGTGGGCACATCAGCCCGCCTGAGCGCTTCCGGGGCGGTGCCGACATCGACTGCGGGCTGGCCGGCACCGTCATGCGGTTCGCGCCTCCGCTGGCCATGCTGGCCGACGGGCCGACCCGTTTCCATGGGGACGCCCGGGCCAGCGAACGCCCTGTCGGGCCGCTGCTGGCCGCGCTGCGGGCGCTTGGCGCTGCGATCACGGCGGATTCGGTGCCGTTCGAATTGACGCCCCCGAAGTCGTGGGACGGTGGTCCCGTCGTCATCGACGCCAGCGGGTCAAGCCAGTTCGTCTCCGGTCTGCTGCTGGCGGGGGCGCGATTCCCGGACGGGTTGGACCTGCGCCACCAGGGCGGCGCGTTGCCGTCGCGTCCGCACATCGACATGACGATCGCCATGTTGGCCGATCACGGGGTGACGGTTGCCGAGCCCGAGCCGAACCACTGGGTGGTGCCGCACGGGGCTCTGCGGGCCGTCGACGCCGTCGTCGAGCCTGACCTGACCAACGCGGCGGCGTTCCTGCTGGCGGGCGTCGTGACGGGCGGGCGCAGCGCCGTCGATCACTGGCCGATGACGACGACGCAGCCGGGCGCCCTGATACTGGGCGTCATCGAAGCTTTCGGCGGCTGGACGCGCCGGGACGGCAGCGCCATGACGGCCGGTGCCGACGGCACCACCCTGACGGGCTGCGACGTCGACCTTTCGGCCGCGAGCGAGTTGACGCCCGTCGTCGCAGCGCTGGCCGCCGTCGCCAGCGGCACCAGCCGGCTGACCGGCGTCGGGCACATCCGGGGCCACGAAACCGACCGTCTCGCCGCCATCCACGACGCGCTGGCGGCCGTCGGTGTGCCGTCCACCGTCGACGCGGACGGGCTGACGATCAACGGCGGCGGTGCCCGTCACGGCGGCGTCATCGACTCGTCCGACGACCACCGTATGGTGCACCTGGCTGCGCTGCTCGGGCTCGTCACGCCGGGCGTGCAGGTGGCGCGCGCCCAGGCCGTCGCCAAAACGATGCCAGAGTTCATCGACGTCTGGGAGTCGCTGGCATGAGCCCGCGCGTGCTGGGCGCCCGGGCCGGCGACGTCGAGGACGACGATTTCGACGACTTCGACCGCGCCAGCGGCTATTCCCGTCCCCGCACCAAAACCCGTCCGGATTATGGACGCGCCCCAGTCGGGCGCGTTTTGGGCGTCGACCGTGGACGGTTCGACGTGGCCGTCGGGCCGTTGCGGGTGCGGGCGATCAAGGCCCGTCCGCTGGGACGCAAATCGGTGGTGGTCGGCGACGAGGTGCGCCTGACGGGCGAGGTCAGCGGCGCGGCCGACGCGCTGGCCCGCATCGTCGAGGTGCTCCCCCGCCGCACCCTGCTGCGTCGCAGCGCCGATGACGACGACCCGACCGAGCGCCCCCTGGTGGCCAACACCGACCAGTTGTTGATCGTCACGGCCGCCGCCGACCCCGCGCCCCGCATCGGCATGATCGACCGTCTGATCGTGGCCGCGTCCGTGGCCGGCGTGCGCCCGATCATCGTCGTGACGAAGACCGACCTGACCAGCGCCGACGAGATCGCCGCCGCCTACGAAGACCTCGGTGTGGCCGTGCTGGCGACCTACCAGGGTTGCGACCTGGCACCGTTGCGCGAGCTTCTGGAGGGCCACACGACCGTCTTTGTGGGCCATTCGGGGGTCGGCAAGTCGACGCTGATCAACGCCCTGATACCGGGCGCCGGGCGGTCCACCGGCCACGTCAACGACGTGACGGGCAAGGGCCGCCACACGTCCACGACGGCCATCGCCTTGCCGTTGGACGAGCAGTCGTGGGTCATCGACACCCCCGGCGTGCGCAGCTTCGGGCTGGCCGGGGTGACGCCGGACCAGGTCGTCACGGCCCTGGGCGACGTCGCCGAGATCGTCGCCGACTGCCCCCGTGGCTGCCCCCACCTGGACGATTCGCTGGACTGCGCGCTGGACGCCGCCGTCGCCGACGGACGGCTGACGGCCGCCCGTCTGGCGTCCCTGCGCCGCATTCTGACGGCGCTGGGCAAGACCGATTGGTAAGCCCGTCCGGCGCGCATCCCGGACTCGCTTGGGTGTTGGCGCTATCCTGGCCACATGGCTGACTTCACGGATGACCTGCGCCTGGCACACCTGCTGGCCGACAACGCCGACTCGATCACGACGAGCCACTTCGGCGACGGCGATCTGGAATGGTCGCTGAAGGACGACCACACCATCGTCACGGTGGCCGACAGCGAGGCCGAGCAGGCCATCCGGCGCAGCCTGGCGACGGCCCGTCCGCGTGACGCCGTCCACGGCGAAGAGATGGACGACACCGGCTGGGGCGCCCGTCAATGGGTCATCGACCCGATCGACGGCACTGCGAATTACGCCCGCGGAGTGCCCGTGTGGGCCACACTGATCGGCCTGATGGTGGACGGGGTCGTGCGCGTCGGCGTCGTCAGCGCCCCGGCGCTGGGCCGCCGCTGGTGGGCGTCGGAGGGCGAAGGCGCCTGGGCCGGCAAGACGCTGTTCAACGGCTCCAGGCTGCACGTTTCGACCGTCGCAAGTGTTGGTTCGGCGTTTCTTTCGTACTCGTCGCTGAATGGATGGGTGAACGGCGGACGCGGCCAGCAGTTCGTCAACCTGATGCGCGATTGCGGGCGCACAAGGGCTTTCGGTGATTTCTTCAGCTACATGCTGGTGGCCCAAGGCGCGGTGGACATCGCCACCGAACCAAGCCTGGCCCTGCACGACATGGCAGCCCTGGACGTGGTGGTCCGCGAAGCCGGCGGCCGCTTCACCAACCTGGACGGAGTTGCCGGCCCGGCCGGCCCGGGAGCCCTGGCCACCAACGGCGTCCTACACGATGACGTATTGGCCCGCCTGAAAGTGTAAAGCCCCGTCAAGCGCGCCCTTCTTTCGTCATCCTGTCGTGGAGGGCAGTGGAGTCGTGGCGTCAGAACGGCTGCGACGCTGTGGCGTCCGCACTCATGAAAACACCATGCCCCGTCTTGGTGCTCCAGCACGTCCATCCATTGGTTTCGATCGCGCATACATAGTCGCCGTACGTAACCACCTGGCTGGGCTGCAACGTCTGCGGGCCCGTGGTTTCGCCGTAGTACGTGCCATCGGTGCCGCAAGACCCCGGCGTGGGGACGCCGGTGTTGTTCAACATGTCGTAGTAAACGCATGTGCCGTTGGTGTGGCTATCGTTCGTCGAGTTGTCATACGGCCCGGTGCCGCACCCCGCGAACGCGTAAGAGCCCGCGCTAAACTCGCACCCGATGCCGCTAGCCGCGCGAATGGCCACCACCCGCGTGCCGCTAGCCGGGTCGGTGAAAGCACCGCTCAGCGATGTGGCACCCGCCGGCGCCGGTCCGCCAGCACCGGGATAGGCGCCTGACGGCAGGTTGCTATTGGACGGGGACGGGGTCGCAGAGGAACCAGACGCGCGATACAACAGCGTGACACCATTGGACACAAATGTGATGGTGCTACCGCTCCAGGTGCCAGTGGCGTCGCCGTTGGCAGACCTATCGGACTTCAGGCTGATGCTGTTGCCATTGACGGTGTAGGTGCCGCCATCAATGCCCTGTGCCGTTGATGCGCCTGACAATTTGCCAATATCTCCCGCCGAAATCTGGTATCGGCCGCCAGCTTGAATGTCGATGTAAATGGTGGTGGCGTCAATCCCCACTGCGGCCATCTGGTTAGGATCCATAGTCTGGCTGCCCTGTGAGGCTGACATCAAGACGTAGTGGCCGACAGCCGGGCCGTTAGTCGGCACGTTGGCGGACGGCACCGCGCTTGACGTGGGTGTTGCTGGTGGCGTCGATCCCTGCATGGCCTGGGTCAGAGCAGTCGTGCCGTCGAGTAGGCCGGCAGTGCTGCCGTGGGGGTCGGACGGGTTGACGCATGCGGCGAAGTTGCACGCCGTCATTGAGGCGCTGCCGGTGATAATCTGTTTTATCTGTTCACCCGTCAGGTTTGGTGCCACACCAGCCATCGCGGTCGCCACACCGGCCACATGGGCCGCCGCCACAGCCGTGCCCGTCATCAAACCAAACCCGCTGACATAAGTTTGCGGATCAGGCGCCCCGAGCATCACAGTGCTGAGCACCGCGTCACCGGGCGCCAACACATCAACGCTCGGCCCAAAGTTGCACGGCGTCGACGCGTCACACCCATAGCCACCTGCCCGATCATACGAACCCACGGTGATCACCCTGGCCGCCTCGGCATCGGACAGCCCGGCGAACAACGTCTGCGACGACGCGTCAACCCCGCCATCCCCCGCCGCCTGGACAATCACAAACTGATACTGCCCCATCAACCGGTCAAGCAACAGGCGCAACGACGCCAACAAGGCGGCAACATTCGGATCGGAGCCGACACCAGGTGCCAACGTCACACCAATATCGACCACCTTGACACCGTCGCCCACAATCAGCTGACACAAACCAAACATCACATCGGCGACAAGCGACGCCCCAGAACCCAGATCACCATTGGCATCAAGCAACGACACCCCATACATGTCAGCATTCGGCGCGACACCCGTCACACCCTGGTCCTTGCCCGTCGCCCCGATAATGCCAGCCACATGCGTGCCCTGATCCCAAAGCCCGTTGTTCATCGCCGCCAAACGCTGCTGATCGGTACCCGACTCGCAATCAGGTTTCGACACGTCACCCTTACAACCGACCCACATCTGACCAGACGTGTGAACATTCACATCGTCATGGACGACGCCGGTAGTGTCATCAGCCGACGCGAACTGCCCATCAATCAGGCCAACCTTCACAGTCGCGACCTGGTTCGACTTGCCATAAGCCGCCAAATCCTGATTGATCTGAGGCACGCCTATCGCCGTCATACCCCAATTGCCGCCACCAGTGCTGCCATCCGGCAGCCACTGCGCAGACGGCGACGACGGATCCACCCCATTCGTTTGTGACGTGGACCCGGCCGTCAGCGGCGCCACCGTGTTGACACCAGCCCACGCCACATCCGGGGACGACGAAAACTGTGTCACCGCAGACTGCAATTTGTCCAACGAATCAGCACCAGGCAAACTGACCTGAAAAAGGCCCGTGTCGGCGTCATACCCGATCGCAGTCCCGCCTTGAACTACGACCAGCTTCATAATCGACTGCACCGACTTAGCCGACTTGGCCAACACCAAAACCTGCTTTTGCGCATAACTCGCACCAGTCGCATCATCCTTGACGATAACGCCGCCCTTGGTATAGAACGACGCCGGCCCATAAGTCACCGCGCCGGGAGGTGCCGTCAGCGCGGACGAACTCGGGCTCGTCGCACAAGCCGTCAAACCAGACACCACCAACGCCGCACCCAAACAACCTGTCAAACCGATTCGCAACTTCACGATGACTCCCAACACGCTCTTGCCACCAGGACGGTAACCGCACGAACTTTACCGACGCCAATAACCCTTACACCCACGCAACGAACCCGGAAAGCAAACCCGTACGATCCCGTACAGCTCGACGTGCTTTACGACAGCGCCTTCACGTCGTAGCGCCCGTCAGTGTCGAAGTAGATCACATCGGAAACCCGCTTCCGCGTAGTCACGCCGCCCTCCCGGCTCTGGGACTGGAAGACACCCTTGAACTGGTAGCCGGCCATTCCTTTGTCCTTGCCGAACACAATTACCTGGCGAGCCTTTTCGGCAGCAGTCAGAGCCGGAGCATCTGCCGCGGCCAGGTCTGTTATGGTCTCACCATTATCGAGAAGCCGATTGTCGAACACAGGGTCGTCCGGGTCGAAACCGGGGAACCAGACATCGAAACCATTCGCCAGCGTGATAGATCCACGCATGTACTGCTTGTACCGCTTGCCGAACAGATACGCGACATCCGCGTGGGTTTTGAACACCGGGCTCGAGGGATCGACCGTAAGCTTGCCGGCCGTTTTTGCCGCATCAACTACGGTGGTCGGCTTGACGGAGTTGTCGGTATACATCTCGTCGACCGCTTCCTGCACCTGGTCAGGCGGGAGTGAATCGTGGATTTTCTGAAGAGTAACGTCAATCAGTTCGCCGATCTGGCTGGCCGTATCATTTTCGCCCTTCTTGCTCTTCTCCTTTTTGTCCCTTTTGTCCTCAATGATCCCCTCATCCCTCAGCACTTGTTGCACGTAATCCAAGCGCTGGTGCAGAGCCTTTAGGTGCTCTTCGGCGGCCAGATCAAGCGGCCGCCCTTCCTTCGCCAAACGCTCCCTGAGCGCGTCCACTTCAGTGGCTTCCTTATGGAATTCCAATGCCCGGATCAGTTCATCGCTTCTACGCCGCTGCGTTGAGTCACGGACCGCAACCACGGCTGAAACACCCTGAAAGGCCGTGAATATAGCGACGAGAATGGTAATGATAATGGTGAGAGCGGTCATGACCAGTGTTCTTTCCTTGAGTGATGCTGCGGTGAACGTCGTCGCCGTAGTCCAAACACCAAGACGACACGTGAAAGGCTACGGCCGGCCAAGCGCGCCGAGGTGTTGGAAACACCGAACCCGTACGATCCCGTACAGCGGGATCCGCCAATGCCCCGGCTTTACAACCCGGGCATTTTCCCTCACGTGCGGCGCCTGGTGAGCAGCTTCTGGAAGAACTCCAGAATCGGCACGAGGAATATGAACAACAGGATGAAGGTGACGATTCCGAAGACGAGATAACCTACTGCCCAGCGCCAGTTGTGATCGAGGAAGACAACAAGCGCCGTGATGAGCAGCCATCCACCGGCGAAAATGAGCGGCAACGCACCGGCGGCTGATTCGGACTGTTCAAGCGATCTGAGTTGCCGACCGGAGTCGTAATAGTCACCATTTCTGACACGTTCACGCAAACGTTCTTTTTCGTCTGAGACTGTGTCGGCGTGGACATTGCCTCGGCTGTCTTCCCAATAGTGGTCAACCGAACCGTCGCCTGTTGCCTGCCGGGCCATGCCAAGAAGCATGAGACAGCCGACGGCGATCAACACCCACGCGATGAAAACATCACCAGGAAACGGCACGGCAACAAAGACACCTACCAAGCTGAGGAACCCGGCGATCAGCCCCAGAATGTCGCGCCCATGACGGAAAAGAAAGCCCGTGAGCGCAACGAGCGCAATCGTGAATAGCACCATACCAAGCATGTGACTGTCTCCTCCAAATCCTCGCCGTCCCTTAGTCAGGGCGGCTGTCAGCTTCTGTTTCTGGTCTGCGGCCCATCAGAAACCCAATTCTTGATAGATGCGTTCCACGTCTTCTTCCGTGATCCGCACGGCCACAAAACGCCCATCCTCATCTCGATATCTGCCTTTCTTATCGAGCGTGAGCTTCCTGATGTCAGCAGCCGTGAAGGCCGACCCGTCCTCGTGGCAAGGCCAATAGCCGATGATCGCCTCTACGTCGCTGTTCATGGGCTAATGGTTGATGGACGTCCACAACTTCTGAGCCTGGTCGCCATACCCGCGAGCCAACAGGCCGTTGCACACGTCCGCGAGCGAATTCCATGTGTTGTGACAACTTGGGCATTCAATCGGGAAGCGGCCCTCGACCAACTCGAACGGTGTACGGCAGTTCGGGCAATTGATGCGATGGGTGACCGCCGCTTGCCCTTTGGCTTCGACATTGCCGGCCTCTTTGGTAACGGTGGCCTCCGTCACGTCCGCTGGCCGGAGCGACAGTTCGCGTTCCAGCTGGTAGTGCTTCTTGCCGAGGACATCTTTCCAGCTCGCGAATGCCAAACCCAGCATGGTGACCACCGGCAGCCCCCACATGACGATCAGCACAATGATCGCGGGACCCCAACCATACTGTGACACGACGACGCTTTCGCTGGTCATCTTGGGGGCGACGGCCCAGAGCACGATGAACACGACTGCCATGACGAGCGCGACACCGCCAATGAACATACGCAGATTTTTAGACATCGACCGACCTCACATTCATGCTCGTGTCAACCATCGCCCCGCAGGCGTCGCACGGATGAGCCTGGCCAAGCAGCAAGATGTTGACCGTGTCGCAACTCGGGCATTCAGCGAAGGAGTGCGTCCCATGGATGTTCTTTGACAGCAAAAGCCGGAAGAAATCGGCGAGCGTGCTGTCAGCTTGCGCGTTCATGCGGTAGCGGTACAAGAAATAGTTCGACGCGGAGAGCACAACCACCATCAGCAACGGCACCCACCCGAAGACGCTCAGCGGTGGTAACACGTCCTGGATACCGCCCGAGCGTAATTTAAAAAACCCGACGACAAAGAAGACCAGGAACCCAACCGCGCAGTATATGAAGCTGACCAGAACGCTCAACGCCGTGTAGGTGTCATTGGCGGCCAACTGGCAGTAAGTGTCACGCCAACGTCCTTGGGGAACATACGCCATCGCGAACGCCCCGAGCACCACAAGCAGCGGGATCACCCAAAATGACATTGACGACAGCGCGAACCAGCCGCACACAATCAGGAAGAGAAGCAGGAAGGTGCGGCCTGCCACAAGCAGCCCGCCGGCGAACGTTGGTTTGGCGTACTTGGCATAGATGGGCGCCCACCGCTGAAAGACATTGCTCTTCTTGTCGATATGAGCGGCCGAATCGCGCAACTGTAGGTCGGAGCGTTGCGTGAACTGTGCGTCGCCTTGACCGTCTGTTGCTTCCCGCAGCAAGACGTCATTGACATACTTACGCCCGTCTTCCGTTTGCCCCATGCGGCTCTTGTCGAACGAACCGACGCCCAACACTTGAGCAATGTAGGTTTCGTCCGCCTGGCGAAGCTTCGCGATGACAAGCGCGTTGATGCGGGCACGCTGAAGACGTGGCGCCGCATACACCATGACGACGCACAGCAGCACCAGACCGACGACATACACCAGCGAGATTGCGCCGCTGGCGTTGACCTGATCGTTCATTGACGCCGTGAGCGCGTTGCATTTGTTCGCGTCGCAGGCGTCGACTGCGGCTTGCGGGAAGTGGACGAACCCACCAAACATGCCAACAACCGCTAGGCCCTTCCACAAACCGCTCAGGCCGCCGCCGATGGTCAGTACAAGCAAGACGAGGATGAACAGTAGCAGCATGCCAAGGATGGCGAGCGCCCACGATCTCAGCAACGTATACATCGCCCGCTATGCCTTTCCTGGCGTGATGTGGAGTGGATCGGCAGACGCGTTCTTCGCGTTGTCGGCTTCGCGCAAATTGGCTCTCCACGACACGGTGAGACCGATCAGGGCGATTGCCCAACCGATGATCTCAAGGACGGCGATAACCACCCGGCCGGGACTGGTGGCAATGACGATGATGCTGACGATCAGCACCGGAATGGTAGCCACGAGCGCGGGCAGGAAGTTGTTCGAATCGCCTTCCTTCACCGAGAAGCCGATATGCGTGATGCCCGCAATGTAGAGTTCAGCAATCACAAGGCCCACCAAAGCGAGATAGTCCTTGGTGGTCGGTTGTTTGAACAACACCAACGCCAGGACGACCGTTGCGATGACGACGATCGCCGGAACAGCTAGAGCTAATGCCTTTCTCACTGCGCACCTCCACACTCGGAACAGAACTTGGCTTGCGTTGGGATCTTTGCGCCGCAATGGATGCAGAACTTGGTCGGCGCGGCATCTTCTGTTGCCGCTGGCTGCGCCGGTGCGGTTGGTTGCGCATCAGCAGACGGGGTCGAGCTTTGGGAACCCACAAAAACACCGCTCGCTGGCTGAACGGCGTCAGTCGCCGGCGGCGGAATGTTGACCCCCTCACGCTGGCGTGACTCGGCGGCGTCTTGTGCGGCGCCCGCGAACATGCCGCCCATGACTCCGCCCATCGCTCCGCCCATCGCCAGGCCAACACCGGCAGACATGAAAGATCCGCCGACACCGGCGTTTCCCGCACCGGACTGGAGGACGTCGAACTGACGCTCTTCTTGGAACGTGTAGCCCTGCGCCTGACGACTTGCCGCAATGCCGAAACCCGTCTGCTCAATGCCATAGCGCTTCGCTTCAGCCATCCGCTGTTCTTCATACTTGGCAGCCTCAGCGGCATTCAGGTGCGACAGCCAGTTGTTGAACGCGGCGACAGATTCTTTGTCGGCCTCCAGATGCGCGATTTGAAAACTCATCACCTCCATGCTCCATTGAGCGAACTGGTCGCGAAGGCTCGGCTTGTCTGGCGGAACATAAGCTAGGACTGCCTGGCCGATCTGAGGGAGGTATGACGCATATTCACCGAACCTGACAGCCTTGCATACCTCGCCGAGTGCGGCAGCTAACACATCTTGCACGCGTTCTTGCGCGAACTCACTCATCCCGTTGACAGATACGGTGGGATTGTCCTCGTCCATGCTGCCGTACTGCTCGTAGTTTTGAAGGATGAAATCCCAAATCTTCTCTGACGCCTGGTCTACCTTAGCGTTCAGCCTGAGCTGAACATTTCCGTTGGCGGCCAGGCCTGCTTGCCTTGTGAAGCCCGGATAGGCGACGTTCATGCCGATGCGACTGGGCGTGCCCCACTGGTAAGAACGGTTGCCGGTCGAGATGAACCAAATTTCGCCCGTCGATGGTACATTGCCGCCATTGAACTGGCTTACCACCCAGGAAAGGCCCTGCACATAGTTGCCGTCCAGTTTGTGCTTGCCCGGCCCCATCACCTCAACCAGCAAACCGTTGGACACCCAGAAAGCCAACTGGTTGGCACGCACTATCACCGTCGTTCCGCGCTTGACATTCGGGTTCTTATACCGCCATGCAAAGTTGTCCTTGTTGCCGGTGTACTCGACGACCTCGAAGAGGTTGAGTGCCATGTCGATCCTTTCCTGTTGGGCGTCACTGCGTCCTAAACGCAGCCCGTCGATGTCACTTGTGGGTCGGTGGAATGAATATCGATGGTCGCAGCCCAGCCGTCTGTCATCTTCTGGGCAAGGCAAGCGCGCGCGGCGAACTCGTCTTGCGTGATCGGGTGGGAGTAATCGATAGACCAGCTTTGTGTCACCATGAAGTAGCTGCCGTCATCACATGTGGCCGCAAAGTACCTTCCATGGGTTTGCGCGGTCGAGCACTTGGCGCCGGGCGCGATAGGAAGGGGCTTCGCGCCCGCATTGACCTGATTGCTGAAACCCATGAGCGCGAACACGAACACCGCGCCTGACAAGACAATGAGAGCAATCACACGCCCAACCGGGAGAATCTCGTGTGTTGGCTCGCCCGGCGATTGGTACCAGTTGGCCTCGGCCATCGCATTCGTCCTCTCCACGGGTCGGTGGCATGGAGATCGTCATTGTCCATCGATCCGTCGATAAGTTGCTCGATGGCGACGGACGAAACGACCTCCGCTATGATTCTTCCGTGGTCCGCCTCTCATCTACCTACCCCGACAGGGCTTCTGACGCAATCCCGTACGATCCCGTACGGTCTGCCGCGCCCTCCGGAGCTGTCGACAGAGACACAGAGAGAGAGAGAGAGAGAGAGAGAGGAAATCAGCTATGCGTCTGCTTTGGACGGCATAGCCAAGGACCTACAGCAGGTCCGCCAAGACGCGGGCTGTCCGTCTTTTTCTGATATCGAGCTGAAGGTCGCAAAGGCGCGGGAAGCGCGCGGCATCGCTCCGGCTGCGGCCCGGATTCCCCGCACGACAATCTACGACTGCTTCCGCACCGGCAGGAGGAGGGTCAACCCGGAACTTGTGGGCGAGATCGTCCAAGCCTTGACAGGTGATGCGCGACAGGCAGCGCAATGGGTGAAGCGATGCCAGGCGGCGACGGCCAGCACACAACAACCCCACAACCGGGTCTCCGAGGCGGACGGGAACGCGTCGGGGTGGCAGTTGGCCAGTCCGAAGGCTCGCTCCTTGCAGTTCAATCTTGCTGTCGTTGTTGCTTGCGCCGCCGGGAACATCGTCGTCGCCAGCTTGGCTGCAGTCCTTTTCTATCATCATCTTCCGCTGTACCTGGACATGATCGGCACCGCGATCGCGTCGATGGCGTTGGGGCCGTGGTGGGGAGCCATGACCGGAGTTCTCGTCAACCTTGGCATGGTCGGGGTAAACGGCGTCGAGTCGATACCGTTCGCGCTCGTCCAGATCGTCGGCGCGCTCGCCTGGGGCTACGGGGTGCGCCGGTGGCGAATGGCGAGATCGCTGCCCCGCTATGTCGGGCTGAACGTGCTTGTAGCCGCGTGCTGTTCGCTGGCGGCAGTACCTGTGCTGCTGGTGTTCTTCGGCGGCAACATGATGAACCCGACGCTCCAGACGGTCGCCCAGCAGATGACGAGCGTTGGCGACCAGCTTGTCACGTCGATTGTTTCGCTCAACTTTGTCATGTCGCTGGTCGACAAACTGCTGGCCGGATTCGCTGCTCTGGTTGTCGCCGGAACGTTGCTGAAGAGATATGCGCCGACCGACCTGGTAGCACTCACAATGACGCCGACGCACCTGACCGAACGACCATCAACCGAGCGCATGAGTTCCCAGTCCACCCGGACAACATCCGGCTCCGCGAAGCCTGCGGGATGTAGTCTCTAGGGTCCCAGACAGCCAAGGGGCACCACCAGAACCCCATCTTCGCGCGGGTAGGCGTAGTGTCCGGCTGTGACAACCAGCAAAGCAGCCGGCGAACCGCATTTTGCGGTATCCAGCCGATCAACAAAAGAATGCAAGGATGCGGCAGCTTCATCTTCGTGCCGGCCGCCTAGCTTGACTTCCACCCCAGCCCATCGACCATCGCGCAGTTGGATAATGGCGTCGGCTTCCTGGCCGTCACTGTCACGGTAATGCAACACCTCGCCACCAATAGATTGCGCATAGACGCGCAGGTCTCGGATGACCATGGATTCGAACAGTAACCCCAAGGTGTTCGGGTCGGCAAGTAGCCGCGCAGGGCTGGCATTGAGAGCAGCAACGGCCAGCGATGGATCGACGAAATGCCTGACCGGCGCCTGCCTCACAACTGCCCTTGACCGCAAATGGGGACCCCAGGCCGGTTGTTCTTCGACAACCATCGTCCTAGTCAACGCATTCACATACTCCGCAGCGGTATCCGCCTTGACTGGTTGATCGGCGGCAGTGGCGGTGTCCGCGGCTAGCGTTGCCAAAGACGCGCTCGTAGCAACGTGGCGACCATAGGCCGCGATCAATCGACGCAGCCGAACGGGATCCCGACGCCGCTTTCCATCGTCCACGCTTGGCACATCGACGCGGGCAACGTCATCCAGATAAGAATGCAATAGTTCCTGGACGTCGGCTGAATTGAGATGGAGAAAAGCGGGCCAACCACCGATGCAAAGCCTCTCGACCACTGCCGTGAGGTCCATGTCCGTCTGACCGCCGGACGGCCGGGCGCCGTCCATGATGTCCCGCAGCGACCACTGACCGCTGGACTGGCCCGATTCGAAAAGTGTCATTGGACGCAACAACAGTCGCAGAATCCGCCCAGCACCGGAGTGACGCGTGACGTCATCGGCTGGAGTCGACGAACCAGCCAGTATGAACTGTCCGGGAGCCCGCCGGTCGTCAACGGCCTGCCGAACCGCGTTCCAAATCTGTGGCTCCAATTGCCACTCATCCACCAGACGAGGTGCCGCTCCGGCCAAGATCAGTGCCGGGTCGATCTGAGCCAACCGCCGAGCGTCGATATCAGTGTCCAACCGGGTGTAACTCGCGGCATGATGGCGCCCAGTCTCAGTCTTCCCACAAGCTCGGACCCCTTCGATTAACACCGCTCCAGCAATGCTCAGATCGCGATAGATCAGCGAATCTACCACCCGTGGCATGTAGTCATTCACAAGGCAACAGTACCATAACGGGTCATTTATGGTATATCTAGTGGGTCATTTATGGGAATTCTAGCGGGTGATTTGCGGCGTAGCTGAGGCCTACCCCCCGGCCGCGAAATAGCGCCTCCATCACGATCCGCACAGCATGACGGAATGGTTCGTAGCCTCCAGCCAGTTGCGCAGTAGGGTCGCGCCGGCTTTGCCTGACTTTTCCGGGTGAAATTGGGTGGACCAGA
>Ga0123357_10001181_pt1 | contig 27241 bp, 6 predicted proteins | sample TergutEmb28metaG_FD_89873 | JGI IMG/M metagenome (GOLD analysis project Ga0123357, IMG submission 89873) | Embiratermes neotenicus P4 segment gut microbial communities from Petit-Saut dam, French Guiana - Emb289 P4 | ecosystem: Host-associated > Arthropoda: Insects > Digestive system > Gut ...
CGGCGACGATGGTGGCGCCGGTGATGGTGTAGCTGGTGGTGCCACTGATATACATGCCGCCGACGGTGACGGGGGCGGTGCCGTCCACGGTGATGGCGGTGTTGGCGGCGTTGGTGTTGGCGAGGTTGATGATGTCGCCTCGGTTGAAGTTGGTGCCGGTGACGGTGGTGGTTTTCCAGTTGGTGGCGCCGAGCCATGAGCCATCGGCGGCGCCGGTCCAGGTGAGGACGGTGTTGTTCGCCATGTCGTAGAGGAGTTGGAGGATGCGGTTGTCGGCGGAGAGGTCGAGGTGGTAGCCGGTGGTCAGGCCGGTGGTGTTGGCTTGGAGGGTGGCGAGGTTGGCGTCGGTGAAGGTGGCGCCGGTGAGGGTGATGAGGTTGCAGTAGTCGGAGGCGAGTTGGTCGATGTTGAGGAGGTTGAGGGTTTGGGTCCAGTTGCTGGTGAGGGCGGGGGTGTCGAGGGTGAGGAGGGAATAGCCGGCGTCGGCGGTCGCGGGGTCGGCGAGGTCGAGGGTGAGGATGGAGTTGTCGGCGAGGGTGATTTTGGTGGCGGCGATGATGTTGCCGCCGCCGGCGGAGAGGGTGGCGCCGGAGCCGAGGTTGAAGGTGCTGGGGGCGCCGGTCGCTGCGAGGATGATTTTGCCGGCGTCGACGGGGGTGGCGCCAGTGAGGACTTCGCCGGCGCGATAGAGGTGGAGGGTGCCGGTGGTGACGGTGAAATTCAGGGAGTCGGTCGCGCCGGTGGCGGGGGTTGCGCCGGTGGCGGCGAAGGTGCTGGTGCCGGCGAGTTTCCATGTGCCGGCGCCTTGTTTGTTGATGGTGATGGTTTGGGTGTTGCCAGTGGAGCCGGTCATGGGGTCGCGCATGTCGAGGGTGCTGCCGGCGGCGGTGTTGACGGTGATGGTGTCGATGTTGTTGCCGGTGGTGTTCGCGATGTGGATGGAGTTGGAGAGGCCGGCGACGTTGTTGCCGGCGAAGGTGGAGACGCCGGTGGTGGTAATCAGGCTGATGGTGGAGCTTTGCGCGCCGGTGAGGTAGATGGCGCCGCCGAAGCCGGCTTGCGCGGTGTTGTCGAGGAAGGAGGTGTCTTGGAAGGTGAAGGTGTTGTTGTTGGCGCTGGCGTAGATGGCGCCGCCTCCGCCGGCGTTGGCGGTGTTGTTTTGGAAGAGGACGTTGGTGAAGGTGAAGGCGGCGGTGGCGCTGATGCTGAGGAGGGCGCCGCCGCCTTGGCCGAGGGCGATGTTGTCGATGAAGCGCGTGTCGGCGAAGATGTAGGTGGCGTTGGCGCTGGCGTTGCCGATGGCGCCGCCGCCGAGGTTCGCGCCGGTGCCGAGGCCGGATGTGTTGCTTTGGAAGAGCGCGTCGGTGACGTGGACATAGGGGCCTGGATTGGCGGCGTAGATGGCGCCGCCGCGTTGCGTGGCGGTGTTGTTCTGGAAGGTGGCGCTGGTGATGATCGCCGAGCCGCTGTAGGCGAGAATGATGGCGCCGCCTCCGCTATTGGCAGCGGAGGTATTGCCGTCGAAGAGCGCGTTGTTCAGGTGGAGGGCGGCGCCGTTGGTGGCGTTGGCGGTCACGGAGATGGCGCTGCCTTGGTTGCCGGTGAAGAGAAAGGTCGCGTTGTCGCCAGCCGCGAGGTTGAGGGCGCCGCGTGTGATGGTGATGGCGTTGGCGGTGTTGCTGGCGAAGGCGAGCGTCGCGTTGTCTTCGAGCAGGATGGCGCCGGAGTTGCCGGCGGCGATGGCGAGGCGGCTGGCGGCGCTGTCTAGCGAGCCGTCGAAGGTGATGCTCGCGCCGGCGGCGATTTGCAGGGCGCCGGTGGCGGTGGCGGGCGTGCCGAGGAAGCTGATTTGCGAGAGCGTCGCGCCGAGTTGGTCGGGGGTGGCTATGCGCAGGACGCCGGAGTAGATGTCGACGCCGCCGGCGAAGGTGTTGGTGGCGACGGCGGTGAGGTCGAGGGTGCCGGTGAAGGTGGTGGTGTTGACTTGGTCGACGGTGGCGGCGGTTCTGCCGAGGGCGAGTTTGTTGGTGGCGGCGGTGTTGTTGAGGAGGTCGCCGGCGGTTTTGTCGGCGACGATGCCGGCGCCAGCGAGGGTGTAGCTGGCGGTGCCGCTGATGTAGAGGGCGGCGAGGGTGGCGGTTTCGGCGAGGGTGAGGGTTGGGGAGCTGGAAGCTCCCCCCACTATGTTCACGATGTCGCCGGCTAGGAAGGTGGTGCGGGAGTTGTCGAAGACGGTCCAGTTGTTTGGGGTTTCCCATGCGGTGTCGGCGGCGCCGGTCCAGGTGATGACGCGGTTGGCGCCGGTGGCGGCGAAGACGAGGCGGAGGTAGGTGTCGTCGACGATGCTCAGGGTGTAGGCGGAGAGGTCGAGCGGGGTGTTTGCGTAGTTGAGGGTGACCCATGCGGTGTTGTCGAGGCCGGCCCAGTTGCCTTGCGCGGTGATGAGGTCGTAGGCGCCGGCACTGGTGGAGCTGATGGCGATGGTGGTGGCGCCGGTTTGCGAGGCGGAGCCTAGCACGAGCAGGCGGCTGCCCAGGCTGGAGAGGTCGAGTTGCGAGCCGTCGTCGAGGAAGAGGTTGCCGCCGATGGTGAGGGTTTGGCCTGTCGTGGCGCCGATGCCGGCGCGGAGGGTGCCGCTGGGGGCGACGGTGAGGAGTTTGCCGGCGGAGCCTGCGATGGCGCCGTCGGCGCCGGCGAGGAGGGTGTTGGGGTTGATGGTGATGGCGCCGCCGAGTCGGGCGGTGGAGAGGAGGTTGAGGGCGCCGGTGGTGATGTTGGTGGTGCCGTCGAAGGCGCTGCTGTCGGCGGCGAGGGTGAGGGCGGCGCCGGTTTTGTTGAGGATGCCGGAGCCGGCGATGGGGGCGGCGTAGGTGCCGTCGGCGATTTGGTTGAAAGTGAGGGTGCCGGTGGGGGCGATGGTGACGGTGGCCGTGGCGCCGACGCCGAGGTTGGCGGCGTTGCCGACGAGCTGGCCGGAGTTGATGTCGATGCCGTTGAGGAAGGTGTTGGTGGTGTTGGTGAGGGTGAGGGTGCCGGCATAACCAGCGTCCAGAGGCCAGAGGTCAGAGGTCAGAACGGAGCCGTCGGGGCTGGCTTTGGCGCCGAGGGTGAGTTTGCCGGTGGCGGCGGCGGAGCCGGAGAGGTTGGGCTTGGCGGTGGAGGCGTCGGTGGTGATGGGGTTGTCGCCTTCGATGGTGTAATCGGCGTTGCCGCTCACGAACATGGCGGAGATGGTGACGGCGGTGTTCACGTTGATGGTGTTGGGGGTGGCGGCGGCGAGGTCGAGGTTGATGATGTCGCCTTTGGCGTAGGTGGTGCCGGTGGCGAGGTCGGAGGTGAGCGCCCAGTTGGGGGTGGCGCTTTTCCAGAGGGTGTCGCCGGCGAGGCCGGTCCAGGAGAGGATGTGGGTGTCGGGGGAGATGACGCTGAATTCGACCCAGAGGAGGTTGCCAGTGACGCCGAAGTTGGCGTCGTAGCCGGAGAGGTTAAGGGCGTCGATGTTCATGGCCGTTCCGCTGAGCGTAAAGGTGGTGTTGGCGAGTATCGAGTTGTAGTCGTTGAGGGTGTCGAGGCCCGCGCCGGAGGCGGCGGTGAGCGAGATGAGGTTGTAGGCGCCGAGGAGCTGCGAGCCGGTGTAATCGAGGTTGAGGAAGGGGTTGAGGGTGCCGCCGGTGACGACGTTGGCGCGTCCCGCCGTGGTTATGAGGCTGGTGTCGATTGAGAGCATCGCGGCGGCGGCGGCGCCTTCGGTGGCGTTGTCGAGTTTGAAGTCGAGGATGGAGCCGGCTGCCAGGGTGAAGGTCGAGTTGTTGATAACGGCGTTGCCGGAGGAGGCGTAAGTGATGGAGTTGCCGCCGCCGATGCCCAGGGTGGCGCTTGTATTAAGCACGAAATTGAGCACGCCGTTGCCGTTCTGGCCGTAGAAGTCGATGCTGGCGGGTTTGATCGTGTAGTCTTTGTTGGAGACGGGGTCATGGACTTGCGTGAGCGCGTCTTTTGCGCCATAGAGGTAGAGCATGCCTTCGTTGACAGTGATGCCGGCATAGACGCCGCCGCCGGTGTTGCCTAATTTTGAAAAGGTGCTCGAACCGGCCAGGTTCCAAACGCCGCCGCCGGTTTTGACGAATTGGGCGCCGGTGCTGTTTATGGGGAGGTTCACCGAGATGGGGTCAAGCATGTCGAGCGTGCCGCCCGTGTCGACGTCGATGTTGAAGGAGGCCAGGGTGATGCCGGCGAGGTTGACGTAAATGGAGTTGGGATTGGCTCCGCCGGTGTCCTTGTTGCCCGCGAAGCGCGAGGTGAGGCCGGCGCTGACGTTGATGTTGATGGTGCTGGAGCCTGTGCCGACTACGGCGATGGCGCCGCCGGTGCCGGTGGCATAGTTGTCGAGGAAGGAAACATCGGTGAGGTTGATGAGGGCGTTGTTCGCGGCGGAGAAAAAGGCGCCGCCGTTGCCGCCGGCGGTGTTGCTGGTGAATACCGCGTTGTTGAGGGACAGGGTGGAGGCAGCGCCGGCGGAGGAGAGGGCGCCGCCGTTGGCGCTGGCACCGGTCACGACGTTATTGGCGAAGATGTAGCGCGCGGTGTCGGCGGCGGCGAGGGCGAGGTTCGCGCCGGCACCGAGGGTTATCGCGCCGCCGGAGGCGGCGGGGGCGTTGCCGCTGAGGGTGAGCGTGGCGGTGTCTTCGAGCATGAGGGCGGCGGCGGAGCCGTCGGCTATCGTGAGGCGGTTGGCGGTGCTGCCGGTGCTGTCGAGGGTGACGTTCGCGCCGCTGGCGATGATGAGCGTGCCGGTGGTGGCGGCGGGGGTGCCGCGGAAGGTGAGTTTCGAGAGCATCATGCCGAGCTGGCCGGCGGTGGAGATGCGCAGGGCACCGCTGTAGATGTCGACGCCGCCGGCGAAGTTGTTGATGACGGTCGCGTCTTGTCCGGCGAGGTCGAGCACGCCGGTGAAGGCGGCGGGGGCGGGAGCGGTGGAGCCGTCGGGGGCGGCTTTTGCGCCGAGGGTGAGTTTGCCGTTGGCGGCGGTGGTGGCGATGTTGGTGGCGGCGACGAGGTTGCCGGCGCCGGTGATGGCGTAGGTCTGGGTGCCGCTGACGTTGAGGCTGCCGACGGTGGCGGTGGTGGCGAGGGTGAGGGTGCGGCGTCCGGCGGTGTCGGCGCCGTCGAGGTTGACAACGTCGCCTTGGGCGAAGGTGGTGGCGGTGGCGGAGACGTTGGCTTTCCAGTTGGCGCCGGTGAGCCAGGTGGCGCTGGCGTTGCCTGTCCATGTGAGGATGTTGGCGGGGGTTAGGGTGACGCCGCCGGAGGTGAGCGTGACCCAGAGGGTGTTGCCGGTGACGCCGAAATCCGCGGAGTAGCCGGAGAGGAGGAGGGCGGAGTAGGAGATGCCCGTCGAGCCGAAGGTGGCGTTGGCGAGGAGCGAGTCGGTGTCGAGGCTGGAGGTGAGGCCAGCGCCGAGGGTGGTGAGGGAGAAGAGGTTGTAGGTGTTGCCGAGGAGCGGGGTGATGTCGGTGTAGTTGAGGCTGATATAGGGGTTGAGGATGTTGTTCGTGACGATGTTGACGCTGCCCGCGGCAACGTTGCCGGTGTCTATCGCGAGCATGGGGGCGGCGGTGGCGCCGGCGGTGGCGTTGGCGAGGTTGAAGTTGAGGATGGAGCCGGCGGCGAGGGCGAAGCTGGCGTTGGAGAGGGCGCCGGAGGAAATGGTGATGGCGTTGCCGCCGCCGATGCCGAGGGAGGCGTTTTGGCGGAGGGAGAAGTTGAGCATGCCGACGGTGTCGGCAGCGGTGAAGGTGAGGCTGGCCGCCGTGGGGGTGTAGGGGTGGGTGGGGTTGTTGGGGTCGGTGATGGGCGTGGCGGCGTCTTTCGTGCCGTAGAGGTAGAGCATGCCTTCGCTGATGGTGAAGTTGACGGCGGCGGTGCTGGCGGCGGTGTTGGTTTTTGAAATGGTGTTCGCGCCGGAGAGTTTCCAGACGCCGGCGCCGGTTTTGGTGACGGTAAAGGCCGAGCCGGCGGTGGTGCTGTTCATGCGGAAGGGGTCAAGCATGTCGAGCACGCCGCCTGTGCCGACGTTGACGCCGAGCGTGCCGGAGGCGGCGGCGGTGTAGGTGTAGGCAATGGAATTGGCTCCCGTCTGGTCCTTGTTGCCCGCAAGGCGAGAGGTGCTGCCGGCGCTGACGGAGAGATTGACGGCAAGGGAGGCGCCGGCTCCGCCGGAGGCTCCGATGGCGCCGCCGTCACGGCCGGAATAGTTGTCGAGGAATGAAAAATCGGTGAGGTCGACAGTGGAGCCGCCGCCGTTGGAACCGATGGCACCGCCGTTGCTATTGGTGGTGTTGCTGATGAAAATGCCGGCGGTGCCGGTGATGCGGTTGGTGGAACCCATGATGTAGACGCCGCCGCCGCCGTTGGCGCTGCCGACGCTGGCCACGTTGCCAACGTTGCTGGCGAAGCGGACGTTGTTGAGGAGGAGGGTGTCGTTGGCGCCGTTCATGAAGACGGCACCGCCGCCTCTGGTGCCCGTCGAGTTGTTGTTGTTGAACGTGGCGTTTGTGAAGGCCACGGTGGAGGTGGCCGCCGTGAAGGCAAGGGCGCCGCCGCCGACAGCGGCGGTTGTGTTGCTGGCGAATATATACTGCGAACTCGGCGAGCTGTCGTCGATGGTGAAGACGAGAGACGTGTTTGCGGCGTCGACACTAATCGCGCCACCGGCGATGGTGTTGCCGTTGAGGGGGGCGAAGTTGTTGGAGGAGGAGTAGACCGCGCCGTTTGTGAGCGTGATGGTGGAGGAGGTGGCGGTGGCGATGACCATGCGCTGGGTGGAGCCGCCAAGGCCGTCGATGTTGGTGGAGGTGGTGATGAGGGTTTGCGCGGGGAGCGAAGTGGCAAGTGGCAAGTAGCAAGTGGCAAGAAGGCAGAGGAAGGCGGCGTGGAGGAGGCGGGTTTTCATGGTAGGAAAGAGTTGGATTAAGTTTTAGAGAAAGTTTGCGGTTTGGAGGTGAGAAATCCCAAATCCCAAAATCCCAAATCCCAAATAAATCCCAAACGACAAAATCCCAAATCCCAAAGGGCGGCGCTACGCGCCGTCGCTTCGGGTTGCGGATGTGTGTTGGTGTTCGTGAGCATGGGCTTGTTTTTGTGATTTGTAATTTGTGATTTGTGATTTTTTTGGGATTTGGAAATTGAGATTGTCAGGCTTCTCGCTTCGCTCGGAAGGGATTTACCGCCGGAGGCGGTTACCAGGCATAGCTGATGCCCAAGTTAAGGCCGTAGGGTTTGGTGTAGTCGCGGGCGAAGGCGCATTCGTAGTCGAGGTAGACTTGCAGGCCTTTGGTGATGATCCAGTTCACGCCGAGGCCAGCATCTAGGCGGAGGCCTTTGATGCGGGGAGTGAAGATGTTTTGGTCGTCACGGATCGTCACGCGGCCGCCGGTGTCCCATTGGTTCGCGAGGAAGAGTTTGGCGTAGGGTTGGAGGACTTGGGCGTTCTTGCGGGTGTGTTTGTAGGCGAGTTGCGCGCCGGCTCGGAGTTGGGCGAGGGTGGTTTTTTCCTGGAGGACGGTCATGCCGGTGTCAGTGGTGTAGGTGGCTTGGGAGATGGTGGCGATGGCGGCTTGGGCGTTGGGGGTGAGGGACCAGTTGGCGTTGGCGGGGTCGGCGCCGAGGGCGATGCGTTTGCCGGTTTCGAGGGAGGCACCGATGGCGGTGTTGGTGTAGTCGGCGTTCATGGGGCCGTTGCCGGCGGTGGCGGTGGCATTGTTTTTGAAGTGGTTGTATTTGGCGACGATGTCGGTATACCAGCCGTTGGCGGCGGCGTAGGTGAAATAGATGCCGGCGTTGACGCTGGTGAGGCTGCCGGTGGCGTCCATGTTGTCCACGGTGCGGCTCGCGCTGCCGTAGCCGAGGAAGGCGCCGATGTAGGTGGTGTAGTCGGGTTGCTTGCCGCCGTAGTCGAGGCCGGCGTCGGCGCCGGATTGGGTTTCGTGATAGGGGATGAGGGTGTCTTTGTCGTTGACGTTGATGCGTTGGGTGTAGGCGCGCATCCAGACGGCCATGCCGCTGGCGGCGTTGCGGGTGTCGAGGTGGAGGTCGCCGAGGCGTTTTGAGATGGTGTCGAGTTCGGCGAGCCAGGTGAGGGGGAGCGTGGCGGCGGCGGCGACGATGGTCGCGCCTGGGGAGGCGACGCCGGCGCGGTTTATGGTGAGGTCAAGGCCGTTGCCGGTGGAGGCGGTGGAGTTGATGTCGTAGAGGTAGCCGCGGGGGTCGTTGTTGAAGGTGAGGGAGCCGCTGCCGATGTAGGTGGCGGTGTCGGTGGTGGCTTTTATGAGTGCGAGGGTGGTGGAGGCGACCGTGGGGGCGTTGCCGGTGTTGGCGAGGGTGATGTTGTAGGCGCCGGCGATTGTGCCGACATTGAGGGTGTTGCTGGCGCCTGCGCCGAGGTCGGTGTTGAAGGCGAGCGTCGGGGCGCTGCCGGCGCCTCCCGCCTGGGCGGTGAGGCTGGTGAGGGTGGCGTTGCCGGCGGCGAGGTTTTTGAAGCCGAGGGTGCTGGCGCCGTTCATGGTGACGTTGCCGAGGGTGGCGTTGGTGGCGGCGAGGGTGACGGTGGCGTTGTCGGCGAGGGCGAGGTTGGTCGTGGCGTTGCCGAGGGCGTTGGGGGCGGCGGCGACGATGTTGGAGCCGGCGAGGGCGTTGATGGTGGAGACGGTGTTGGCGCCGGTGAGGGTGGTTGGGGCGGTGGCTCCCGCCGTAGCAGCGAGGTTGAGGGTGCCGGCGCCGGTGATGTCGTTGGCGATGGTGCCGGAGGTGGCGTAGGTGAGGGCGCCGCTGGAACTGATGGTGACGGCACTGGCGCCGAGGGCGGCGGGATTGGCGGCGAGCGCGTTGCCCAACACTCTGGTCGCGCCGTAGAAGTTGGGGTTTGCATTGGCGATGGTGGCGGTGCCGGTGCTCATTATGTAAAGGATGCCGCCGCCGGTGATGGTGTTGGCGAAGGCGCCGCTGGCGGTGGTGCCGATGGTGAGGTTGCTGGTGGCGTCCAAGAGGTTAATCGCGCCGGTTCCCAGGGCTTGGATGTCGAGCGCGTCTACCATGGCGCCGGCGGCGATGTTGGTGGTCGCGGTCAGGTTGGGGTTGGCGCTGGCGATGCCGAGGTTGCCGCCGTTGGCGTTGATGACGCCCGCGCCGGTGAGTCCGAAGATGAGGCCGCCGTTGTTGGCGTTCAGGGTGCCGCCGACGAGGTTGATGGTTGAGTTCACGCCGGTGTTGATGCTGCCGGTGACGGTGAGGGCGCCGGTGGCTCCGCCGAGGGTGATGCCGCCAGTATTGCTGGCGGAGGAGTTTATGTTGGCGAGGGTTTGGGTGTTGCCGTTGAGGTTGTAGGCGGCGTTGCCGGCAGCGAGGGTGAGGGTGTTGGTGTCCGCGCCGAGGGCGTTGTTGGCGCCGGCGATGAGGGTGCCGGCGGTGACGGTGGTGGTGCCGGTGAAGTTGTTCGCGGCGCCAAGGGTGACGGGGGCAAGCGTGGTGGAGATGGCGAGGTTGCCGTTGCCGCTGATGGTGGCGTTGAAGGCACCGGTGTCGCCTGCGGCGGGGGTGAGGGCGAGGGTTGAGCCGTTAGCGAGGGTGAGGCGGGCGAGGGCGTAGTTCACGTTGAGGCCGTTGGTGGCGTCGAGTTTGTAGGTGTAGGTGCCGGTGGCGACGGTGGCGTTGTTTTGGGTGATGGCGGCGGTCTTCGCGCTGGCGGTGACGTCGGCGCCGGTTTGGTCGATGAGTTTGAGGCTGCCGATGTTGGCGGCGCCGGTGACGGTGGTGGCGGAGACGAGGCGGTCGATGGTGGTGCCGGTGGATTGGGCGAAGAGTGACGCACCGGTTGTTGCGGGGTCGGTTACGGCGTCGGGGATGGCGACTTGGATGGTGCCGGTGGCGCCGAGGGTGAGGGCGGTGGTTTTGATGAAGCTGGCGGCTTGGAGGTCGGCGGGGATGGTGGTGGAGAAGATGAGTTTGCCGCCGTTGATGGCGAGGCCGGCGATGGTTTGGGTGCCGGTGCCGACGGTGGTGGTGTTGCCTGCGCCGAGGGAGAGGGTGGCGGCGGTGAGGGCGGTGGTGTTGATGCCGGAGAGGTCGAAGGTGCTGGCGCCGAGTTTCACCGTGCCAGCGAAGGCGTTGTTTGCGGCGGCAGTGAAGTCAACGATGCCGGCGGGGGCGGTGAGGGCGATGTCGAGGGTGCCGTTGCCGGTGAGGGTGTTTTGCACGGTGTAGCTGGCGGCGTTGTTGATGAGGAGGGTCGCGCCGGTGGCGATGGTGATGTTGCCGCGAGTGGAGGTGGCGTTGTCGGCGAGGGTGAGGCTGCCGGCGTTGATGGTGAGGCCGGCGGCGTAGGCGGCGTTGGAGAGGGTGAGGGCGCCGGTGCCGGTCTTGGTGAGGCTGCCGGCGCCGGTGATGGCACTGGCGTAGGTGGCGGACGTGTCTTGGGCAAAGATGAGGGCGCTGTTGTTGGCGATGGTGGGCGCGCCGAGGGTGGCGGCGTTGCCTTGGAGGGTGCCGCTGAGGATGTTGATGCCGCCTTCGAAGGTGTTGGAGGTGTTGTTGAGGATGACGAGGCCGGTGTTGGTGGCGGCGAGGGTGAGGGCGCCGGTGGCACCGGCGGCCTCGGTGCTGTTCATGGTGGTGTTGGTGGTGATGGCGCCGCCGGTGAAGGTGTAGGTGCCGGAGGTGGTCACGGTCATGTCGACGGCTTGAACGGCGCCGACGATGTTCACGAGGTTGGTGCCGCTGCGGGTATCGTCGAAGACGACGGAGTCGCCGTTGTAGAATTTGCCGTCGGAGGTTTTCCAGTTGGGGGTGTTGTCCGCCCATGTGCTGCCGGCGGTGCCGTCCCAGACGAGGCCGGCGATGTTGTTGGTGACGATGGCGAGGTAGAGGTTGTTGGCGTCCTGCGTGTAGGTGGCGACGGAGCGGGAGCCGAGGGTGCCGCCGTTGCTGAGGGTGATGAGGTTGTTGGTGACGATGCTGGCAAGGGTTTCGGTGGTGGTGATGAGGGTGTAGGTGCCGCTCAGGGAACTATTGACGCCGATGTTGATGATATCGGGGTAGGGGCTGCCGACCCCGCGAACGAGGGCGGCGGCGGTGATGCGGTCGCCTATGCCGTTGCCGAGGAGGTCGTAGTTGAGGGTGTTGTCGCCGGCGAGGGTGAGGGTGCCGGTGAGGGCGAGGGTTTGCGCCGTGGTGGAGTTCAGGTCGCCGATGGTGATGGTGGCGGAGCCGAGGGTGGTCGTCACATTGCCGAGGGTGCCGGTGCCGGCGAGTTGAGCGCCGGCGTAGAGTTTGAGTTCACCACCAAGGGAGGCGTTGGCGAGGACGAGGGCGCCGCCGAAGACCTCGGTGTCACCTGAAAAACCAAGGCTGTTAGCGGTGAGTGTGAGGGTGCCGGTGTCGAGTTTGTTAATGTTACCGCCACCAGCGAAAGTGTTGGACATGGTGTAGTTGGCATCGGCATGGCTTAGGTTAAGTGTGGCACCAGCGTTGATGGTAACGAAAACGGTTTGGGCGATGGTGCCGTTGGCGGAGTTGTTGCCGAGGGCGAGAAGACCTTCTTCGACGGTGAGTGGACCAGTAAAGGTGTTGTTGCCGGCGAGGGCGAAATCTTGGGAGCCGGTCTTGATGACGGCGGCGGCGCCGCTGATGACGCCGGAGAAGATGGTGGCATTGCCGCCTTGGTTGACCAAGGTAAGAGCACCGGTTCCAGTGACAACGCTGCCACCATCACCACCGCTGAGCGCCTCAATGGACTGAAGCGCGTTTATGGTTTGCGCGTTGTCGCCAGTGTAGAGGGTTGAGCTTGCGGCGATGAAAACGATGGCACTGCCAGCGATTTGGTTTTCGTTGGCGAGGGTGAGGGCACCGGCGTTGAGGAAGGTGAAGCCGGTGTAGCCGGTGCTGCCAGAGAGGGTGAGGTTGCCGGTGTTTTGTTTTGCGAGGCCGCCCGCGCCGAGGATTGTGCCGGTGAAGGTGGCGGAGGCGGCTTGGTCGAAGACGAGCGTGCCATTGTCGGTGATGATGCCACCGGTGTGAAGGGTGTCGACGGTGCCTTGCAGAGTGCCGTAAGCGTTAGCGATGGTGATGCCTTCCTCGAAGTTGTTTGTGCCGGTGTTGGCGAGGATGACGAGGCCGGAGCCGGTGATGGTGAGTTTGCCGGTGGCGATGGCAGGGTCGGTGATGGAGGTGTTGGCAGTGCTGGTGGTGATGGGGGCGCCGTCGAAGGTGTAGGTGGCGGCGGTGTCAACGGTCATGGCGGCGGCGGTGACGGGGGCGGCGACGGTGATGGTTTTGGCGGTGGCGGTGTCGTTGAAGGTGACGGCGTCGCCGTTGTAGAAAACGTTGTCGGCGGTGGCGTTTGTCCAGCTTGAGCCAGAGATGTTCCAGAGGGTGCCGGTGGCGCCTGTCCAGGTGCCGGAGATGTTGTCGGTGAGCATCGTGAGCCAGATTTGGTGGTTGCCGGTGTCGAGGTTCGCGCCGGTTTCGTCGGTGTAATGGGCTTGGACGCGGCCAAGGGGGTCGAGGATGGAGCCTTTGATGGCGGTGGAGAGGGTGAGGCCGTTGGCGTCAAAGGGATTGAGGGAGGTGATTAGTTCGAAGGAGCCGGATTGGGCTATGGTGTTGAGGTCAATGGTGCCGGTGGCGCCGAGGGTGAGGTCGCCGCCGGTGAGGAGGAGGGTGCCGGCGTCGCCGGTGGCGGGGTTGATGTTGAGGCGGAGCGTGAAGCCGTCGTTGAGGGTGATGTTACCGTCGGTTTGGAGCAGGTCGGTGGTGTCGGTGGCTTCGCCGTGGGTGAGGCCAACTTGGAGCGCAGCGCCGGTTTCGATGGTGACGGGGGTGGAGCCGAGGATGAGGCCGATGCCGCCGAAGGTGGCGCCGGAGGCGGTTGTGATGGCGCTGGCTGCGAGGGCGCCCACGTTGCCGAGGAGCAGCGCACCTTCGTTGACGGTGACGGCGCCGGCGTAGGTGGTGTTGTCGGCGTTGAGGACGAGGGTGGCGGCGCCGGTTTTGGCGAGGGTGCCGTTGCCGGCGATGATTGAGGCGTAGGTGCCGGTGTCGAGTTGGTTGAAGGTGAGGGAGCCGTTGTTGAGGATGCTGCCGCTGGCGCCGACTCCGAGGGTTTGGTCGTTGCCGACGAGGGCGCCGGTGTTGATTTCGATGCCGGCGGTGAAGGTGTTGGAGGTGTTGGCGAGGGTGAGGGTGCCGGTGTAGGTGGCGGTGTCGATGTCGCCGGCGTCGTCGTGGGCGCGGGCGCCGAGGGTGAGTTTGCCGGTGGCGGCGGAGCCGGTGGCAAGGGTGCCGATGGCGGGGAGGGCGGTGATGCTGGTGCCGGTAATGGTGTAGCTGGCGGTGCCGCTCACATACATGCCGGCGATGGTGGCGGTGGTGAGGGTGTCGACATTGAGGGTGGTGGCGGCGGGGGTGGGGATGTTTGTGTTAACGGTGGAGTCGGAGAGGTTGATGATGTCGCCTTGGGAGAAGGAGGTGATGGCGGGTGCTGTGCTGGCTGCGTTGGCGTTCCAGTTGGCGTCGGTGGCGGCGAGCCAGGATTTGGTCGCGCGCGGCCAGGTGAGGACGTTGGTTTCGATGGCGTTGGCGTCGAGGATGGAGATCCAGAGGGTGGTGCCGGTGATGCCGGTAGTATATTTATAGAGGGCGGGGTCGAGGCCGGTGACGAGGTTGTCCCAGAATTTGAGGTTGGTGGCGCCGTCGGTCAGGCCGGCGGGGAGGAGGTTGGCAGAGAGGAGGTTGTAGGTGCCGAGGTCGGGGTTGAGGAGGTCGAGGGCGAAGTTGAAGGTGCCGCTGGTGTAGATGTCGTAGCTGGCGGCGGTGAGGGTGAGGAGGGCGGTGCCGGTGCCTTTGGTTTGGGTGCCGCCGATGGCGGCGTAGGCGAGGGGGTCGAGGTCGAAGGTGAGGGTGGAATTTTGGGCGAGGGTGATGGCGCCGGAGGGGGCGTGCGTGGTTGGGTCGGTGATGGAGATGGTGTTGCCGCCGCCGAGGGAGAGGGTGGCGGGGTGGAGGCCGTCGCCGATGGTGAAGGCGCCGGCGGAGGAGGTGATGTTGATGTTGGCGAGGGCGGCTGTGTGGCTGACGGTGGCGGCGGGTTCTTCGGCGCGGTAGAGGTGGAGGGTGCCTTCGTTGACGGCGAACTTGATGGCGGCGGTGCCGGCGCCGGCGAGGCTGTTGGCGCCGGCGAGGTTCCATGCGCCGGAGCCGGTTTTGGTGATGGCGAGGGCGTTGCCGGTGGCGACGGTGCCGGTGATGGGGTCGAGCATGTCGAGCAGGGTGTCGGGGGCGGTGGTGACGTTGATGGTGTTGGTGCTGGAGGCGGTGGTGTTGTTGATGGCGATGGAGTTGGGGGCGTTGTTGCCGGTGTTGTCGGCGAAGGTGGAGGTGCCGGTGGTGGTGATGAGGTTGAGGGTGGCGTTTTGGGAGGTGATGAGGGCGATGGCGCCGCCAGGGCTGCCTTGGGCGGTGTTGGAGATGAAGGTGCTGTCCTGAAGGGTGAGGGTGGCGCCGCTGGCACTGATGAGGGCGATGGCGCCGCCGCCTTGGGCGCGGGCGGTGTTGTTTTTGAAGGTGGCGCTGGTGACGATGATGGTGGAGCCGTTGCTGGCGCTGCCGATGGCGGCGCCGCCGCCGGCGGTGGCGTTGGTGAGGCCGGAGGTGTTGGTTTGGAAGAGGGCGTTGGTGACGGAGAGGTATGAGTTGCCGTTGTTGAGGAAGATGGCGCCGCCGCGGGCGTTGGAGACGTTGTCTTGGAAGGTGGCGGTGGTGAGGATGGCGGTGGAGCTTTGGGCGATGAAGAGGGCGCCGCCGGTGTTGGAGGAGTTGGATTGGAAGAGGGTGTTGTCGAGGTAGAGGTAGGAGCTGCTGGCGGCGCCGCCGGTGGTGGCAATGGCGCCGCCTTGGGAGCCGGCGTAGTTGTCGAGGAAGGAGAGGTTGGAGCCAGTGATCATTGCGCCGGCTCCGGCGGCGTAGAGGGCGCCGCCGCTGGCGGAGGCGTTGCTGATGATGTTCTTGGAGAAAATGTAGCGGGAGGTGTCGTCTTGCGTGGCGAGGGTGAGGGTGGAGGTGGCGGCGAGGGAGATGGCGGCGCCGGTGTTATTGTTGGTGATGGTGTTGTCGGTGAATGTGATTTGCGCGCCAGCACCGGCCGTGAGGGTGAGTTGCGCGCCGCTGGCGAGGCTGATTGCGCCGCCGCTGGTGGCGACGGTGTTGCTGGTGAAGGCCAGCGTCGCGCCGTCTTCAATCACGAAGGCGCCGGCGGTGCTGGGGTCGAGCACAAGGCGGTTGGTGGCGCCGCCTGCGCTGCTGAAGAGGATATTCGCGGCGTTCTTGATTACAAGGGTGCCGCTGTTGGCGGCAGTGCCGAGGAATTTGAGATTCGCGAGGGTCGTGCCGAGTTGGTCTGTCGTGGAGATGCGCAGGGCGCCGTTGTAGATGTCGACGCCGGCTTTGAAGTTGTTGGGGTCGCCGGTCAGGGCGGTGAGGTCAAGGGTGCCGGCGAAGGCGGTGGCGGCGTCGGCAGTGTAGTCGGTGGCGTCGGGGGTGGCGCTGCCGCCGAGGACGAGTTTGCCAGTGGCGGCGCCGCTTGTCCATGTGCCGGAGGTGGCGTCGGTGACGAGGTTGCCGGTGCCGGTGAGGGCGTAGGTTTTCGTGCCGCTAAAATAGATGGCGGAGGCGGTGGCGGTGTCCCAGAGGGAGACGGGGGCGGTGGAGGTGTCGGTGGAGTCGAAGTTGACGATGTCGCCTTGGGCGTAGACGAGGGCGGGGTTGGAGGGGTTGGCGGTTTCGAGCCAGTTGGCGGCGCCGAGCCAGCGGTCGGTGGCGCCGGCCCATGTGAGGACGAGGTTGCCTTCGTGGGGGAGGAGCGAGGCGAATTCCTTGACGCCGATCCAGAGGGTGTTGCCTCCGGTGATGCCGTAGGTGTCGAGGTCGTAGTTGCCGGTGATGCTGATGGCGTTGTTGTAGAAGGTGAAGGCGGCGGTGTCGAAGCCGGCGCCGGCGAGGGTGGCGAAGTCGGCGGCGAGGAGGTTGTAGGTGCCGGTGGCGGTGACGCCGGTGAGGGCGAGGCCGAAGTTGAGGATGCTGCTGGTGGCGTCGGCGATGTTGAGGGCGGCGGGGGCGGTGAGGGTGAGGAGGGGGGTGGTGTTGTCGGGGAGGGTGTGGGCGAGGTCGAAGGAGAGGGTGGAGTTTTGGGCGAGGGTGATGGTGGGGGCGGTGATGGTGTTGCCGCCGGCGATGGAGAGGGTGGCGGGGTTGACGCCGTCGCCGAGGGTGAAGGCGCTGGTGGCGCCGGCGATGGTGAGGCTGCCGGCTTCGGTGGTGGCGTGGGCACCGGTGGTGTCGTGTTCGCCGGCGCGGTAGAGGTGGAGGGTGCCTTCGTTGACGGTGAAGTTGACGGTGGCGGCGTCAGTGGCGCCGAGAGTGTTGGGGCCGCCGAGGTTCCAGGCGCCGGTGCCGGTTTTGGTGATGGCGAGGGTGGTGGTGTCGGAGGCGGCCATGGGGTCGAGCATGTCGAGGTTGCCGGCGGTGGCGACGTTGACGTTGAGGGTGTTGGCGGCGGTGCCTCCGAAATAAATGCTGTTGGGGGTGGAGGCGGGGCCGGCGGTGTTGTCGGCGTAGAGGGTGGCGGCGCCGGAGGTGACGTTGAGGGTGAGGGTGCCGCCGCCGCTGTAGTAGATGGCGCCGCCGTTGCCGTCGCCTTGGGCGGTGTTGGCGAGGAAGGAGACGTCGGTGAGGGTGAAGGGGGTGTTGGTGGAGGCCATGATGGCGCCGCCGTTGCCGGTGCCGGAGACGGTGTTGTTTTGGAAGAGGACGTTGTTGAGGGTGAAGCTGGAGTTGGGGCTGGTGCTGGCGATGGCGCCGCCGCCTTGGCCGGAGGTGCTTTGGGCGATGGCGGTGTTGTCGCGGAAGGTGGCGGAGGTGATGATGAAGGCGGCTTGCTGGGCGGCGTTGGAGATGGCGCCGCCGTAGAGGTTGCTGGTGTTGGCGTAGTTGACGCCGGAGGTGTTGCTTTGGAAGAGGGCGCCGTTGATGTCGATGTAGTAGGGGGCGGCGCCGGCGGTGTAGAGGGCGGCGCCGCGCTGGGTGGCGGTGTTGTTCTGGAAGGTGGCGGAGGTGAGGACGAGGGTGCCGCCAGTGGAGATGGAGATGGCGCCGCCGTTGTTGGAGTTGTTGGCGTCGAAGAGCGCGCTGTCGAGCCGGAGGGTGGCGCCGGCGGTGGTAGCGGCACCGCCGATGTTGATGGCGCCGCCGGTGGTGGTGGCGGTGTTGTTGCGGAAGGTGAGGTTGGTTCCGGTGAAGAGGCCGCCGGCGCTGGTGTTGTAGAGCGCGGCGCCGTTGGCGGCGGTGTTGGAGGCGAAGGTGGCGTTGACGAGGGTCACGCTGGAGTTGGCGACGCCGTAGATGGCGGCGCCGTTGGTGGTGGCGGTGTTGTTGGCGAAGAGGAAGCTGGCGGTGGGGGCGGCGGCGAGGTTGAGCGTCGCGCCGGCGGCGAGGTTGATGGCGGCGCCGTTGGCGGCGGTGTTGCTGGTGAAGGTCAGCGTGGCGCCGTTTTCGAGGACGATGTTGCCGGCGGCGTTGGCGAGGAGCGCGAGGTGGTTTTCGGCGCCTGTGAGGCTGCTGTCGAAGGTGAGGTTTTGGCCGGTGGCGATTTGGAGGGTGGCGGGGGCGGCGCCAGCGGCGGGGTCGCCGAGGAAGGCGAGGTGGTTGAGGGTTGTGCCGAGTTGGCTGGCGGTGGAGATGCGCAGGACGCCGGAGTAGATGTCAACGCCGCCGGCAAAGGTGTTCGCGCCGGTTTGGGTGAGGTCGAGGGTGCCGGTGAAGGCGGTGGTGGTGTCGAGGTTGGCGGTTTTCGTTGCTTGCGCGCCGAGGATGAGTTTGCCGAGGGCGGCGGCGCCGGAGAGGGCGCCGTCGGTGGTGAGCACTTCGGTGGCGATGCCGTATTCGCCGGCGCCGGCGATGGTGTAGTTTTGGCTGCCTGTGACGAGGATGCCGGCGGCGGTGACGTTGGAGCCGGCGTCGAGGGTGATGGTGTTGGTGTTGGCGGCGCCGGCGGTGAGGGTGGGGGCGAGGTTGACGATGTCGCCGTTGGCGAAGGTCGTGCCGGTCACGCCGTCGGAGGTGAGCACCCAGTTGTTGGTTTGCCAGAGGGCGCCGTTGGTGGCGCCGGTCCAGTTGAGGACTTTGTTGAGGGCGGTGAAATAATCGAAGCTGACCCAGAGGATGGTTTTTGTGGTATCGAGGCCGAAGTTTGCCGTGTAGCCGTCGCCGTTGAGATCGCCGATGGATATGCCGTCCGCGCCGAAGAGGGCGTTGCCGCGTATGGCGTTGAGGGCGGTGGTGAGGGTGGCGCCGGCGCCGAAGGCGTCGAAGCCCGCGCCGGTCGGGGCGGTGAGCGAGAAGAGGTTATAGGTGCCGCTGATGAAGGCCTCCGGCGTGGCGGCGGCGTAGTCGAGGCTGATGATGGGGTTGAGGTTGCCGCCGGTGACGATGCTGATGCCCGTTGTCACGAGGCTGCCGCTTATTGTGAGCATCGCGGTTTTGTCGGTGCCTTCCTTGGCGTTGTCGAAGTTGAAGTCGAGGGTGGAGCCTTTGGCCATGGCGATGGTGGCGCTGCCGTAGGCGGAGGCGTTGGTGGAGGCAAAGGAAAGGGAGTTGCCCCCGCCGATGCCCAAGGTGCCGCCTGAGCCGAGCGTGAAGAGGAACTTGGCGTTGCCATTGCTCGCTGCGTTGCCCCCGCCTTGGGCGACAAAAATGACTTTGGCGGTTTCTATTGGATAACCGCTGACCGGCCCGTCGTCCGCGCTGTAGAGGTAGAGTTTGCCTTGGTTGACGGTGATTCCGGCGGAGGCCCCGCCCGTATTGCCCCATTTCGCAAAGGTGCTCGATCCGGCCAGCGCCCACACGCCATCGCCGTTCTTGTTAAACTGGGCCCCGCCGGTGTTCGCGGTGTCGGTCATCGCCCTGATGGGGTCAAGCATGTCGAGCAGGCCGCCCGCGCCAACATTTATGTTGACCGTGCTCTGGGCGCCGGCGCTGGCGTAATTGATGGAGATGGCATTGCGGCCTCCGATGTCGGTGTTGCCCGCGAAGCGCGAGATGGCGTCGTCGCTGACGTTGATGTTAAGGGTGGTGGTGGCGGCGGCACCGGAGAGGCCGATGGCGCCGCCGTAGCCGGTGGCGCGGTTGTCGAGGAGCGAAACGTCGGTGAGGTTGATGACGGTGTTGTTTCCAAGAGCGCCAAAAATGGCGCCGCCGTTGCCGCTGGCGGTGTTGCTGAGGAACAGGGCGTTGTAGAGGGTGAGGACGGAGTCGGCGGCGAGCGCGATGGCACCGCCGTTGCCGGAGGCGCCGGTCGTGGTGTTGTTCTTGAACACATACTGCGCGTTGTCGCCGGCAGCGAGGGTGAGGAGCGTGCCTGCGCCGCCGAGGTTTATCGCGCCACCGGCGGCGGCGGTGGTGTTGCTGCTGATGGTCAGCGTGGCGCTGTCTTCAATCAGAAACGCGGCGGTGTTGCCGGCGCCGAGGGAGAGGCGGTTGGCGGCGGCGGCGTCGCCGTCGAAGACGAGGCTGGCGCCGCTGGCGATAATGAGCGTGCCGGTGGTGGCGGGCGTCGTGCCGAGGAAGCGGAGGGTGGAGAGCGTCGTGCCCAACTGGTCTGTCGTGGAGATGCGCAGGGCGCCGCTGTAGATGTCGACGCCGTTTACGAATTTGTTGATGGCGGCGCCTTGGCCGGTGAGGTCGAGCACGCCGGCGAAGGTGGCGGCGGGGTCAATGCCGCCGTCGGCAGCCGCGGCTTCGCCGAGGACGAGTCTGCCGGTGGCGGCGGGTTTGGTGAGGTAGGAGGCGGCGTTGTCGGCGGTGATGCCGTCGCCGGTGAGCGCGTAGCTTTGGTTGCCGCTCACGAATATGCCGCCGACGGTGGCGCTGGTGGCGGGCGCGGGGGCGGTGATGGTGATTGTGTTAGTGCCGCTCGCGGGCGCGGGGGTGGTGGGGGCGAGGTTGACGATGTCGCCGACTTGGAACGCGGCTTCGTCGGTGGCGCCGGTGATTTTCCAGTTGTTGGCGCCGAACCATGTGGTGCCGTTCGCGCCGGTCCAATCGAGGATGTTGTTGGTGAGGCCGCCAACGACTTCGTAGTAGAGTTGGAGGATGTTGTTGCCGGAGTTTAGTTGCAGGGTGAAGTTGGCGGCGGTCAGGGCGTCGATTCCGGTGAGGGTGGCGAAGTTGCCGGACAGGTCGGGCATGTCGGTGAAGAGGTGCGCGGTGTCGCCGGTGAGCGTGAGCAGGTCGAAGGTCTGGCTGGTGGTGTAGGTGGAAACTTGCGCGGCCAGCCAGTCGGAGTTGAGGAGGTTGATGTTGATGGTTGACCAAGTGGCGGCGAGGGTCGGGGCGTTGAGCGTGAGGAGGGAGGTGGTGTTGCTGACGCCTTTGAGGTCGAGGGCGATGGTCGCGCCGGTGTCGAGGGTGATGGTGGAGGCGGGCGCGGCGATGGAATTGCCGCCGCCGGCGAGGAGGGTGGCGGCGCCTTTGAGTGTGAAGGAGCTTGCGGCGCTGGTGAGGTTGAGGCCGCCCGCGGCGACTTTGGCGGAGGAGTTGGCGGCGGTGGGGTTGGCGACTTCGCCGGCGCGGTAGAGGTGGAGGGTGCCGGAGTAGTAGGTGAAGGGCGTGCTATCGAGGGTGTTCATGCCGCCGAGGTTCCAGAGGCCGCCGCCGGTGGCGCTCATGATGAGGGTCTTGCCGCCATTGGCCGCGGCGGTCATCGGGTCGCGCATGTCGAGGGTGGCGGTGTCGGCAATGTTGAAGGTAAAGATGGCTTGGTTGGCGTTCGGCGTCGGCGCGAAGTAGATGCTGCTGGCGTTGCCGCCGGAGTCGGTGTTGCCGGCAAAGGTCGCGCTGGTGGTGACATTGAAGGTGGTGGTGCCGCCGGTTTGGTAAATGGCGCCGCCGTGGCCGTTGGTGGCGATGTTGTTGAGGAATGACACGTTGGTGTAGAGCGCCGTGGACCAGCCAGTCGCGACGTTTGCGCTATTATGCATGAAGTGGATGGCGCCGCCATCGGTGGACGCGGTATTGTTGGAGAAGAGGACATCATTCAAAGTCATGATGGCGCCGTTGGCGTTATAGGCGCTGATGGCGCCGCCGGTGGACGCGGAGGTGTTGTTCTGAAAAGTGGCGCTGGTGACGCTGATGCTGTCATTGTTGCCGTTGGCAAAAATGGCGCCGCCGCCGTTGCTGCTCTTCGACGAGTTGGTGTCGAAAGTCGCGTAGGTGGCGCTGATGCTGACAAAGTTGGCGGTGTTGGCAATCGCGCCGCCATTGCCGCCGGTCGCGGTGTTCTCCAGGAAAATCGCGTTAATGAAGCTGAAGCTGTTGTTGTTGCCGGAGGCGCCAGCGCCGGTGTTGAAAAACGCGCCGCCCTGACTCGCGGTGTTGCTCTGAAAGAGCACGCTGTTGAAGCTGACGTTGACGGCGGCGCCGCTGTTGACGCCAGCGTTGGAAAAGACAGCGCCACCGTTGTTTGATGCACTGTTGTTTTTGAATGCGGCGCTCGAGATGTTCGCGATGGCGCCGTTTGCGGTGATACCGAGGGCTCCGCCGTTTGAGCTGGTCATGTTGTGGTTAAACACATAAGACCCGCTGCCCGCGGTCGTGAAATAGAGTTTTGAACCGGCAGCGCTAAGAACAACCGCGCCGCCAATCGCGGAGGTCGAGTTGTTGGAGAAAGTCAAGGTGGAGTTGTCGTCGACAAAGAAGGAGGCGCCGGCGACGGAGCCAATCGTGAGGCGGTTGGTGGTGCCGCTGCCGCTGTCGAAGGTGATGTTGGTGCCAGAGGCGATTGCGAGCGTGCTGGTGGCGGCGAACGTGAGCTGCGAGAGCGGCACGACATCGTCGGTGCTGGAGATGACGACGTTGCCTGTGATGTTGGAGTATGGCTGCCCGTATGCGACCGGCGCGAGGGACAGCGCCGCGGCGAGGGCCAACGAGAGCAAAGCGCCGGCAAGGGCGAGGGCGCGGAGGGTGGCGGGGAAGGCGTAGGCGTGGCGGGTGCGGGTTTTCATGGCTTGTTTACGTGTTCGCGATGGGTTGGTTGGTAATAGAAAAAGGGAGGAAGGGCTGGGGGCGGATTACGCGGGTTGCGCGAGGTGAAAGTGGGATGGGCGGTGAGGCGGAGGGCAGGGCGGAATGCGCACGCGGGACTTGAATGTGAATGCAGGATAAATGTCGGACAACCCAAGGATGCGCTTGGGCAAGAGAAACAGGAACGTTCGGAGGCTTCCAATCTACACGCGAAGCGAAAAAGAGAGAATTGCCGAAATGATTATTTTTTTTGCAAAAGCAACTGGAGGGGTGGCATTGGATGGGTGACACAGGCATGCCGGTTAATTTGTCATGGATGCGCTGGACGAGCCGCATCTGCTGCTCTTGCGGCAGTTGGGGGCAATGTTTCTCGACGAAAGTGCGCACGAGATGAAGCAGTTCCCATTCAGCGCAGTCGTCCACGCAATACGCGACTGGGTGTTCGTCGAGGTCGCAAGGTGGCAGTATGAACTCGTGTTTGTTCGCGGGGTCGGGGTCGTATTTTTCGACGAGAACGCGCTGAAACATGTTCACGCCAGGCGCGTGTTGCGCGAGGGCTTTGAGGAGTCGTTTTTGTATAAGGATGAAATCGCTCATGGTGCTGGTCTTTCTTGTTGTTGTGTTGTTGGTTTTGTTGATGTGCCAGCGCGCGAGCGCGCGCAGGGAATCAGCGAAAAAAATCCGCACCCAAGCCAAACTCATCGTTGAACAACCGCGAGGGAGCGATACAGTGCGGTGTTCATGCGCATCCTGCATGTAGCAGATATTCATTATCGTTTGGCCTGGTTCGAATGGATCAGCCGGCAATCAGGCGATTATGACGTGCTGGTGGTAGCTGGTGATTTGCTAAACATGTTCCCGCGAGAAAGCACGCCGTTGCAACGACAGGCGCGTGTGGTTGGGGACTGGTTGAAAACACTTCCCAAGCCAACGGTCGTATGCACGGGCAATCATGACATCTGGCTGGCCGAGCCGCATTTATCAACGGACGTGTTCGCCGAGGGCGGCTGGCTGCGGTTGTGCAAACGAGCGGGGCTTGTTGTTGACGGGCAGGACGCGAGCTTTCACGGCGAGCGATTTGCCGCTGTAAAATGGGGCGATGCGGATTGGCCGGACGCAGCGAGCATCGTCGTCTGCCATGCGCCGCCCTCGGAGACGAGCGTGTGCATCAACACCGAAGGCGGCGGGTGGGGAGATTTTGAGATTTCGATGCGCGTTCAGGAGAAGCACCCCAAATATGTCCTGTCGGGGCATGTTCACGATCCGATGGAGTGGGTGGCGCTGGAGGGCGCGAGCTATTGTTTCAATCCGGGTTGCGATTGCACGGCGCGGGAGCCGAATCATATTATCATCGACACCACGAAAAAAATTGCGTGCTGGCACTCGAAAAGTCGGGGGCTTGCGAGCCAACAACTCCCATGAATATCTGCACCGAATACTCGCGCTACTTTGCAATTCACCGGAGAAACTCCACCCCGCATGCCGAGCGTTATGTCAAAGGGCTGCGTGACGTAAAGGGACGCAAAAACATCAGTCATCTTAGCAAAGGTATCGGGTCGCATGACTATGAAGACATGCAGCATTTCGTGAGTGACTCGCCTTGGGATCATGTCCCCCTCATGAGGCAACTGGCGCGGGATGTGGAGAAACGGCTGGTGGTGAGGGGCGCCTGCGTGCTCTACATCAACGAGAGCGCATTTCCAAAAAAAGGCAAAAGTCCGGCGGGCGTGGAGCGGCAGATTTGCGGATGGCAGAGCAAGGAAAACTGCCAGATCGGGGTGTTTGCGAGCTTGGGGCAGGGGCGGTTCACTGTGCCGGTGGACTTCCGGCTCTTTCTTCCAGAGTCGTGGGCAAACAACGCGCAACGATGCGCGAAGGTGAAGGTGCCTGAACAGGAACGTGTGTTTCGGACCAAGAGCGAGTTGGCGTTGGAGATGGTCGGGGCGGCAATCTCGAACAAACTAGGACATGAATGGATTGTGGGGGGCGAAATTTTCGGAAGCGATCATAAGTTCACCGATGAGCTTGAGAAGCTAGGGCAGGCCTACCTCATGGACGTGGACAGCGAGACGCAGGTTTGGGAGCAGAATCCCGATGCGAGCGCAGACCATGCGACTGCGGCCAACCATGGCAAGAGTGGTAAAGGAGGCAAGAAGCAGAAACAAAAGAGGTCGAGCGTGGCAGGGTTGGCAAAAAAGTATGAGAGCGATAGCAGGATGATGATAGTTTCGGGAGCAGGCACGAAGGGCGCGAAACGAGTGCGCTTGTGGGCAAGGCGCGTGTGGGTGTGGAACGGCAGGGCGAAAGATCCGGTAAGGGAAAGGTGGCTCGTGGTCAGGAACGATGCGGGCAAATGCAAGTATAGTCTGAGCAACGCGCGCGTCGGCACGTCATGGGAAAAGCTCAGGGAAATCCAAGAGCAACACCACCTCGTGCAACACGCCTTTGAAAACTCGAAAAACAAGTTTGGAATGACGCACTACGGAGGGAAGAGCTGGCGCGGGTGGCACCACCACATGGCTCTCTACTGCCTTGCGCTGCTGGAAGCCCTGAGGGAACACACATAAACTCCGGAAAAGCCGCCTGCTGCCGAGCCAATCCGCGAAAAGGCTGTTGCATCAGCCTCGATTGATTGTGCCTGCGTCTGCCATCAGGTCGCGGCGGCAGGAACTTCTTTGGCTGAAAGCACAGTCTTTTTGAAGGCCGCCCAGTCTTTTGCCGCGGCGACTGCCTGCGGTGTCAGGGCGAGGTAGAGCCTGGCATTGGCCTCTGTCGCAACACCCTCGTAAATTTCGGTGGTTTTCGTATTTGTGTGCTGCATCAGGTATCCTACCCGCGGCATGTCTTTGATGTGTGCCAGCATGTAGCTCGCAAATGAGTGACGCCAGATGTTGCGCAGTCCGCGCAGGGTTTCCTTGTCATCATTCGAGGCCGCGGCCAGCGGACGTAGCCCTGCGCGAATCAGCGCGGCTCGTTTCCACTCTCGGTAATTGAGCAAGGTCATTGACCAGCAGGCTTCAGGAGCGTGTTTCAGCCAAGCCCAAAGGACTGCGGGATGCCCTTGGCGCCACTTGCGCTTTCCGCTCTTGTGAATCTTGCTTGGCATTTCGACGCCCTTTTCCTCGAAATTCAGATTTCCTTTTTGGAGACGTCCCGCCGTTGAAAAACGCAGACCGCCGAATGCCTCCAGGGCCACGCGCCCAGCCACAGGCTCATTCAAGTTGGCCTTAAAAAATTTGAAGGCGTCTTCGGGTGAAATCACAACAACATCGCCGTCGTCGACTTCGGGCACGGCGACGATTTCGCACGGGTTGCGAAGAATCCAGCCTTCCTTGCGGGCGCGGTCGAGAAAGGTATTCACGTCCTTGCGGTGGTGTTTTTTTGTCTGCTCCTCCATTGGCTCGCCCGTTCGAGGATTTTTCAATTCCGCAAGCCAGTTTCGTATGTCGTCAGCGGTGACTTCCACGAGTTTTTTATCCCCGAGGGATTTGCAGAAGCGTTTGGATACGTGTTTTTCTATGTGACGCCATGTGTCCTTGGATAGTTTTTCCTCGGCTTTTCTCATTGCGATGTAGCGGGTGCAGGCTTCGTTCACGGTCAAACCTTGGGCGTGGCTTTTGTCTATGCCCTGACGATAGGCCAGCCATTCATGGGCGACGAGAATTGGGTCGGTGTCCTCACCAACAAGTTTTTGAAAATCCAGATATCGCGCCCAGCGTTTTGGATCAAAGGTCAGCACGCTTGTCCCATGGTCCTTTCGTTTGTCGGCGAGGGCTTTGGCGGCAATTTCGCGCGCTTGGATATCCGGATAGCGTGATGTTTTCCGAATGCCTGTTTCGCTATCAGTCCAGCGCAAATAGTAGGGCGTGTTTGGCCTGTCTGGACGGTATTCGTAGCGGATGCCCCGCGGAGGCTCCCATTTATCCTGTTTTTTAGTTTTCATCTGGTGGCATTTTGGTGGTGATTTGGTGGCAAATCTGGTGGTGGTTTGGTGGCAGAAAAGGTCATATTTTGCCATATTTCCTGTCAGTCAACAATAGACCCTCTCCTATGAGGAGAGGGTCTATGAGTGAAGATGGTCGGGCCGGAGAGATTCGAACTCTCGACCTCTTGCACCCCATGCAAGCGCGCTACCAGGCTACGCTACGGCCCGAAAAACAAAAGAAACGCCAGCAAGCCCGCACACGTTCATTCTTGCAAGAGGTTTTTTCCAAAATAATCTGAACTTTTTTCCTTAACCTTCAGTCTCATTCACTTTCCGTTCTCTCGCTGTTCTCACTCGAAACTTTTTCCATGATTCTTTCCATTATCGATGGCATGCGCATCATCAGGGAAGCCGGCTTGCTGGCTTATCCGCTCGGGCTTTGCTCTATCGCGGCAATCTTCATCCTTTGCGAACGCACGTTCGCGCTCCGCGAGGCCGCCATCATCCCCATCGACCTCGCCGACTCCGTGCTCGCCGGCCAGGGCATCGTCTCGGGCACGCATTCCGCGCTGGGGCGCATCATCGGGTTCGTCGAGCGGCACCCGGGCGACATGGAGGGCGCCAAGGCTTACGCGCGCCTCGAGGTCATGAAGATGGAGCGCGGCGTCAGTTACCTCGATGTCATTTACACGGGCGCGCCGTTGCTCGGGCTTATCGGCACGGTGTCGGGCTTGCTCACGGCGTTTTCAAAAATCGACCCCGACACCAAGATGCCCGATCCGGTGCAATTCACCGAGAGCGTCGGCTACGCGCTTTCCGCCACGCTCATCGGGCTTGTGGTCGCGGTCATCGCGCTCGGCAGCATGGGTTATCTCCAGCGTCGCATCGACAGCCAGGCGGCGAAGCTCGACGTGCTTCTTGAGCGCGTCATTTCCTACCACAGCAAGGGCGCGGCGAACGAGAATGTCGCGAAAGCAACCGGCGCGGGAGCCGGCGCGTGAACTGTTTCCTGAAATCCTGAATTTCTGAAATCCTGAACCGCTGACCAATCACGACCATGGCAATGGGACTTCGCCAGAAACGCCGCCGCCGGCCCGAGCTTCCGCTTGTGCCGCTCATCGACGTGCTCGTGATGCTCGTGCTTTTTTCGTTCGTGACGATGCGTTTCGCCAACACGCAGACGCTCAACCTCAC
>Ga0123357_10001182_pt1 | contig 27192 bp, 15 predicted proteins | sample TergutEmb28metaG_FD_89873 | JGI IMG/M metagenome (GOLD analysis project Ga0123357, IMG submission 89873) | Embiratermes neotenicus P4 segment gut microbial communities from Petit-Saut dam, French Guiana - Emb289 P4 | ecosystem: Host-associated > Arthropoda: Insects > Digestive system > Gut ...
CCCCCCCCCCCCTCCCCCCTTCTCCCCTTCCCCCTTTCCCAGCCGGATTTGTTTTCCCCCCCCCCCCCCCCCCAAGAAAGTTCCTGGGTACGCCACTGCTCGAGCTGTTACCTGACTTGAGAACATTCTATATTTATTGTGTCTAATGTAGTAGATACCCTATTATACTACTAATAAGTATAGTTGTGTTTTGACGATATATACACATATGACATTGGTTTTGTTATGGGGAGGCTCTTACTCACAATTTATGACACTTTTCGTTAAGGAGGTTTCTTTATAATTTCGCGAATTTTCCTAGCATCCTATATACAGAGTATACACAAAAGAATTGTGCGGTTTCAAAAGTTAACAAGAAGTTTATTTCTCACCCTACACGGGCACAACGTACACCGTCAGCAGCAGCATCTGTCCATGTTTCTCATGCGCTACAACAGTTCGCTTCTCATGCTTACTGCGGGGCCCCGGGTCCAGTTTCCAAGATGGCGTCGCAGCAGGAAAAGAATTACTGTGTGCTCTGTTTTGAGGTGTCCAGATCTGTGATTACATTGCAGCCTGAGTTTCGTGCACGGTTTAGAAAAGACTCACCTCGGAGGTGCGTCTTTTCTAAACCGTGCACGAAACTCACGCTGAACTCTCATCACTGATCTGGACACCTCAAAACAGAGCACACAGAAAGCCTTTTCCTGCTGCGACGCTATCTTGGAAACTGACCCCGGAGCCCCACAGTAAGCATGAGAAACGAAATGCTGGTAACTCTGTTAATTTGGACAGTTGCTGCTGCTGACGGTGTAAGTTGTGCCCGTGTAAGGTGAGAAATAAATTTCTTGTTAACTCTTGAAACCGTCCCATTCCTTTGTGTATACCCTGTACTTCCCAGCATGAAGTGTAGGACTGTTGTAGCAATATAGCAGTTTTTGGATCCAGGGTTTTGGAATTCTATCCTGTCATTTCAGCCGCTTAATTACTTCATAAAGTAATCGATGTAATGTATACCAGTTGGGCCTATTCACTTACTTGAAGCTTTCAGTAAATTACTAGCGTGATTAGTTTTTGTGGTAATCAACTCCCACTCATTGCTGGTGAGCTCTGTGACAGAAAATCACCCCCTGCCGCGAGAGTTACAAGGTTTTGCTCACACACACCACTGGTGTACTTTAAGATGTCTCCCAGTTAGTATTTCGCACAACATCACTATGGTTTCCGCGAGAAATTTTGTAAAAGAAGAACATAAATTTTGAAGTATCGCTAAAATTTCCAAACATAACTGGAAATTTCGCGGGAATTTTTCGCTTGCAAATGCCAATATTTGATTTATCTCCTCGCGCTATCAACTGACATTTCTGCCTTCGTTTACGTAGGAGGGGTTTTCTCGTAATGTGAAAAATAATCATAGTGGTTTATTTATGGAAAATATTTTGGGAAACACGGACCTAGATCAACTGTACTCATAGTTCGTGAGTCCTCAGTGTCTGTACCGTGGGGTTGAGGAGCTTCGTAACAGAAATTCAGTCACGTTTCCAAGCTTCGCACGACTGACCCACATACCGGCAAGATTCTGCCTCTGAGAAACAACCGACACGAAAGAGAATTGGCGCAGTGTTTCTACCGATGTAAACAGTATTCTTGCATTCCGTGTGGTCGTGATACAGTAAATTATGAAACAGCGTCACTCACTTTGACTTTCGTTAGCCGTCCACACACATTTCGACGCCTACATTTGTGTCCTGATCAGTGCCTTTCTCGTCTGTATTGGGTTATGCGTTTTACATTGTTAACATTGTTGTTAATAGTAACAGTAGGACTAACAGAGGCAAATACACGTAAAGTAATGGGGCTGATATAGACACTGATAATTGTGTGTGTACAGACATCGAAAATCTGATAAACATATGACGTAAAAGAAATAAAATGATAGGAAAATTTAACAGTATGACTTGGCCGAAATATCTGAGGAGGTCTGATATACAAGAATCCACTGCTAAGATTTCTCTGTGTGATGAAAACATTTGCCTTTCGTTATTTTACCCTTTACCGTGCGTATTTTACTACTCGTATATGTATAATGAACAAACAAATGCACACTTGACTGACAGTTTATCGCACTAATCTTTACTATATCGCTCCTACATGTCTCAACGCCAACGCGTCATCCTCGGAGAGCTCTCACTCGGTGCCTGCTAAATTACACAAACGTGTTTATGCAGTCTTGGTAGTATTTTTAAAATCTTTTACATTCCTTTTTTAGAATCGTTAAAATATTAAAACTGTTTCTATAGTAAAACCAACCAGATGCATCAATGTCTAAAATTTGTTTTACTGGAGTAACACTCTACATGTTTCGGACGGTCTTTTCGTCCATCATCAGGAATTAATACTGTACATACAGCAACAGCCATGTGTCAGATATTGTCAACTGCCGCTAGCAAGTAGACAGCAGTATCTGTTTGACATACGCCTGTTGCTGTATGTACAGTCTTTAACTCCTGATGATGGACGGAAAGACCGTCCGAAACATATAGAGTGCTACTCCAATAAAATAAATTTGAGACATTGATGCATCTGTTTGGTTTTACTACAGAAATATACAGGGTGATTCAAAAAGATGGACTCAATTGAACAGTAAACGGCGCCTCAACACACGCCAGACCGTTGGTTGCGGTATTCCAAGTTCTCTGCTCGCTTTGCGGGTTGACTTGGTGGGCTACGCTCAAAACTCTCTTGAATGCATCGCAAGTTCTCCTATGATACACGTGATCGGTCGGAGCTTTTGCCTTTACACAGACAGCCTATTTGCTCAAATTGGTGATTCCAACGACAAATGCTCTTCCTCGTTGGAGGTTGAATGTTGAAACGAAGATAAAACGCACGCTGCACAGCAGTCGCCCACTCACTTTTAATGAATTCACGAACGCCAGAAATCTTGTGCTGCATAGTAGCCATTTTGCTCTCAACTGACGCTACTGCACGGCTGTGCGCTAAACGAGCGCTCTAGCGGTGGTATTGGAACATTTAGGGCCTTCTCTTTCAAATGTTATGTACATCATTCACGTGCCGTATATAGTTCAGGAAATATAGACGTACGAAATTTAGTCCATATTTTTTTAATCACACTGTATTACGATGCACTGCCCTATGAACGTCAAATTAAAACTGTCTTAGCTGTAATAAATTATATTGTAGTGACAGCTCTAGGAAATTTCTCAGGTGGCCGTATATACAGTCTGTGTACTGATGTTGTCACTACGTCGGCCCGGTGTATATACCAAGACTGTCTGAATACTTTTATGTCATTTAGCAGGCACCGAGTGAGAGCTCCCCGAGGATGACACGTTGGCGTTGAGACATGTACGTAGTAAGAGCGATAAGTACAGATTAGTGCGATAAACTGTCAGTCAAGTGTGCATTGTTTGTTCATTATACATATTTGCCGTTCGTGTTTGTGTGTCTGATGAGAATATTTTTTTCGGGGTCCAGTGCATTGTTGTTAGAATAAATTAGGAGCTCCTTTATAATAGATGCGGTATCAAAATGGATTCTTTCTGTATTCTGTATGCTTCTGCGAAGCGTCGTTGCGAAGAAACACGTTGATATAGTCTTTTCTGATTTATTTCGCCTAATTTTCGAAATAAATCCGTATAACGTGAACCAAAAAGATGCACTATTTTCTATTAATTTATTTCAATAATAAGCCTCTACATGTTTCGAGTAGGCTTACTGCTCATCATGAGGAGGATCAACTCTGTATAAACAGCAATTGGTGTTTATACAGAGTTGATCCTCCTCATGATGAGCAGTAAGCCTACTCGAAACATGCAGAGGCTTACTATTGAAATAAATTAATAGAAAATAGTGCATGTTGTTGGTTCATGTTATATGGATTCATCACGATACACGGTCAACAAAGCATTAAATTTCGAAATAACCTTTTTAATAATATATTGCACCTAATTTTCGGTAGAGAGATTTTAATAATTTCCTTTGTGTTCTCTCTCTTATATGTTCATTCCATAGCATTTTACTCTGTTATTTGTGCTTCATCCTATGTTTTACCACTTGAAGCTGAATAACACTATCCTAGCATTAAATCTGTGCATTTTGCTAGGAATGTATTTATGTGTTTCATATGATTCTCAGAATAGAAAGCCATTATTAATCTAACAACGTCTGTTCCTTGGTTTCTTCAATACAGACGCTTTGCCTTTACTCAGAAGTAGGAACTGCATTTGCAAATACTATCTGAGATCAATCTCGTGCTTTAAATGCCATTTCGGGCTCTCGCCCGAAACTGTTTTACGTCGTCATATATATATATATATATATATATATATATATATATATAGTGTTATTCGAAATGATTTTCGAGTTTTTAAAAACTTGTCATACACAACACACTTGAGATAGGCGTATTTGTTTTTTTTATTTAATAGAACAATGCTCCAAGTTTTTGTTACCTACCTTACAGGCTCTCTATATCTGCACCCTTTGTGAATCTACAAACATCAACACGCACCTCAAGTATATTGTGTACGACATGTTGTTAAAACCCCGACAATCATTTCGAATAACCCTGTAGAATCACAAAGAAGGAACATATTGAGGACCTGTAAGGTATATAACAAAAACTTGGAGTGTTATTCTATTAAATAAAAAAACATATACTCCTATCTCAAGTGTATTGTTTACGACAAGTTGTTAAAACCCCGACAATCATTTCGAATACCCCTGTATAAGTTTAAGTAGATGTTACGTATTAATATCTAATTTTGTCTAAATTATGATAATATTAGAGGAGGGCTGGGAGTGACACACAGAAACGGAATAATGAATCTGTTAAGATATCGGCTAAATGTTTTGGAACTAATAAGTGATAATCGAGTTTTGAAACTGCTGTGTCAATATGATAGGTAGACGCGAAAATAGTTACGAAACTCTTTTAACTAGGTGCGGTAAGTAACCAGTTTAATTCATTGTGTACATGATCGAAGTTTGGAGAGTGCCATTTCGTCCACGCTATGTGCTCAAAGAATTATTCATCGCCATTGTCATTCACCAAATCATAGCATGATAAAATATGACATTCTGAGTTGCAATTTAAATGTCACATTTTCAAAGGTATTTTGTACTTAAGAACATATTTATTAGTCAGTATTAAAAGGAATTAGAGCAGCAGCAAAGTTAAATTATTGACTGAAGGTGGAATTTATTTGATACGTTTAACAAACTAATGGAAATTTAAAACCTATTACCGCTGAAAAGAGTCTGTGAAGTCCATTTTATTAAAAAAATATATTTGCATTATGATTTATGCAGAGCACAAATTACGTATTTGTTTGGAGATTTAATTGACAAATGTTCTTTTGTTGGGAACTGTGCTGCTCTGGAAGTTGAAAAGGCACGCAGGGTGAAGTTACTTTGTTGGTCTATAGCAGCGTTTCTCTTGGTCTGTAACGATTTACAAAGAATCGCCTGGACACAGTTCTTCAAACTTTGCCGCTGAAAATTTCTATCTCACGTCTTAAACACTATTCAAGTGGCTTCCATTTCTAACATTAGAAATAACGTACTTTAAAAGTTTATATTTTATTATTCGTTTATTATTTTTATCCTATTGTGCCTTACTTTCACCGGAAGTACAACGATTTGTAATTAAACGTGCAGTGAATTGTAGGCAGTGTCCTGTAACGGTCACAGTAATAAGAAGTTTAACGTCTGTATCTAAATATTATACCATGTCTGTATCTCAGATTGGTAAATGCTCTTCCTATTCTTAATTCATCAGCACCCCATGAACATGTGGGGAAATGGAAATATCAGACCCTGAAACATTAGATACAATGAAAATAAATTGTGCGTTTTTGTTAGAGGCCTACAGACTGATGGAGTGACACAGTCATTTAATAGGCCGTATGTCCAGCAAGCGGTTACATACGTGCCTCATATTCGCTCGGTTTCTTCAAATGTGGGCTGTCCCGTCAGTTCGAACGTCGGCACGTTTTCGTGACACAAGTAATACTAAGATCTTCATGGTTACAACGTGCACTAATAATATCAAATGCTTTATTTTCCAGCTAATGCACTCAATTATATAAGCATCATTAAATGGTTAAAAACTAATTAAACCTATAAAAACCGCTCCAACATGTTTCGATTCACGCAGGAACCATCATCAGGGAGCTACAACCAGTGCTTAGCTAAAATTACAAGTCTTGTTCAACAGTGCGTGTAGGTGCAGGCGTTGTGAGTGTTATAGCGGCATATTCTGACTGTAATAAAAGGATCCTGCGGGCCAGCTGGAATAGTGGATTCGAGCTGGCCCGCTTACCACGTGATTTATAAGGTATCCCCCCACACAGTTCTTCTTTGCACAGTGAACCATACACACGCACAGCAGGAACTTATTATTACAGTCACAATATGCCGTCATAACACTCACAACGTCTGTACCGACACGTACAGTTGAACAAGACTTGTAATTTTAGCTAAACACTGGTTGTAGCTCCCTGATGATGGTTTCTGCGTGAACCGAAACATGTTGGAGCGGCTTTTATAGGTTTAATTGGTTTTTAACAATTTAATGATTTTATGTAAGTGAGTGCATTAGCTGGACAATAAAGCATTTCATAATACTAAGATATTCGGTAAGAGAGACACAAAGATGCGCAATTTAAATTTTCTAATCGCTCAGTATCCTCGTACATATCCTGCTACATCCGCATTTCTGCACTTCTGCTTCTTTTTGTTGTTCCAGATTCCAGAGCTTTCTCTAAGTCTTTTGCACGATATCTTGCTAAGTTTTGTTGACTCATTCAGTTTGTGGCCAATATCGGATACTTGACGTGAGGATCTCCATGCTTTCCTGCGGACGTAGGCGGCGTGACTGACTGACTGTGCGAGTGACAGTGACAAATGTTTCAGATATCTGTAGGGAGAAATGAATTGGGCAGCTGAACCTTCGGCCGCTTTACTGCCAGGGAAATAAGGCCCTGCTCCCGTTGATTCCCAGGCGATGTGGGCTCTGTAGACGGTCTTCACACTTACAGAAAAGACATCTCTTCGTAGGCTTTCAATTCCATAGCTTAGTGTCTATACGAATACACCAACGCTTCTTCCTCTCCCTTGAATTTAGTTGCACCTATATAGTGCACGTTTAAGTAAATATTATTTGAACATGCTGCTACAGCTGTTACTTATTGAAACATTTATAATATTTTTCTTCCGACGTACAGGGTTATTCATAAGTCCGTGAAACATTTTAAAAATTCGCAACAAATAAACTACTCCACGGAACATAGTAGTTCTTACGCCGATAGAGAGACAAACCTTCCAAGTTTTTTTTTAACATATTTCACAGATGCTCAATTTGTCCACCTTTTGAAATACGGCAGATATCTATGCGATAATCCATCTCGTTTCACACGCGTGTCAGCATATCACGGTCGACCAGAGCCACAGCAGCAGTGATACGGTTGCGAAAATCTGAAGATTAGCGGGGAGTGGAGGCACAAAGGCAGTGTCCTTCACAAACCCCCAGAAGAAAAAGTCGCACGGGGTTAAATCCGGGGACAGAGGTGGCCACCGAATTAACGCATCGTATTCTTTTCCTGTGCGTCCTATCCACCTGTGGCAAGTTTCGATTGAGATACCCTCGCACGTCTTTTTAGTGAGCCGGAGAACCACCTTGTTGAAAGATGTAATTATTACTGTCTTCATTCAACTGTGGCATCAGCCAGTTTTCTAACATGTTTCACCGACTTATGAATAACCCTGTATTAAAGGAAACGAACCTGAGTGCGCCCGGTTTGTCACTACATGTGTGCGTGCAGTACGTTACCTGACTTGTTGAAAATATGTCCTTACCAGTAGCTTTCGATTTGAAACATATGTTCATTCCATCCAGTTTACGGACATTATCCTAGCTGTGTTTCATTGACTGTTGCTATGGAAACCATCTGACGGTTACAGGAAAGTTCCCGTAGAGTTTCCAATCAGATGATCAAACAGGAACACATCATGTCAGAACCTGGCGCGTTGAAACTTCATACTGCGTCCATCTACGCATGAAAAACAGCCTACTGAACAAATAGAAGGGGAAATTTTGTACAATAGGGCTTTATGTTTAGTCTTATATTTATGTAGTTGAATTATGAAATTAATGAAATAATTTGCAGATTTTGTTTATGTTTGCTTTCAATGAGCATTGCGTTGATTATCCCAACAAATATTTTAAATGTATACAGTTTTGTGATTCAATGGGCTGCTGAATAACGTTGCAGCAGACAGTACAGCGAAATATTCCCACCGGTTGACAGACAAAGTTAACGATGTGCATTGTACAGTAAAATTACCAATCAACCTGTATTTAAAAAAAAAAAAAAAACTTATACCAACTCTGTTTCATTGAATGTATTTGTTGGTCCACTTTAACTGCACTGTTGTCAGTCAGTTGTAATATCGCACAGCTAAATCCCCTAATTTTAGTCCTCGCGAATGATATGCTGTGTGGTATTTCATATATGTAGCAGCCAGTGTCTTGGAGGAACACTGTCATGGATCTATCGCAGAAGTCTACAGCCGGAAGATCACGATATGAATATTGGCCGCCGTTTGACACTCAGATCTCAAAGAAGTAATTTTTTTTTGTACTCCACTAAATACGCTTTCTTTGACCGTATTTAAGGGGGCAACGTACTCGTTGTCCGCCGACCCGAGAGTGAGTGTTTGAAATCCATGCTTCTTAATCTGAAGGTTATCAGGTCATCCGTCCCGGAACAGAATTTACCTTAGTGATGCTTTCCGAAATTTCGGTCATTACCTGAGGAAAATTCTTGTGCATTACCTTATAATGGACCATGATTATTATTTTCGTATTTACTGCATTTCATTGTTAATTATTGTCATAAAATTACTTACATTGTGCAATATCTACGTTGATAATTTCCATTAAATATGAACGCAAACTACCAGAACTCTATTCTTATCATTCTTGTCGGGTCACTATTCATCACTGTTTTGGAGAAGCCCAGTGAAACAATGTATCAGTACACGCGCGGATAAATTTACGAATAACGTAAGAGTTGTGGGACGTCAGAATTTCATTCATTCTGTTCTTTGTCCATGCGTTATTTAAGGCTCCAATTCCTATCTGAGATAATGTAATGTCAAATAATTTTATCCTCTTCGCAGATGATGATTGCAAAGTACCTGGCAGAAGCCTGTCGGTGTTTAGTTTCAGGTAGAGTATTATTCCAGTAAACTAACCAAATGGGCTGAACAAGTCTACCATGATCCTATTCAGGGTAGCCGATGTCCTGATCAGGATAGACATTGCCATTACGGAATAGGATTGTAACACACCTCACCGTCAAATGTGACGTTAGGACCCCAGTAAAATAATTCTTCATTCTGAAACCCCATGCGACCTACGTAAAGGACCAAGGGGTCCTGGGTTGGGTTTGTCTGTACGTGTCGATTTTCCTAGTCATTCCTCAATCTACGCATTCTCCTTACCAATCTATCACCGATGCAGGGTTCCTAAGGAGCCAACGTGATGTCCCACGATAGGTATCCCGTGTGTGCTTCGACTTTGAGTGGCCACTTCGCCGTTTAACACCGATCTCTGGACGGGCGCAATACTTCATGAATTATAAAAATATTTTAGTGTGTTGTTCCGTGCAGATCACATTGTTCCAGGGCATCTGTTCTCAAGCCGTATCTACATTTGATAACTTCAACTTGAGTCATCTTATGTTCCTGCCGTAGCGTAAATGATTCTGCGCTCTTCCGGGAATTTACGCGGCGTTTATGGGTAGTTAGTTACCGAAATATCGAGACAGTCTATCGGTAACATGTTAAGGGTCAAGCAGTTCTGGACTGTTTATCTCTGGAGGATGTGACTGACAGGCTGTCCCGAGACGTCTATGATTATCTACCTCTCAATGTTGGGTAACATCCCAGTAGAGCGAAGACCTAACTTAAAACCTCAAACCGTTTTGACACAAAAAAAAATTGTAAGGCTGTTCTTAATTTACAGTTGCAAGCAGAACTTGAGGAAATAGCAAAATACTATTTCTTACACGTGAACACTCATGAGACAGTGAAAGGTTGCAACCCCACAGCACGGACTAACAACAGTTGATTAAAATAGTCAGTGACTTCAATTTATCAACCAACGAATGCACATATAATTTCACATAAAACACTTTTAAAACACTTGAAAACACTCCGACATGTTTCGATCTGACAAGATGGAAACATGTCGGAGTGTTTTAAAGTGTTTTATGTGAAATTATGTGTGCATTCGTTGGTTGATAAATTGAAGTGATTCTACGAAAATGCACGGCGCTACAATAAGATTTATAGTCAGTGAAATTGCAATAAACCCAAATCAAATTCTCAACAAGAATCGGGTGCCTTAACCCTTTAAAGACAAAGCGCAGACAGCTTTATTTAAAGCCCCAGTTCGTACCGCGTAGTAAACATTTTCATCTCGGTTATAAAAACCAACCAGTTTGTGCTGTAAGTGTCACAAGTCACTGTTTGTTCTCAGATAAATACAAAACACATAAATACAGTGTGGCAGAGCGTGCAGTTGTTGAATGTTAGACCTGTTGGTGCATCACATAACCAGTAGGCTTTGAAAGGTTAATTTTCAGCATCAAGCTTGACCCTCAATACGAGGGCAGTATATTTCTACGAAACGCCGGGAATCACACAGTCAGTAACAAGGCAGCACATCCTAGAAGGCTTGAGACTGCAGATGGTGATCGTTCGATCACAAATGATTGTGACGTAAGCAGTATCACTGTAGGTTCTTTAGTTAAACTGAATTGTATGGAACATAACGCATTGTTACTTTCTGATCGTCGGTGTAGGTGTTAATTATTTTGTGAGCAGTTCATTAAAAATTGTGCCTGGACTATCAATTTATACCCCTCCCTATCCTATAAACTTATAAATTAATATCGATATCAACGGCATGGTTGTGTAATTATATTGTTAGCCTATCGGTACACATGTTTCTCAATGACACTATGACACAAACGAAGCCCAGTGACACTATGACACAAACGAAGCCCAGTGACACTATGACACAAACGAAGCCCAATACACTATGACACAAACGAAGCCCAATACACTATGACACAAACGAAGCCCAATGACACTATGATACAAACGAAGCCCAGGTCTCATAAAAACCCAGCACTTTTATAATCACATCCAGCATTTTTTATTAACGACGCTGTTTCATATGCATAAGTCTAGAGTACGAAATGAAACATCACGGTAGCCGTGATATAATGAAATTAATGCTAGCCACAAGAATTTGCTGCCATGTTCCGGAGAAAGAGAGAGCTTTACTAAGGGGAAAGGGATAGAGAAATCGACGAAGCAGTTATCGAACATAAATATATTTATCACACCTGATACTGATTGAATATTACTGCCATTGCAAGCCAAGTTCGCAGTGTGTTTATTTAAGCGCGCACACGTGTCTACATCTGTTACGCTGTATCTAGTGTGCGTTCTATTAACTTAATTATAAATTGTTTATACGTTATCAAACCAACACTGTGTTTCTCTGTAATTGGCAGCTGTTCAGTGTTAACAATGTATAACATTGCTAATCATTTGTAACAGCTTTCCCACATCGACGCGGCCTACGCAAAATGGCCTTCCAGGCACCTGCAGTAACATTTTATGTTACGAGCCCGACGGCTAAGACCAAACATTATGGTGGAAGAGAATGACAGCTGAAAAATTGGGGAATTAATTTTTCTTGTTTTTCGTATCGAACAAATTTTTTAGTCCAAGGCATGGAATTGCTACCCTCCATGACAGTGAAATTGTATTGTAACTTCTGAATAATGACAACCTCACTGTGTAGAAGGGGGCTTTATTTTCCACCGATTCTTGCGTTTCCATTTGTCAGAGTAAAGGTTATCGTAACCCAGAACAGTACTAATTTAGTTGGTCCGGTTTTCGAAGGGAGGTTTTATAACGTATCTTTCGATACTTCCCTTCATACGACAGGCATAGCTGTAAAGTCAAGTCCATTTACCTGTGTTCCTAACGTTATGTATTGTTTGAGAAAATATTGAGAAAAGTACGAAAAATAAAGAGGATAAACAGCAGTGTAGTTTAGATTCGTACCTGCTCTCTCACTTGTAAAAAATGAAGTGCTGCAACATCTTACCATTGTAGGAAAGAAAATACATTCTTATATCAACGCACATACGTTTTATCTTCAAGTAACGAATATGTTTATTGGAAAATATCTGACATTGGACGAAGCTAGAAACGAAGAAAATCGCCTTTCGCTGAGAGCAGGTACTCAAACCTTTGAAGAATAAAATTCGTCAAACTTTATTTAGGAATACAACACTTGCCTCAAGAAAACACACTACATTTCCACTGCGAAGACCAACAGTTTAAGGCTGATTATAGAAATGGTCGTTGTTTTTTGACAGTTATTAAATACACAATAATGTGTTGTTGCTAGTAGGCAGGGCTTCTTAAAGTCAAAGTAGCTGTAAGCATAATTAACTCTGTGCTTTGAGTGGTTACTGAAATTAATTTAGAAAAGTTCCTGTTATATATAGCAAGCCGAGTTGCAACATGACAGACACGTGTAATTTAATCACGGTACACACAGTACGCGTTAAGTTAGCTAATTAGCATTTTATCGCTAGACTCGCGTCATTTGCTGTCGTCATCTTTGGATGATTGATGCGTTGAGGTTTATTACAGTTTTAATTGTCAGTTTAACCTAGTATACTAATCGCAAAAGGGACAGATGGTACACGGGGAAGTTTTGCTGACTTTGAACTCGGTTATGGGAATCCTGTGTTTGCGTTGATTTTCTTACCGTGTATTTTCTGCTCTGTGTTTTTGTTCTGAAATGTACTCGATTTCTCTTTCTTTATGTTCTTGTGTTTATCTTAGTACATCATTATTATTGTTACTGTTATTTTTTATGTATATACTTTCGTTTTCTATATTTATTTTACTTAATTTCTTATTTCGTTCTCCTCAGTAGTTTACTCAATTTAATATCTTCCTTCTATAATTTATAACTCTCATGCACTTTGTGTTTATCTTGGTTTCTTTCAAATCACAATCCTCCGGCATACTTTACTTTATTTGCCTTCTGTTTATAGTTTTCTCAGGTTTTATTTTGGGACCATTTTACTTTATTTTATGTATTTTCTCTATCGTTACGCACATGACTCTCTGCAGTATCTCCTAGTGGAGAGATACGTTACACAAATAGATTGTTAATTGCATTTTCTTGGAGAACGTCAGCTTACAAGGCCGATTGTACAATAGGAGTAACGTGCAAAAACAATTCTTAAGGATCTGTGTAAGACCAAGATGTTTGTTGTCAGGACACGACTGAAGCTGACTGAGGATCGTGTCCAGTGGTAGGTTTTCTGTATACCCAGTTAGCTGTGCTGAACTTTCGTGTTAAGAATTAGAGAGATGTTCACAGATTTGATGTTTAATGTACGTCGTTTTCTCTTTTTTTTCAAATTTATTGTAATAGTTTTTGAATGTATTGTGCTGCCTTCAGATGTTAGTTGTATTGTAACAAAATAAAGATTCGAATAGGTGGCGTATACTGCGAACAGCAGATAATTCCTGCAGCACATTGTTTAGAGTACTTCCAAATCAGCCGCGCAGAAGAATTTGCCGCATAGCAACGGTCTTTGGTATTATGAGAATCTACCCGAAGTATGAAGCGTGAAATTAATCTAAGCAACATACAAAACTGAAATTTCTACAGCATATCGAAAGCTGTGCGTCTTCATTACGAATCCTATCAATTAATGCTGCTTAGATAGGTAAACGTTATATTTTGTAAGATCACAACATTGAAATCACAAATGTGCTTCGTGGGGTAAATATCGGTTAGTAGTGTGTGTAGTTACTTATATCACTGGGCGTTGGAGAGTTAATAAGAAAAATGTAAGAAATTTTCTGAACACGTTAGTTAAGCTGCAGCTCTATTTCCGGAAATTATAACGTTTGACGACTAAACGTCAGTTGCGAGGGTCACTTGCTCTCACAGTGTTAGCACTGTTTGTATCACATTTTACGGTCACAATCCTGCTTGTTATCAACAGCTCCGTTAAATAGCCTATGACTCAATAACTATAAGAACCGCAAAGGTGGAAGTTCTCAATTCGATGAGTGCCGAAATTATGTCCTTTTGGTATATGAAGATATTTAGTGTGATGGCACTAAAATTTCGGGCTTCTTCTACTACCATCATCAGGGTGGAGCTAGTAAAATACGTCGTAACATTATATACCAGTTCACACGTTGTCGTATCTCAGATGTCTGTAAGCCTGTTTACATTTTATACACTAATACAGCCTACAGACAGAGCGAGATTATTTTATTATGCCAGTGGTAGAATAACTGTCCAACAAGATGCGACTTATTCAGTTTATTATATTTCTGTAGGCAGCTCTACATGTTTCGTGTGTTGACATCCATCTTCACGAGCTCGTTCAACTCTAATTACAGCTTCTGGTATTGATTAACTGCAATGAATAAAATACACTGCTACTAATACTACCAATAATTATATATTAGTATTAGTAGCAGCGTATTTTACTCATTGCAGTTAATCAATAACAGAAGCTGTAATTACAGTTGTACGAGCTCCTGATGATGGGTGTCAACACACGAAACATGTAGAGCTGCCTACAGAAATGTAATAATCTGTATAGTTCGCATCTTGTTGGACGGTTATTATATTCGATTCACGATGCACGGACCCATGTATATAAGAAAAGCCAGTGGTAGAATTTGTGTATCGTTTATAAAAATTTGGCTCTGGGAAATCTGTAGGCCTGTGAAAGGTTTGCCGTATGTGTAATCTTAAATAAGTAATTAACTGTTAAGTAAGTAACCAGCAGTCCTTTGCGCAATCCGTCATGTAATTTCATGACGGAGACACCCCTGAGTAGTTTACCAACTCTAAGGTTTGCATATACACCTTTCCTTAATGAAATTGGTGAGCTAGGTTGTTATTTCTTGAGTAATCAGGTTTAGCTGCTTTTTTAAAATAAGTACCGAACTATCGTGCTTTAATTCCATCTTTTGACGGTAGCTTCTTTGCCGAAACACCATATGGAATCCCACTGTAATGCATATGGTATTTGTGGCGGACAAAAGGGTAATCTCCCGAAACCTCAGTCTTCCACTGCCGATTATCATTTCACTAATGCTCTGCACCCCTCATTCATCGAACAGTGGTACCATAGGCCCAGAATAATCCGCAATGTCCGTATCAGCCTTAGCTCAGTGCTAAAACTGATAAGTAGATATCAAGCTAAATAAATCTACCTTCCTTGAACAGATGATTGTTAACAGTTTCCAGGCAAATTTCCTGTGTCCGACCATCAAAACACGATCCAAGTGTTGTACTAATTTAAAGTCAGGACTCGCTAATACAGAGAAGGGACTTGGAAACATATGTAGCTAATATAAGCCATAGTACCTCTAAAATTGATATTGCGTCTTGTCGAGTATAGACCCTTGTTACACACGGACAAAAACAGTAAGTAATGAACATAAGTACAAAAATCAGACAGAATGGTTTCCTATCATATTCTAAAAGATAAGCTGGAGACTAAGAAGGACCACAGAAATCCCCGGCCGAATATTGCATTTTCAGACCTTGGAAACGGGTTTCATAGTTTTGTCAGGCTCCGCACAATTTAGAGACAAGGTTGATGGCACAAAGCTACTTTTATTACGTTTCTAGTGGTAGATTTCTCTCGTGCGCATCGTGAATTCTAGTTTCCGTCTGAAGCGCATTCCTTCGTTTGTCATCTCGTAGTGATCGCAGTCCGGAACAGCACTCGGTTTTGTGTGAGAGGAGTAATGTCACCAGTGAGAAATTTTGTTACAATTAATGAAATGGTAACGCAGCAGTGAACATTATTAAACGTTAACCTAAGTATGGCGTGTTCTACACAATGGTTTTGTACCAACATGAGACAAAAATGGTTGACATTACGTTTGACGATGAGCCTTTAACTTGTTCTAGAATTAGACCACCATTGTCATGATAATTTCGTTGGTAATTGTTTGAATTTTTCCTTTGAAGATTTCTATTTGAAGCTGAAGCGTGTAGCTATATTAGACTTCCCTTACATCAGTAGAACGAGTTGTGTTAAACTCATACAAGTTTTTACTCTTATGTTACACTCAAAACGCGATGTTTAAAACCAAAGTAATTACGTATAGAAGTAACCTATGGGTTTCTTTATATTTGCTTTATTCCATGTAGGTAATTTACTGTAAAGTGAACACCGATATAAAGGTAGTAATAACCGTACCGGTCGGTATAGATGTAACGATCTGTAACCGTGTTTTTGGAGGCACTTACGAAGTGTTAAATTTCGGAATCAAAAGCCTGGAATTTGCAAATATAATTCTCTTACGTCACTCTGAAACTAAGTTGCTTATCTTGTAAGAAAGTCAGGTAGAATATTGAATTTTTCTTGTTCTTAATTCAGCATCACACCATTTCGATGTGTGGACAATGAAGTGGGTGCATTAGCTGTATTTAATTGTATCTCTGTACTGAAATGAGTGGGCAGCTTCATCCCCAGGTCACTCTGTCGCCGAAGAGAGAGTTCCCACTACGGAATAAATAGTAGCTGTGTGGGTCCGCGAGCCGTTATGGACAATATGAAGGACAGAAAAACTTTGCCCTTGCTAGAAATCTAACCCTAGTCCTCTGGTGGTGGAGACCATTGCCTGAGCACTATTCTGACCGGGCTAGCATCACTCTCAATTTGTACAAGACATGGCCTTAGTTTACGCCACACTACCCGTACCTGGACAGATTAATAAATAAGTCACATGTCGTTACATACGAGATGAGTGTGGGGCAGAAGGCAAATTAATGTGAGATGTGGAATGGCGTCGTCATAAATACACGCAGCAGAGCACAGGAGTGCGTTGAAGCCATGTAATCAAAGACGAAACCGTTTCAATTGTGTAACCTAGCTTGTCTTATGCGTTTATATTGTAGGGCAGCTAATCTTACAGTCGTGGTACTCTGTGCGTCATGCGGTACGCAGTCCATTATTATATTACTTACCTACTTACTTACTTACTTACTCCATGGTGCAGAGTCCTTCTTCAGAAGCTAACTGGTTTGCAGCTAGTCAAATTCCCCGCGTTTCATGGAACCCGAAGGTTCATTACCGCACTCACAAACGTCCGCCACCTGTCTGTATCCTGGGTCAGCTCAATCCAGTCCAAATACCCACATCTCACCTCCTGGAGATCCGTCCTAATATTATTCACCCATCTACGCCTAGGTCTCCCCAGTGGTCTCCTTCCCTCCGGTTTCCCCACAAAGACCCTGTACACCCCCCTCTCCTCACCCATATGCGCCACATGCCCAGCCCATCTCATTCTTCTTGATTTTATCACCCGCACATTATTGGTGAGGAGTACAAATCTTTGTCTCCAGAGCAATCATCCCGCATGTTAGTGTTTCTTAACAAAGGTTTTTAAGGGAGGGGTTGTTAGCACCCCGCCCAACCCTCAAGCTGGAGGACCACCCCCCGTCGGCTGTCCGCGACTGCTTATTCAATTTATTTGCAGCTACCCTCCTTATCGGAGGCCGTTCCTCTATCCGCAACCTGAGGACGCACCGTGGTCATTATTACATTATTAGTCGTTTTTATTTATGCGTATCTTCTTGTATGTTGCTCTTCCCACAATCCAGTTTCATAAAGTGAAGTTTGGTGCATGATGTTATGGTTTATCTGATATACAAAACAAAGTTTTATTAAAAAAAGAAATGTATTCATCGTACGAGTAAGCATGCTCGTGCTTAGTACTCTTGGGAATCCGAGTTTAAATCCTGGCTTCTTACAGACCGGCTGTCCTATCTGCCTGTGTATCTTCTTTTTTCTCCAACGTTGTTCTGACACAGTATCCAGGTAGTGGCCTTTAGTCCTTCAGTAGAGAGATGTAGAAGTAGAGCTATGGGAAGTAAACAGGATACAGCAACGGGAAAGCAGCTCTATTTAGAATGCAACGGAGGAAAGAACATAATTAATCTAAATTTTACATAAAGCTCATTTTGTATCTTACGGAGAAAGAACTTCCGTCTCTACTTCAAAGAGATGTCAGATAATGCCTTTAAGGGAAATAATCGGTGTACACACTGAATATAGTAGAACTGTGTAACTACGAAGATTGTGCATTTGTTAGTTAATTATTATAGTTTAAACAAGCCACTCTTCACTCTATCACGGTAGACAGTCCAGTGTTTTGGTTCTGTATAGTCGGATATTCAGGGTTCTTGAACGGGACGAAAATTTACAGTTTTCTAAAATAAAACCTAATGTGCCCACAGATTGTTTAATGCCCACGATCATCCTAAACCTATCTTCTCTCACAACAATAATAGGATCATCACTTTTTAGTCTTCGCTGAATCTCCGCACGAGTTGCCACATGTCCTTCTGCTTCTACTCTTCGCTCTTGCGCAATTTGTGTATAATTATACTGAAATATAAAACCTGATTAACTGATTATCTAACTATCTGACTTCGTAGATCGGAAGTTTCTTAAGAAGGTAATAACAGTTCTTCGGCTGGTCAATTAACTCCTCATATCTAATGGAACTCTGTTCCGTCTCAAAGAATTTGAAGTTCATTGCGTGTACATGAAATGAATTTATGATTTCATATTATACCTGAAGGTGTAAAATGTATAGCTGTGGATCAATTAAATGTGTATCTTTATGGAAACCATAACTATAAATATTAAACTTTCCCATTGAAACTTCTAAACCTTAACAATAATAATTCTTATAAATCGTGTCAATAAGCCACTCTTCCACAGATCTCCCTCAACTGTTTGGAATATTTTCGTAACGTGCTTGCAACTTGTTTTCCCAAAGTTATTTTGTCACCGTGGTAACAGATAGTTATCAATTTTATCCATGATGACGGGTCATTGTAATTCTTTCGCTCAGAAGTTTAAGAAGACTACTGCTAAATGTAGCAAGGCAACCCTTCCCTAAGATTTCAGCTTTCATTATAAGGGAATAAAACTAGCAAGCAACACTCGTATCAAGACAGTTTCTCTACTTTGCATGTCAAAGAAATGGAAATTTTGCGTGCATCAGGAACACTTTTCTTAAGAGTGGCCCACGTCACTATATTACATTGAATATTGTATTTTTGGAAATTACGCTGGAAGTATATTTTGTTAACATTTGAGTGCCTTCTTTGTAACAAGTGCATAAAACAAGATCACAACTGTATGGGCCTCTTAAAAAATGGTAATGGAGATTTGTTTCCGTAAAAGATGGATAACTTTCCGTGAAAAGGAATGTCTGTAATGTGTGCTAGATGGACTCGGATACACTTAGTGACAGAGGGTAGACGGTGTCGGTAAGTGCTCCCGCATTCGGTAGCAGAGTGAGGGATAAAAGTGAAACGAATCATAAATAGGATGATGGATAGAATTTAGGGTCACTATAACTAGCTGTTACTACCTTCCCCAAACTACTACCTTCCCCAAACTACTATCTTCCCCAAACTACTACCTTCCCCAAACTACTGCCTTCCCCAATGTACTACCTTCTCCAAAACACTACCTTCCCCAAACTACTACTTTACCCAAACAGCCTTCCCCAAACTACTGCCTTCGCCAAACTACTACCTTCCCCAAACTACTGCCTCCCCAAAACTAATGCCTACACCAAAGTACTACCTTCACCAAAGTACTACATTCCCCAAACTACTACCTTCCCCTAACTACTGCCTTCCCCAAACTACTGCTTTCCCCAAACTAATGCGTTCCCCAAAGTATTAACTTCACCAAAGTACTACCTTCCCCAAACTACTGCCTTCCCCAAAATAGTGCATTCCCCAAACTAGGGCCTTCCTCAAATTAGGGCCTTTCCCAAACTACTGCCTTCCCCAAACTACTATTTCCCCAAACTATTACCTTCCACATAATACTGACTTCCCCAAACTACTATCGTCCCCAAACTACTATCTTCCCCAAATTACTGCCTTCCCCAAACTACCGCTTTACCCAAAGTACTGCCTTTCCCAAACCACTAGCTTCCCCAAACTACTGCCTTACCCAAACTACTGCCTTCCCCAAACTAATGCCTTCCCCAAAGCTCTACCTTCCCCAAATTACGGCCTTCCCCAAAATACTGCCTTTCCCAAACTACTACCTTCCCCAAAGTACTGCCTTCCCCGAACTACTGCCTTCCCTAAACTACTACCTTCCCCAAACTACTGCCTTCCCCAAACTACTGCCTTCCAAAAACTATTGACTTCCCCAAACTACTACCTTCCCCAAACTATTACCTTCCCCAAACTACTGTCTTCCCCAAACTACTGCCTACCCCAAACTACTACCTTCCCCAAACTATTACCTTCCCCAAACTACTACCTTCCCCAAACTACTGCCTTCCCCAAACTACTACCTTCCCCAAACTACTACCCTCCCCAAACTACTGCCTTCCCCAAACTACCACCTTCCCCAAACTACTGCCTTCCCAAACTACTACCTTCCCCAAACTACTACCTTCCCCAAACTACTGCCTTCCCCAAACTACTGCCTTTCCCAAAGTACTACCTTCCCCAAAATACTACATTCCCCAACTACTACCTTCCCCAAACTACTACCTTCCCCAAACTACTACCCTCCCCAAACTATTGCCTTCCCCAAACTACTACTTTCCCCAAACTACTGCCTTCCCAAACTACTACCTTCCGCAAACTACTACCTTCCCCAAACTACTGCCTTCCCAAACTACTACCTTCCGCAAACTACTACCTTCCCCAAACTACTACCTTCCCCAAACTACTGCCTTTCCCAAAGTACTACCTTCCCCAAAATACTACATTCCCAACTACTACCTTCCCCAAACTACTGCCTTCCCCAAAATTTCCCGTTATACCTGTAGTTACTTATTTTGTTACTTAATAACTTAATTTCAGGAATCTTAATTTTTGGAACAGTTTTTATTTGAAATTTTAAAAACAAGTCTGTGTTTATTCTCAATATATCTGACGGATAAATGAGTACAGTTTAAAGTTTGTTTCACCTTTAAAGGACTGCCTAATTTGTATGCACACTGTGTTTAGCGGTTCATTGTTAAACCAGACGTGAAAACACCTACTTCATGGCGCAATTAATTTGAACGTTGCATCATTAAACATACAACGTCGAAAAATTGGGTGGCTTTATTTTACGTAACATTTCCTAAAAATGTCACTTGCACTTGCTACTGTAGTACCGTACAAAAATGTTCAATTTGGCAGTCCAAAATTGGCCGCGCCCTTTAATCCAGTCTCACAGTTCACATCCTCTTACTGACGTGCACAGTTCAGTACGGAGCCCTTGAGCTTTGCAGAATTCATTACTGCATGTAACACCGCAATCGATAACTCATTATATCATTACTGTACACAATGCCATCAATTTTGCGGGAGTCCTGGGTTTGTGTGCAATAAGGAAGTAATATTGCAACTTCATTGGAGGAAAAGTGTCGTATGATTTATTTCTAATTCTGTCTGCTCCTACTGAAATGTGCACTATTCGATAAAGAATTTCGAACTACGTTTGAGTATTGAGTTTACACGATTAAAATTTAACAACTGTTTATTTTATAGTTTCCAAACTACACGGCTACATAGATGTCATATACTCGTATTTGGTTTTTATTCAATCCTGTCACATGTTTCGGCTAGTACAATACAACGGGACGATGTCACATACGGTTAAAATTAACATTATTGATCTGTGAAGAGTAAATTCTTTTGTGGTGTGACGCCATGAAATCTGCTAAAAATCTGAAATATTTTGAATTCCAACGCTGCGTCCGTTTTCAGGGTAGAACGGTTGGCAAATTATTCTAAAATAATTTGTTTACGGTAACAGAAGTTTGGACCTGAATTCTGGCATTTTAGATCTCTTTGTCAGCAATGGGAAGATGTAGCATATACATGTGATGGGCAAGGCACGTAGCACACAAAATCTTGTGGAAACTGCGTATTTTACTTTAGTCGGGAAGTCCAAGTGGTTTACGACAACTGATATAGGTTAATATTTCAGATAATATTAAAACTGATCGTAAAAATTCCGCTGTTACGAGACACCGCGATCTGTTTTATTTGCCTCTTGTTTTGTGTTGAGCAAGTTGAATTCACAAACTCTCATGAAGACCAGCTATTAGGAGTGAGAATTTTATCGATTTCCTGGGTCTTTCTGTGCAGATCTGTATATAGTGGGCTTATGTCAACTTAGATCATTGTGGCTTCCTACCGCATACTTTCCAACTCATTAATCACTCACCATCATCTGCTCCTTTGCTAATTAGGCTAAGCTGCAGACAGTCTCGTAAGAAAAAAGCCTTAAAGCACAAGAGAATATTAGTTCTGAGTTCACGGGAGGAATTCGACCAGCTGAAGAGAGGGCCCAAGGAACGAGGAAAATTAACAAACAGGGTGCGCTATAGTGCATTTATTTACTATCGATCCAGCCTCTTTCGTCCTATGTATTGCATCCAACTTAAATAAATGGAATATGGTGCATCCTTTTGTTTTATTTCCTAATGTACTGAAGAATAACGTAATAATGTGTAAAAAAGTATGGAAACTTTGAGTGCCGAGCAAGACGGGTAAATGTTATATCAGAACCGCTACAGGTAGTTGAAGAATAAAAGACCAACTTGATGTCATTTGCTATTTTATTTCTCTTCTTATGTGCTCAACATTTTATATCCATCATCAGGAGCTTGCGACTATTCCAACACACTCCAACACACATAGAACCAAGAACAATACGACCAATGTGGCAATTCAACAGTCGCAAGCTCTTGATGATGGATATATTAATGCCCGAAACATGTTGAGCACATAAGAAGTGAAATAAAATAGCAAGTGACATCAAGTTGGTCTTTTATTCTTCAAATATCACAATGATTCACGGTCCAATAAACATAAGCTACAGGTAGCTTATGAAGTCCAGTATTCAGTATGTAGCTATTTGTTGTAAATTTACAAATCTAACGTTTTGAAGGCGATTTCTCCTCAGTTTATAAAACTTGTTTTTGTTTATTTATTTATTTATTTTCGACGATAGGTTTAATGACGTTGAATGTAGCATACGGTGTCGAAATATGAGATGGTTTTTTGAGTAATAAATTATTGAGTGTGTAGAAGGAATTGTGTGTGGTCTGAGGTAGACTCACTGTCGCATTGTCTAACAGCCTGAAGAAAACCACAAAAGGTCACTATCAGGACGGTCGGAATCCTGGTCTACTTTCGAATCTGCAACCCTCCGAATGTAAGTCAGTACATGGTCCACTTAAGCGTACACGTTAGGCCCCTCTGTGTGTAGAATCAGTGGAGTACAATCAGCCTTACTGAATTGTTATATAGATGCACATATGTATGGGAAAGGCGAAGCACATAAAAGCGATGTCGTTATTACGGAACGTGCCTGAACACCCCGCATCTCTCAATAGCTCTTCATATCCCTGCTTCGTATATTGTATTATTCTGTCTTGCTGACCGCAGTGACCAGTGACCAGATGCTGACACGATTGTGGAGACATAACTTGGAATCAGAACCAACTCAGATGTGGTTTGTCTGTGCTGTCACTGCTGTTTAGACGACAATGTAGTTGGTAGGGGAGTTGGGTATCTCGGGCAGAGTTGTGACTAGGTTGCAGGTGGATATCGGGCGACAGAGTTTCAATTGCAGGTATGGAAAAAGATTGTTTCCCGTATAACTCAGCATCCAGGCCGTTTTTGAGTTGGAAAATGTCTCTTATCCAGCATATGCTAAAGACAGTTTCCGCGGCGATAAAGCGGCACGACAGATAGATGATAACGCCTTTTGTTCGGTGTCGAGGTAAAGAAGAGTTAAGTCTGGAGGTGGCAGAGTTCCGGGGACAAGCAGCTTAATGTAAAAATCAATATTGACCGTTTATGCATAATTTTAGTAATGAAAACTGAACACATCAAACGTACGGGACGTACATGATAGCACTCACCTCGGAATACATTGTCGTCCATCTGCTATCTGGACGCATACAACCGAAATATAAAATGTAATTTTGTCTGTATGAGGTTTGAGGCTTTCGCGGTGGCTTATAACCACATTATGGCATTTGGGGCTGTGACACCGTGTGCATGCTGGTACAGTCATTCTGGAGGAAAACACTACAACTATTTTCGGGATGAGTTGGATTCATGTGGCTGGAGTTACGATCCATTGACTAGTTGTTTAGAACGTGGTATTGAAAGTAACAACCGAAAAAAAACTTGCAACCCTAAAGGCTCACTTTCTCCAAAAATTGCTTCTTCAGGGGTTAGTTTCTAGCTTCACGTCTTTTTCATTCTTAACACAGGCTGAAATAGGGAAAACACAGGATGGGCCAAAAGTAGGTATACAGTATATAGTTAATTACTGTATACCTACTGTATACCTACTTTTGGCCCACCTTGTATTAGGAAACCAAAGTTTTTGCATACGCTTTGGTAGGTCCTGTATAAAACTGCATCCCGATTTACAATAAGGCATTTAGTTCCTACCGTAAAAATGCCTGTTATTGATACAGTAGTTTTCTTCAAGCTCTCCCCTTCCGGCTCATATTTAAGAGAGCATTCTGTGGAGTACGTCTTATTACATTTAGGCCTTTTAAGCCAGCCCCTCTCATAAAAACTTGGAATATGACATCAGTAATCATGAGTACATGCAACATGCATGTGCAAAATTGCCCCTTTGAAAATTAACAACTAGAGGTTTTTCTGAAGGGGACGATTTTATAAGGTATTATTAAAATTAACGAAGAAGGTGCTAATTGCTCTTCCTCAGGCCAAATGTCGCTAAATATCAACGGCATTGTCAGTTGCTAAACTACATAGCGTCCATAATAGATGAATTTGTATAAAGGCTGTGAAGAATATAACTGACTGGGTAAAACTGAAGGATTCAGAGAAAAACCTGTCGCAATACCACTGTGTCGTCCAGAAACCCCACATGGACTAGCCTGGTGTTGAACCCAAGCTTCCGTGGTCACAGGCGGCGCGACTAAGAGCATGATGTAGGGAAAGACCTGGAATTACCGTGTGACGATAAATGCATCAGATGCGATACTCAACACAAGTACTCCGCTGTGCAGTCTTCCTTGCCTCTGGATATCATTCGTGTCACCAAATTCTTTGTAAGTTTTTGGAGATATTAATAATACCCCTGTCGTTGTTTTGCTTCATGAACTCGCCGCTAAAGGCAGCACTATCTCGGCGTCTACCGTCTGTTGCCAGTACCACAGACGACCGGCAGAGTATACGATAAATCAATGCTGTGTTGTTTGGAACAAGAAGAGTATACTTGGATCTATGTAATTAAATTGAAAGTGTTGTAGAGTAATTGTACAATAAATTCATTTATGAAATCAATGCTAATTATTATATGTGTCTTTTTACTTCACAATTTTCGAAGACATACATGTAACAAGAATTAACGAATTGTCACGAAATGTGATAATATGATGTAAAATAAAATGTACTATTGCAATAGATGTAACAAAATTAAGTATCTCGTATGAATGTTTTTGAACATCTGTGGAAATATTCGTTTAAGCTGTCCCATTTGAATGAACATTTATTTAGAATAAACGATGTTTCTTTTGAGGGTTGTGGTTTATCGAACGACCTGTGTGTACTTGACAGTACTCAGCATCGTGACGTGGGATAATTGACGAATCATGTTGTGTAAAGCGTGTGGGAGGAAGAGGTCAAGGCCTAATTTTACCTATTACACCTATCCTCGTTTTGAGAGTCCAAGGGCGACCACAAAAAAAAAAACTTTGCAGAATAATTTGTATCCGGACTAAGATTTAAACCTTGAACCTCCCAGATACGAAGCTGCTCTGCTCTGCACCTGACCATTATATTCGGAGATACATTTACTCTCTATATTAATGATGTACGAGTCTTTTCTTCTAAGTATAAAGGTAAAAAAAGATAAAGTTACAACCACGGTGTGGTCCAGAGGGTGGGTAGAGGTATAACTCTACTGTTCCATGACCGCGGCACTAGAAGGGGGTGAGTGATCAGCAGCACGCCCCAGCCGCACTTTACCCCCGGTAAAGACCCGGTACCCCTTCTACAGCAGGCTGACGCATAAAGGTAGTACCTCTGAATATATCGCACACAAAAGACATATTTATGGGTAAGTTTGTTAATTTGGAGCAGAAAGCTAGCGACCTGCGTATCGAGAAGATAAATGTCCATGGAAATGAAGGAGAGGCGATTGAATTACTGATAATTCTCTTGTGAATATGCAGCAATGAATTAAATCGTTATTTATTGCTGAAACTACTCAGCAATTCATATCTCAGCGTGTTTTAAATTTCTCCTACTTTTTTGCCCTGTACTTAATGATTGTTGGTATTTAAGCAGCTCAGTCTAAAACTTGCAGATTCCAGTGCTAGGTTAATGCGTTAATAATTAATTTTAAGTAATGTGGAAGAAAACGTTCTTCGCTTAATTTGCATTAAGTTCCCTAGAGATATTGACTAAACTAAGGAAGTCCTCAGTTTTCTCGGCAGAGTACGAAGTTGAGGTACCTCGAAGTAGGAATGCTGCACATTCTTGTACCGTGTTTGGTTTGTAACGGATTTATAAACGCTGATGTTGGTAATGTTATTAAGGGAAGTTCGAAATCATAGGTTGGCCAAACTTCAGTGTGCTGTCAACTGTCGGAAATTTTTCAACAACGTGTCAGACAACATAAGTGAAATTATATATGGATACCCGCAATTCTCTTAGAACGGGCATTTTGCGTGGATTCAAACTAACTCATTAAGTCTCTCGAAATCAACTAATCCAATAAAAATTAGTTTGCAACATGAGAGCTACCATTAAGTCCTTTGTTTTTCCAACTAATGCACACAAATTATTATAAAATTTTAAACAGTTAAAATCATTCAGAATTATAATAGTTGCTACAATATGTTTCGGTTTACATAAACCATCATCAGGGAGCTCTCAGCCTGTACTTCGCTAAATTTACAATGTTGACTTCGTTACATATCGTTACTTGAAGTTGTCGGTGTTGTGGCTGCATATGCAGCCACAACACCGACAACTTCAAGTAACGATATGTA
>Ga0123357_10001183_pt1 | contig 27191 bp, 17 predicted proteins | sample TergutEmb28metaG_FD_89873 | JGI IMG/M metagenome (GOLD analysis project Ga0123357, IMG submission 89873) | Embiratermes neotenicus P4 segment gut microbial communities from Petit-Saut dam, French Guiana - Emb289 P4 | ecosystem: Host-associated > Arthropoda: Insects > Digestive system > Gut ...
GCGGGGGGGGGTGAAGGGAAACGTGCAGACACGCATGCCCGGGCTGAGCGAGCCAGGCAAGGAGGGGGGGAGGGTGGACCAGCAGGAAATTTCCGAGGAGGGGGGGGGGGGCGGCGTCGGCGAACTCAGAGAACAAAAAAAAACATACCTGCTGCTCAACAAGCCCAAAGGCATTCTGGTGACAAACTTTGATCCATCGGACCGCAAAACGGTCGGCGAGTTCATGACCGGCGTCAAGGAACGCGTCTTTCCCGTAGGCCGCCTGGACATGGATTCTCGCGGCGCACTGATCATGACCAACGACGGCGAACTGGCCAACCGCCTGACACACCCTCGCTTCGGCGTAGAAAAAACGTACATCGTGGAAGTGGACGGTCGTGTAGGCCCCGCGGAACTTGAAAAGGTCAAACGCGGCATGTGGCTCGGCCCAACGCCGCAGGGTGGTGCATTGGAACATCTGAGCCGCGCCCGTAAGGAAGCGACCGTGCGACAAGGGGGACAGCGGACGGAGCGATTCAAGCTTTCGATCGTCGGACGCGAACGCGGACGAACGATCCTGGAGGTGAAGCTTGCGGAAGGCAGAAACCGCGAAATTCGACGAGTCATGGCACGCATCGGACACGTCGTACGAGACCTCAATCGCGTCGCAATCGCTGGCAAGATAACCCTCGAAAATCTGAAGGTCGGCTCTTACCGCATATTAACGCCCCTGGAAGTTGAATGGCTCTACAAAGCGAGCTCCCCGGAATTTCACGGCACCAAGCGCGCCGCAACACAGGCTTGGTATGAAGCCAAGGAAATGGAGAAGGAGCGTAAACGCCTGCAGCGTGAGGAGTCCGCGGCGAAGAAACCGACCTCCTCCTCCACACAGAAGTCCGTCGGAAAGAAGCACGAATTTCGTGAGCGTCCTGAGCGTAAGGGCAAAAAGCCCTTTATACCGCCGTCCGGTCGCAACGCAGGTAAAGCGTTAGGCGGAAATTTCATCGGCCGCAAGCGATTCGAGCAGATGCAAAATCAAATCGACGATAACGGCGAAGAGATCAAGCATCCACTGGGCGACGCAGCGAAATCAGACGAATGAGCCCGAACATTGTTGCACCATGAGGGCGCGAGACACGCAATACAGAAAAAGTAGCGACCCCGCTTTGCGGGGTGGAGCCCCGCATGGCAATGCGGGACTTTTTCGCCTGAAGATGCGGAAATATCAGCGCCGCAATCGTCAGATTCCGGTTACAGTTGATTGGAACTCGCCGCAACGTTACGATCACTTAAGAGTTTAAGTCTTTAAGTTTCTGTTTAGCTGCATCTGCAAGGGGATTCTCATGGACACGAAGATCGGCACGCCGACGGAGCGGGAGTTGGAGATTCTCAAAATCTTGTGGGACAAAGGGCGGGCGTCGGTACGGGAGGTCTTCGACGTGATGCGGGCTCGGGAGGACCTGGCGCAAAACACCGTGCAGACTTTCCTGCGGCTCATGGAGGAAAAAGGACTGGTTGTCCACGTACTCGAAGGCCGAAGCTTCATCTATCGTCCACTCTATTCACGACAGAAAACGGTAACGCGATTCGTGCAGCGGGTCTTTGACGGGGCCGTCGATCAACTGGTGATGAGCGCCTTGGCGGCGAGGCAGCTCTCGAAGCAGGAACTGACGATGATCGAAGAAGCGATTGCCGCGGAAAAAAGAAAAATGGCATCTTGAATTGTGAAGGGTGAATTGTGAATAGTGAAAAAGGAGTCGTGGATAGCGAATGGGATCAGGTTATTGAGTCGTCTATTCACTATTTACCATTCACAATTCACTATTCCTGGAGTTTCACGTGATTGGGGTTGCGGAGATATTTCGGTGGGTGGTGGACATAGGCGCGGCCGGCACGCTGCTGCTGGGGGCCGCGTATGGGGTGATGCTGATGGTCAAACAGCCGGCACGTCGCGTGAGGATAGCGGAGGCAGCACTGCTCGGATGCTTGATGCTGCTGATCGTGCAGGCGGTACCGATAGGGGGGGCGGCGAGGATTTCGCTCGGCGTCGTCGAAGCTGGACGACCGATGCGATTGCCGTGGTTTGAAAATGAGAGAGTGGCGGCGGCATCTGAGCCGCGACCGTCAGGGAGCGACCAGTCTCGCCACATGACCGCACAATCGCTCCCTGACGCTCGCGGCTCAGATAGTCACATGCGACTACTTTGGATCTGCGGCTATTGGCGGGAACTGCTGCTGGCATTTTACAGCCTTGGGGTAGCGGTGATGCTCGGACGATTGCTACTGGCCTGGTGGGGACTGCGGCGGTTAAGACAACAAGGGCAGCCAGCGACAGGAGAATTAGCGGCATCGTGGCGCGAGTTAACGTCTGGAGCCCCGCATGGCAATGCGGGGCTTTGGCGGGGAATCGGAGTGGAGTTGTTGATTTCGGAGGAAGTCGGGCGACCGATGACATTCGGAGTAGGACGAACAGTAGTGGTATTACCGCGGTACGTGGCCGAAGCACCGCCGCGAGACATCGCTGCCGTGCTCAAACACGAACTCGGACACGTAGAGCGTCGCGATGCCTGGGCGTGGACGCTCGCGGCAGCAGTCAACGTGGCGATGTTTTTTGTACCGACGCTTTGGCTGGTGAAGCGGGAAATGCGATTGGCCCAAGAGTTCTTGGCAGATCGCGCAGCGATCGATGGAGGTGGGGGGGGAGGGGGCGGCGACGCCGTGGGATATGCGGAAATGCTCGTGCGGCTGGTAGGAAAGCGGCAGGCGATGGGAGGCGGGAGCGATTTAGCGATGGGTGCGTGGACAGGACGCTCGGAACTGCTCAGGCGAGTGAAGCATCTCTTCGCCGTGCGTGAGGTACTGGAACGTCGTGCAACACGTCGTTGGACAGCAGCAGTAACGCTGGTAGTACTGCTGATGACAGCGTGCCTCGGAGCGGTCACTCTGGCAGACACCAGCTTAAAATCGCAGGTACGAGCAGCGGAACTGCGTGGCGTAAGCTTCTTGCTGGCAAAGCAGGAGCCCAACGGCGGATGGCTCACGCAGATGGGACCCGCACCAACAGCTCTGGTCGTGCGAAGTCTCTTGCAGGCCGGTGTACCGCCGGAACACCACGCCATTGTGCGAGCTCGAGCCTTCGTCGCTGAGTGCCAGCGAGCGGACGGCGGCTATTACACCGACGGAGAACCCACATATCAAACTGCAGTAGTCATGTCGATGTACGCAGCATTAGGAGGGGGGGGAGATGCGGATGCAATGATGCGTGTGGAGGATGGACGAAGATTCCTACAGCAAGAAATGGAACGCCCAACAAAAGCAGCAGGAAACTGGTACCAAAATTCCTCCCCCTCCTCCCTCCTCTCATCGCGGCCGTTTGCCGACCCCACTGAGCGGGCAGCCGATGCGGTGCTCGAAACCTATGGCTCACTGACGTATGCGAAGTGGAAAAGCCTGGTATATGCGGGCCTAAAAGAGACAGACCCGCATGTATTGCAGGCCGCGAAATGGGTCCAGGAACACTGGACGCTGGAAAAACACCCAGGCACAGGTTCAACGGAGGGCTTGTACTATTACTACCTGGCCGCAGCGCGAACGCTCAAAGCCGCAAAACCGCTAGCCACCGGCTCTGCCGGGGATCGCGACCGTTGGAATTGGCGGGGAGAATTGAGCCAAAAACTGCTGCACGAACAGTCGCCAGACGGAAGTTGGGTGAACCATTTAAGCGCCCGCTGGCTGGAGGACCGCCCGGAAATGGTAACAGCCTACGCTCTCCTGGCACTGCAAGAAACACGGTAGGATGCGTGGCCCTTGCCTGCCCCCGCAAAATGTTTAGCCGCGAGCCGACAGGCGAGCGCTTTTCCACGAATTTTACGAATTTTACGCGTCGCCGCCTCAAGTGTTATACGCCCGGGCTAATGCGTTCGCGACGCCAATTCGTGTGCCAATTCGCCGAGCAAGGCCGCCTTTACGCCCAGTTCCGCGGAAACTCTGTCCGCAATTTTCACCTGCTCGCCAAGGAACTCACGCGACTTCTCAAGACCCACCAGCGAAGGATACGTCAGCTTCCCTTTGTCGGCATCCTTGCCCGTCGCCTTGCCCATCTGCTCGGCGGTCGCGGTGACATCAAGGATATCGTCAACGATCTGAAACGCCAGTCCGATAGCTCTGCCGTAGGTATCGATGGCAGTGAGGCTTTGCGCGGAAGCTCCGCCGCAGAGTGCGCCCATGCGGCAGGCGCAGCGGATCAGAGCACCGGTCTTCATGCGATGGATTTGCTGAAGCTTGGGAAGGGCGGCAGCGGGGGGGGGGCCAGCGTTGCTCTTCGCTTCTTCAGGATGACAGGTATCGAGCACTTGTCCGCCGATCATGCCTTCCGGCCCGGTGGCGAAGGCAAGCTCCTTCAGAATCGCAACCGCGAGAACAGGATCTTTCATTTCCTTGGCAATAAGTTCGAAAGCCATGGTGTTAAGCGCATCGCCGGCAAGGATCGCCAAAGCTTCGCCATAAACTTTATGATTGGTAGGCCGCCCGCGTCTGAGATCATCATCATCCATCGCCGGCAGATCGTCATGAATAAGCGAAAAGCAGTGAATCATCTCAATCGCCGCCGCCGCCGGCATGGCGACCCCCGCATCCGTCCCGCCCCCCCCGCCAACCGCATCATGACACAGCAGCACCAGCGCCGGCCGAATCCGCTTCCCAGGCCCCAGCAGCGAATACACCACCGCTTCGCTCAACTTCGCAGGCGATTCCTTGAGCGACTGAACATACTCTTTGAGGTACAAGTCCACCCGTTCGGCTGCGTTTTTCAAAAACGACTTCAATTCGTTTCCAGAGATGGGGCGAGGCAAAGACATGAGAACTCCATTTTGCGAAATCGACAGTGGGCATTATAAACGACATTACTGAGAAATACTGAATGCTGAAAACATTCGGAGGTGGCGGGAGCCCCGCATGGCAATGCGGGGCTTTGGCATCGAATTGGAGTATCGCAGTATGCGGATTGCAATCATCGGAACGTCAGGGCAGCTCGGCCACGATTTAGCGAGGCTTCTGCCGGGACGTGGGGGGGGGGGACATGAGGTGCTTTCATTTTCTGGACGCAAAGAGCTGGACATCACCGACACCGCGAAGTTCGCGGAGATGCTCGACGGCGGTAGTGGCGGTAGGGGGGGTAAGCCCGACGCTGTCATCAACACCGCAGCATTCCACAACGTCGACCTCTGCGAAACGGAAACCGACGCCGCCTATCGAACAAACGTCGTCGCCGTGCGAGAGATGGCCAAAGCCTGCGAGTCACGAAAAATCCTGTTCGTGCAGATCGGCACAGATTACGTCTTCGGCCAGCACACAGGCACACCACAGGATAACCCCGGAGTTCACGCTTCAGCGTGCTTACAGCCGATTCCCGAATCCGCCGCCGTCTCGCCGAACTCCATTTACGCCCTCACTCGTTTCGGCGGAGACTCCATGACTTTAACGCACGCCCCAACCGTCGGCTACATCGTCCGATCCTGCGGCCTCTTCGGCCTCGCCGGCTGCAAGCTCAAAGGCGGACTCAATTTCGTCGACTCCATGATCCAAGCCGCCAAGGCCGGCAAACCACTCCGTGTGGTAAACGATCAGACCGTTTCGCCCACGCCCACGGACGATCTCGCCAATCAACTCGCCACGATCCTCGAAAACCGAATCCCGCCTGGCCTCTATCACGCCGTTTCCCACGGCCAGGTAACATGGTACGAGTTCGCCAAAACCGCCTTGGAACTAGCCAAGGTTCCGCATCAAATCACACCTGTGACATCAGCAGCATTCGCCGCTCCAGCGAAGCGGCCGGCGTACAGCGCGCTGGATAACGCCAAGTTACGGGCACTGGGTCTCGACCAGATGCGTCCTTGGCGGGAGAGCCTTGAACGTTACATCCAGCGAAAATATCGATAAAAATTCGAAATTCGAAACTCGAAATTCAAAAAACATCCAAATTCTAAATTCGAATGACGACGGGAATTAGCCACTGACAGACACGGACATGTTTTGAATTTCGAATTTTGAACATTGGAATTTGCTTCGAATTTCGAACTTCGAATTTCTTCTGGCTACTGGCTTCTAGCTTCTGGCTTCTTCACCCGTTAATATGTTCGCACGCTACCTCACGCAGCGGAGGACACCCCATGCCCAGGCTGTCGTTGAATTTCATTTCCGATCTGACGCTTGGCCAGAAACTGCAGCTCGGGTTTCTGGTGGTGATGTTTGCGATTGCCGGTATTCTGGCCTGGCGTGCGATGCGGCCGACACGGGACATGACCGTCACCTCGTGGGTGGAGAATCGCCAATTCGGCGCCGACCCAGCCAAACCCATCAGCGCTGCCAATCCGCTCGACCCGCAGCGTTCCTGCGTCGTTACCATCTTCGCCTGTCACGACGGCCATCTGGAAATCTCCGAATTGCCCGAGGACCCCGAAGCCAAGCCCGCGTTCCGCTTCATTCCCGACACCTTCATCAAGTCCTACGATTTCTACGGCATTGACAAGACCCCGACAGTCCATTTGCGAAGCATCTCCGACCCCACCCGCTACGCTGTCGCACTTGCCGCATACAACATGACCCACTTCAAATCGCAAAACCTCGGCCCGAGCTTCATCGCCCGCGCCGGCCTGACCATCGAACAATCCAAAACCGAACGCCAATTGCAGCGAACAATGCTCCAGAAAATCGAACAGGTCCAGCAGGAAGCCAAAAGCGGCTTCTACAAAACCGACCTGCGAGACCGTGCCATGACCGCCCTGATGACCTACCGCACAAAAGACGGCGATCCGACGCGAGACCCATCGAAGGCCGCCGTCGCATGGAACGTCATCGATGCCTCCATGAACTTCATCAACGCCGAATTCATCGAGGAATCGCAGGCGATCGAAACCTACATCAACGGCATGATGTCGCTGCTCACACGAGATCAAAAAGCGAAGCTGGCTGAAGCGGGCAAGCTGGCACAGGAGAAGGCGAATGGTAGGAGCGGTGTGGCATCACTCAAGCTCGCCGCCGCTAAACCGGAACTTGACCCAACCACAGGCATGCCCAACGTCGCTTACGTCAGAAACGCACTGCACAAATCCATTACAATCCTCACCGATGCCATCCGCGGCAATGACGACAAACAAGCCGTGGCCGCCGTAACGGCCGTGCTGACAATATTAAATGATACTGATCTCTGCACCCGTTACAAACCCGTGTTTCAATCCAACATCGACGGCTGGCTCAAGGACCTCATCGCGCTGAAACGCAACGATCTGGTCGAGCATCTCGCCTCCGCCGCAATCGAAACCTTTGCCGGCGACGATGCTTTTGTAGCCGTCTGTCAAGACCGCCGAAAACTCGATCCCGGCAAGCCCGGAATGGTCTTCGCCACCACCCAGGGCGGCGCCGCGACGATGCGGGCGGTTGCTCCCGGCGGAGCAGGAGCGATACCGGGAATGAGGGCTGGACCCGCCACGCGACCAGCAGCGCACACCCAGCACAAATAGCAGCGACCCCGCTTTGCGGGGTGGAGCCCCGCATGGCAATGCGGGGCTTTGCGTTGATTACGCAAAAAATCGTCGAAAACGCTTGCGGCGTCGCGGACTTCGCCTTGCACACGATAGCGCGGAAAGATTGCGGCTATAATGATTTGTGGGTAAAACTCTCTCAGACAATTCCGCCCTGGCCTGCACATCCGTCAATGAATTTCGGCAGTGTTTGCCGATAGTCAGGGAATCACTCTTCAGGAGTTTCGCGATGACTCGTTCATGCACGCTCTTTCTCATGACCTGTCTCATGCTTGTCGGCCTCTGGTCGCTCGGCGGATGCAACGGCGCCCGTGACACCGCCGTCAACATGCTCGAAAAAAATCGCCCCAACGGTTTCATGATTGAAACCGTCCACAACGCCGGACGCGACCGCAAGTACGGCCTGTTTGTCCCCCTCAATTACAACCCCAAAGTCAATTACCCCGTCATCATCTTCCTCCACGGCATGGGTGAAGGCGGCAACAGCGCAAAGAAAAACCTCCGGGTAGGCCTGGCACCTTTCGTCGCCGACCGCGCCGGAAACTTCCCCTTCATCTGCATCTTCCCCCAATCCCCCAACGGCAACTGGGACGAGGATTCCGACGCCGCTTCCGATGTGATCGCCTGCCTCACGGAAGTCTCACGAAAGTATTCCGTCGACGCTGCCCGCGTCTACCTCACCGGCCTCTCCACCGGCGGCTACGGCACCTGGGCCATCGGCGCCAAATACCGCGAACGCTTTGCCGCTCTCGTTCCCATGGGCACCTCCAAAAATCCCTGCGAATTCGCTGACCTCCTCACCAGCATGCCCATTCGCTGCTACCACAACAACGGCGACTTCTGCGCCGCCATGTGGAACGATGACTCCATGTGTGACCGCATCAACATGCTCGGCGGCCATGCGGAAATGATTAAAACCGACGGCCCAGGCCACGATTGCTGGGAAATCGCTTACGGCGAAACCGATATGTTCTCCTGGCTCCTGACAAAACAACGCCCCTCCGCTTCGAAAACACCCACAGCCTCTTTACCCACAGCAGCCCAACCGCGCCGAGGTTTCACCGCCACCAGCGTAGACGCCATCATCCCCACCAATGTCCCCGCAAGCGCAACCCCCTACATCACAACCCCCTCCGCCCCATCCATCCCAGTAACTCCGTATTAAATGCAAAACAAAGTAGCGACCCCGCTTTGCGGGGTGGAGCCCCGCATGGCAATGCGGGGCTTTGGCTCTCGCTTCCTGCGCATGTCATCACGCCACGACCACATGAAAAATGCTTTAGTTTGACAATCTGCCGCAAAAAATGGCCACACCCCACACGCCGGCGACATATCACTCCCCAACAATCCTTCTCGCCGCCGCCATCGCCTCTTCCTCCGTCCGCAATTCCCCTTCCAATTGCCGATCATAAAGCGCCTCCAGCCACCCTTTGAACGCCGGCCCCGGCGTCACGCCGAGCCGTATCAGCGCATCCCCAGTCACCAGCGGCTGCGGTGCAACCCCTTCCGCCCGCAACGCCCCCACACGCTCCGAAAAAGCCGCCACACGCTCCACATTCGCCGGATCCGCACCGTACAACATCTCCAACGCTCCCCAGTGCGGCCCAGCCATAATCCGCTTCAACGCCGCATTGGACAACTCCTCCCACTTCTCGACCCGCGGCATCTCCCGCGCCAGCCACAAAAGCAATTCCGTCTCCTCATTCGAAAGCATCAACCGCGTACGAAGCCTCCGCACCAAATCGGTCCCCCCCGGCTCTGCCGGGGGTTTATCCCGCAGCATCCCCCCATCCATCAGCATCGCCATCAGCGCCTCCCCGCGTGAAGCCGATTCCGGCACCCCCCCCAGCACCGCCCACCCGCCAACATGCGGCTTCACCCCCAACACCTCCGCAAACAACACCGGAAAGCTCCCCAACAATTCCATCGCCCGCACCCTCGAACCCCGTTCCAGCATCATGCGAATTTCCTCCCCAATCCGCTCGCGGCTGATGAGCTCAATCCGGCTCTGCAACTCCTCAATAGCCCCGCGCGTCCGCTCTTCGATCTGAAACCTCAATCTCGCCGCAAACCGAATCGCACGCAGCATCCGCAAATGATCCTCCGCGAACCGCTGATGCGGCTCGCCGATCGCCCGCAGCACTTTCGCCTCAATATCCTCTCGTCCCCCAACAAAATCATGCAACTGCTCGCTGACCGGATCAAAAAAAAGCCCATTACACGTAAAATCCCGACGGCGCGCATCATCCCGAGCATTCGTAAAAACCACCGAATCCGGATGTCGCCCATCCGAGTAAACGCCATCCGTCCGAAACGTCGCAACTTCGACCTGTGCCTTTCCCTGCCACACCAGCACCACCCCGAATGCCGCGCCGACTTTTCGACTCCGCGGAAACAGCTCCATCACCCGCTCCGGCCACGCATCCGTCGCAACATCATAATCCTTCGGCACATTCCCCATCAGCCGATCCCGCACACATCCACCCGCCCAATACCCCACATGCCCGGCACTCTGCAACCGCCGCACAATTCGCAACGCCAACTCTTGTGACAACAAATTTTGTTCCATCCCCCAATTCTACTCGCCGCCTAAAAATTAACGTAGTCCCCCGTTATTTAGCCGGCAGGCTTGCCTGCCGCTCGTGGGTGTGTGACATGAAATGCAAAACAATGTAGCGACCCCGCTTTGCGGGGTAGCGGGGTTGGATGCTATTACGCGATCCGAAAAACCGCCGCATCGCCGTACTCAATCGGCAACGCCGACTCAATCGTCAAGCAACCCGTCGCGGCATCCCAACGCACCGTCGTAACCGCTTCCCATTGCCCATCCGTTTTCAGACGACTCACGCCACGCGGCTCGCAATCCATCGCCAATCGCAGCACCGCCTTTTCCCACGGATCCAGCGAAAGGTTAAATATCGCCAGCGACGTATGGTCGGGGTAATCGGTGCGAATCGGGAGAGCGTAAGCCCCCCCTTCAACCTGCAACGGCGTCTTCCCGCGGAAGAGCCAGTTCACGATCCGTGATATCTGCTGCTGTCGATGCCAGTTCACAAACCACGGCCCATGTTCCTCCGGAAAAAAATGCAAATCGTATGGACAAATCGCAACGCGACCACCCAGCGAATTCTCAAACAACATAAACGCCGGCAGCATCCGTTCCAAATCCGCATTCATCATCCACGAAACAACGCGAACCGCAGCGCCCGGCGTAAAATCACCAATGCGGGTCAGCAATCCAGCAGTGTCAATGGTGACATGTTTTGCAGGAATCTTACCGCCCGCATTAGCGGGATCCTCCGCTCCGAAAGGTCCGCCGAACTCAGGATCGCTCATCGCTTCCATGGAGGCGATCCGATCGCGACGCTGAAAAACCGAGTTAAGCGTGATGCCGGTAAGTTGACGGAGACGTTCTGCCCCGACCATCTCACGGAGAACTTCGATCGCCCCCAGATCGAGGAAGGTGGAATTTGAGAACAGTTGTTCGAGGTTATTGCGATAGGGTCGGATGCGTTGCCCGCAGACCGCAACAACCGGACTCGTAGACCACGTAATACTATTCCCGAAGTTTTGCAAAGTTTCAGCCCACGGTTCAGGCCGAAGGATCAGGTTGTGGAATTTTTGTCCGGTCTGAAGATGCACGTACGCGGAGCCGTTCTCGGGCGAAAGCATTCGCACGCCGCGTTCAATGCCATCAATCGGAAACGCCGCGACGATCTGGTCAAGCATCGGCCGCGTCTCCGCAAGCAGTTTCCCATACTGCGGCTCCGCTCGCAGCGGCGTCCCACAATGATCGTAAAGATTCAGCGTCATGGACGGACACCGCAACGCCGCCGAAAGCAGAATCTGTGTACGTGTGACACGTAGCGACTTGCAAAATCGTGAATACGAGTAATTCTCAACTTCCGTGCATGCATGAGCAGGCCGTCGAACGTTATTAAGTGTGCCCGCGACATTGTAGCGAGCGGCGTAAATATCATGGAGATTGTGTGAAGTGTACATACCCATGCCAGGTCGAACGGTCACGCGGGAATGATGCCCCGCAAGAGCTTCCATCATGCGGTCCCAGTGCCGATGCTCGGAAGCCGACACCTCCGGCGAATTGCACATCAGCCCCAAACGCACATCGGGATACTTGCCGTAAACACGTTTCGCCAGCAGTTCGACGACATCGCACATCACATCGCCAATAAAATCAAACCACTGCGCACGGACAGGCGACGGCTCCCCCGGCCTGAGCACTTCCGCCGCAAGCGTCTCCCGCGTAAACGGCCGCCCGATTTTCCTGGAAAACTCCTGCACATGACGCTGACAGTAGCACGCCACCGTCACAGGCCGATGACGATGCACACGAAAATCATCCTCAATCCAAAGCACCCGCGGCCTCGTCGATGCATACAACTCATACTCCTCCGCCAGCCACTCCCGAAACGCCGGTCCCAGCGGACAAGCCTGCGACTTCGCCTGTATCCCCGTGATATCCGTGATCCACTCAAAATCCGGAAACACCGCCCTCAAATCCCACCCCGCATCCCGCATCCCCTGGCTGACCCATGGATTAATCGACATGGCAATACCCACCTCCGCAAACCGCTCCCGCGATTCATTCAACGCCGGCAGCAACCCCCGCACCCGCTCCAGCGTCGGCAACCCATGACTGATATCCTCCGTATCCATCTTCCAGATCACTTCCTCAACCGTGGCAGTCTTCGCAAAAGCCAGCACCTCCTCAATCGTCTCACGAAACTTCCACGGAAAAAGCGTACGTCGAAGATGGTATCGATTGAAATGCTCAGATGCGGACATAATGAACTCCATAATAAGCTAGGCGACGGGTCCCGTAGAGACCGTTGATAATAGCCCACCCATTTATGGGTGGGTAGAGGGCGGATGATCGACCTGCAAAAGCTGCTCCTGTGAAAACTGCCCGGAAGAGTCGTCTGTGGAGCGATAGATGGGAACTGCTCGGCGATAGACGGGCACCTGAAACGTGGCGCGATACTTCAGACCGGGCATTTTGGCACACGCTTCGAGCTTCCAGTAAATGTTCCCGAGGCTCGGCAGGCTATCCGCGGGGATGCGAAAGCCCACGGGAATGGCGGTGTGGGACGTATCCCGATTGTGTACGCCGTGGGGGACGGTGGCTTCATCTTCCCAGAGGACGATGTCGCTTGGAATGTCGTTATGATTTTCGCAACGGATGCATTGGAGTTTCAGGTGATAGCCGTGGGCGTGCGGAAGTTTGTGCCCGGTGTGGATGACACCGACGAGTTGGCCGCCGATGGGTACGGGGAAGCTCGCCAGTTCCAGCGTTGAGACGCCGAACTTGATCCGGCGGAGAATGGCAACGAGAGTCCCAATGAAACAACCGATGCCGATGAGAAAGAAGGGCGAAGCGATAAGAATAATCATGTGCATTGACATGGACATATCGTTATCATGCTTAAGTTTGAAGAACACAATGGCCCCGCCGATGCCGCAGAAGACAATCGCGAAGATACATGGGGCGAGGATGGATGAAGTCTTGCCGCGAATCTCGTCGCCTGACCATCGCTTGTTCCGGAGTCTGGGTTCGTCTTTCATCTTTCAACTCCGAGGAAATCCTTATTTAGTCGGCAGGCTCGCCTGCCGTTCATCGAGCCTCAGACATGCGCATTGTTAGGAATCTTCGGCCGCAACCGCTCATACTCCGGATTCGCCTCCGGAATCTTCGCCGACACATCTTTCTGCCACGCCTGCAGCATCGCGTAAAGCCGCCGCGTCATCTCCGCATTGTGCGAAGCGAGATTACGTGTTTCCGACGGATCATCCACCAAATCATAAAGCTCCAAATGTCCATCTTCAAAAAACTCAATCAGTTTCCACCGTCCGTCCCCCGTCACCAGCGACGCCGCCGGCGTCCCTCCCTGATTCGAATAATGCGGATAATGCCAGAAGATCGCCTCCCGCGGCAGACTCGCACCCGGATTCCCAAACAACGGCATCATCGACACCCCATCCACATGCTGCTCCGGCCGCAGCGGCAACCCCGCCACCTCCAAATATGTCGGATAGAAATCCGTCGTCGTCACCGGCGTATGGCACGTGCTGCTGGCGGCGATCTTCCGAGGATACCGCATGATCTGACACACACGCGTCCCACCCTCCGCATTCCATCCCTTCCCCTCCGACCACGGCAAATTGCACGTCGGCGACCCCTCCGAAGTCGCCACACCGCCATTGTCCGACATAAACGCCACCAGCGTATCCTCCACCAGCCCCTCCTCCGCCAACACATCGAGCATACAACCTATATTCGTATCCAGATTCTCTATCATCGCCGCATACGCCGGATCCGACTGCACGATCCGCCGATGCACATACCCCGGGTCATCCCCCTCCCGCCGCGGCAAAAACGGCATCCGCTCGCCCTTCACAAACGGATCCACCACATCCAAATGCATCGCCTTGGCCTTCGCCTTGTATTTCTCGACCAACTCCGGCGGCGATACGATCGGTATATGCACTGCATAATGGCATAAATTCAAATAAAACGGCCGCGAACGATCTCGCTTCCGAATCAACGCTATCGTCTCTTCCGTCAACCGATCCGTCAGATATTCCCCCACCGGCCCATCCGTCAGCCTGGGATTATAATACGGCGACCGATACTTACCCCGCATCGGACCTCCCATCTCACACCCTCCGACATTCACATCAAACCCATGTTTCTCCGGATAGAACGGCTCATCCCCCAGATGCCACTTCCCCACATGCCACGTCTGATACCCACCCTCCCTTAACGCCCGCGCCACCGATACCTCCTCCAACGGCAAATAATGCAAATACGGCACCGCGCTCAACTTCCCGCTGTTATTCCCCCCAATCCAATTCGTCACCCCCACTCGCGCCGGATACTTCCCCGACATCAACGCCGCCCGCGTCGGTGAGCAAACCGGACACGACGCATAAGCATTCATAAACCGCATCCCCTCCCGCGCCAACGCATCCAACCGCGGCGTTTCATAAAACGTCGACCCAAAACACCCCAAATCCCGTACCCCCAAATCATCAATCAAAATAGATACAATATTTGTCGCCATAACATCCTCCGTTTAGCCACGAGCCGATAGGCGAACGATCCGCACGCCACCAGCGTTCGCTTGTCCGCCATTGGCTCTATATCATCCCAACTTCCTAATTTTTGTCACGCCGCCGGCAACTTCGTACAATGCCGCCATGAACCGCACCGCACATCCTCTCCTCTTCCCCGCCCTTCTCGCCGCCTGCCTCCTCCCGCAAGCCGCCTACGCCGCCGCCCCCAAGGACATCGACGCCACCATCGCAAAAGCCGTCAACTACCTCTACTCCCAGCAAAAAAACGGCAACTGGGAAATCGCCCCACAGCCCAAGCCCGGCTTCCAAAACTTCATCACCAACAAACTCGACGAAGGCAACTGGGGCGGTCTCACAGGCCTCGCCGTCAACGCTCTCCTCGCCGCAGGCGAAAACCCTCACAGCCCCAAACTCAAACCCGCCATCGACTTCCTCACCAACGCCCCCATGCGCGCCCCCTGTCCTTACGCTCTCTGCCAGCGGGACCAGGTCCTCGCTCAGCTCACTTCCACTCCCGACCTGCAAAAAATCTTCCGCCTCGACGGCAACACCCTCCTCCGCATCATGGAAACACAGGGCGACGGCGCCGGCTTCTACGCCTATTCCAGAGACCAGCAAAAACCCTTCTACGACCACTCCGTCTCACAGTTCGGCGTACTGGCCATGTGGACCTGCGGCGAAAACGGCTTCGAAGTCCCCAACAACTACTGGCCCATCGTCGAACGCGCCTGGATCAACCATCAGGACACCAGCGGCGGTTGGTCCTATGTCCACAAAGGAAAAGCCGGCGAAGGTTTGATCAGTGCCTCCATGACCGCCGCAGGCGTCGCCACACTCTTCATCACACAGGACTACGTCCACTCCGACGAAGGCATCACACCAAAAGGCAACATCACCAACCCCGCCATCGACCGCGGCATGAAATGGCTCGCCGAAAACTTCCCCTCCACCCTCAACTCAGGCCCCTTCATCCCCAACGGCCAATACTACAACCTCTACGGCATCGAACGCTGCGGCGTCGCCTCCGGCTACAAATACTTCGGCTCCCACAACTGGTACCAGGAAATCGCCGACTGGATCCTCAAACAGCAACGCCCCGACGGCGGATTCGGACAACCCTCCGACATCTATAATAACAACACCAACCTCATCCCCAACACCGCCTTCGCCATCCTCTTCCTCACCCGTGGCCGAGAACCCGTCCTCATGAACAAACTCGCCTACTCCACCAAACTCGGCCTCAAAACCGAGGAAGGCCACTGGAACCAGCGCACGCGAGATGTCGCCAACGTCGCTCGCTGGATCGGCAAACAATCCGAGCACACTTTCAATTGGCAAATCGTCAACCTCGCCACCACCCCACTCGAGGACCTCCACGACGCCCCAATCCTCTTCATCGCCGGCGACCAGACACTCGACTTCACCCCCGACCAGGACGCCAAGCTCCGACAATACGTCCTCGAAGGCGGACTCATCCTCTGCAACCCCGACGGCTCCTCCGGCCCCATCTTCACCAAGTCCTTCCAAAGACTCGGCGCCCGCCTCTTCCCAACCTACGAAATGCGTACGCTCCCCGCCACGCATCCCATCTACACTTCCGAACAATTCCGTGGCCCGCAATTCTCCCGACGCCCCATCCTCGCCATCTCCAACGGCGCCCGCGAACTGATGATCTGCACCGCCACCGATTTCGCAAAATCCTGGCAATCTCGCGCCTACGCCACCGACGACGCTTTCCGCAACACCGCAAACATCTTCTTCTACATCACCGGCGGAAAAAACCTCCGCAAAAAAGGCGAAACACACATCGTCCGCCCAAACCCCGCCGTCAAACCCGAAAAAAATATCAAACTCGCACGCCTCGACTATTCCGGCAACTCTGACCCCGAACCCGCAGGCTGGCAACGACTCGCCGCCATCATGCACAACGACGACAAAATCGACCTCCTTATCGACACCGTCAAGCTCGGCGAAAACAAACTCACAGACTACAAACTCGCCCACCTCACCGGCACCGCACCCTTCTCCCTCTCCGACGCCCAACGCTCCGAACTCGCCAAATTCCTCCAAACCGGCGGCACTCTCTTCATCGACGCCGCCGGCGGCTCCTACCCCTTCGCCGATTCCGCCACCGCCGAACTCACCAAAATCCTCCCCAACGATGCCAACCAGCTCGAACAACTCATCCCCTTTGCCGACCCGCTCTACCAAAATCCCACCACTTCTTTAACCTTCGACATGCGCACCTGGGCCTTGCGCGAACGCCTCGCCAAAAACGGTCCTCAACTCCGAGCCATCCGCCAAAACAACCGTATCATCGTCCTCTTCAGCCGCGAAGACATCTCCAACGCCCTCGTCGGCATCCCTTCCGACGGCGTCATCGGCTACACCCCCGACTCCGCCACCACTCTCACCCGCCACCTCCTCAAACCCTTCGCTAAATAAAAATCCTCTCTGGCTTGCTTGCTTGCCGTTCAGGCAGCATCATAGATGTAGCGACCCCGCTTTGCGGGGTGGAGCCCCGCATGGCAATGCGGGGCTTTGGCGAGCAATTGAGTGGTTTAGCCGTTGATCGAAGATCAACGTTCGTTCGCCTTGTGACTCTCTATTTAGCCGGCATGCTTGCATGCCGTACGATGACGGGGGTTGCGAAGTATGCCATACTCCTCCACGCATTTTACGAATTGAACAAATTTTACGAATTTTACGAGGGAGAACGACATGCCCAGAAAAACGGGCACGCCCATTTTACGAATCCTTACTCTCTCTCTTGACATTCCAACCCCACTCGCTATCATCATAATCATAGTTCCAGTGTCACACGGGGCCGGGGCCGGCGACCCACTTACAACGGACGTACGATTCTTCCCCTTGTGAAAACTGCCGTTCTTTGACAATTTGGGGGCGCCAGGTATCGACCGGACAGTAGTGGTATCAGTGGCGTGCCGACCCGTCATTCAAGTCGTTAAACTGAGTGGCAAAAATCAAATGCTGAGAACTACAAGTTCCCAGTCGGGGGCGAAAGCCTCCGTCTTGCCGCCTAACTAAGTTAGCCGGCGCGATTCCCCCGAAATCGTCTGCGCTTCGGGACGAATCGTCATTCAGCAGACCGCTCGGGTGGGAAGGTTGCTCGCTCACTCGCTAAGACTCAGGAGGAACTGGTATCCACGGTAGCCAGGTCTTAGGCGATCGCAGATACGAGACAAAATTGGACCTACGCACGTAGAGGCTGGCATCAACCTGCCACGGGACGAGGGTTCGACTCCCTCCGCCTCCATCAAAATAGACAAAACGAGACAAACGCAGACAAAAACAGACGAAAACAGACAAAATTGGACAAAAAGTAAACAAAATGCATTAAAACCCCGGTTTGTCTTCGGACAGCCGGTCACGATTCCCCCCCCCCAGGGGCCGAGAGCTCCCTCCCAGGGCCTCTCGGCCCCACTTTTTTTAACCATCTATTTTCATATGCATATACAACAGCATCCAAAGCCCGCCGACTCCGTCGGCGTGGGCCATTGTGCTCTCAGCGTGCCATCGCTTCCGCCACGATCACCGCCGCCGGCGCCCCTTTACGCCCCGGACGATTCTCCGTCGCGTCCAAGCTTCCAACAATCACCGCATCAGGCACCGCCATCTTCAGCGATTCCCACTCTTCCGGCAACAAAATCACGATAACTCTCGTCTTGGCCGGTAGTTGCGAAAAGTCCCTCAACGCCCTGGCGCCACCAGGCAAATAGAACTGCTCATTATAAAAATCCGCCCCGTGCGAAAACGTACGTGTCGTATAGATCGGCAATCCGGCAGGAACACGTGCCTGAATCTGCTCATGAATAATCCGCGTCGCATCCGTTTTCGCCTTCATCGGCAACACGACCGCCGTCATCATCCCCCATCCCAACAGGACCACCAAGGCCAGATTCGCCGCCGCCGCCATCACCAGTCCCTCCGCCGGCGTGCGTCTGGCAAGCCAGTGTGCCCAGACCGCCAGCACCATGCTCGCCACCAGTACCGCGATCATGATCCCGGTCAGTCGCGGCGTCAGCACAATCGCCGCCCCCCCGATCATCCCCACCGCCAGCGTCATCACCGTCCCCGCGGTACGCAGGAATCTCAGCACCTTTTCCGATGTCGCCGCCTCCCACCGCCGTGCCACCACCCACGCCGCCAGCACCGCCACCGGATACGCGCCCATCATCATGTAGCGCGGGCTGCCCTTGGGCCAAATCCAGAAAATCACCAGCAGCATCGGCCACGCCGCCACCACCATCCGCCACAAATCCCGCTCCTTCCCCCCTTCTGGCTTCTGGCTTCTGGCTTCTGGCTTCCATGCCCCGATCATCCCCACCGCCACCCACGGCATCACATCCGCCGCCGCCCGCAACCCAAACATCACATAATGATCCACCAGAATCTTCTTCCATCCTTCCCCGCCCCCTCCCGCGATCATGTCCACCCCCGTCTGACGCGACCAGATCGCCATGAGGTCCGCCCAACTCATTCCCGTCTCCGCAAGCAGCGTCTTGATCCAAAGCCCCACCGGCACCAACGCGATCAGCAGCATCACCACATGCCACGGCGAAAACAACAACCACCATCTGCTGCACGATGGGCCGTTTGGGAGGGGGACTTCTGGCTTCTGGCTTCTGGCTTCCGGCTTCTTCAGCAATACAAATCCCGCCACCACCGCATAAAACTCCGCCGCTCCGCCGGGCCCTTTCATCAGCACCGACATCCCCAGCAGCACGCCCGCTCCGATCCATCCCCACGCACACACACGACCACGATCGGTATCATAAAACTTCCACCACACTGCCACCGCCGCAAACGTCACCAGCGACAGCACCGCGTCAATTTCCCCCAGTGTCCCCTTATCCAGCATGATCGGCATGCTCATGAAAAACAACGCCGCAAGTACCCGCACTTCGCGAGCCAACACGCCTCGTCCAAACCACACCAAGAGCCACGCCCCCAGCAACACGCTGAGCACCGACGGCACCCGCACCGACCAAGTCGTCACCTCACCACCCCCAAAAAACTTCCCCATCCCCGCCGCGATCCAAAAAAACAACGGCGGCTTATTCAAATACGCTTCCCCATACAACGTCGGTACCACCCAATTCCCACTCCGCAACATCTCCGCCGCCGGCGTCGCTCGCCTTCCCTCTTCCAATCGCATATCCCTCACCCCCAACGCCGGCCAATACGCCAGCAGCCAGAACAACGGAATCACCACCCACACAAACACGCGTGATCGCAGTACGCCTGGCCAAGTCAGTTTTTGCATTGTCTCATTCATTCGCCGCATTATAGTGAAGAAGCCAGAAGTCAGAAGCCAGTAGCCAGAAGTTTTGAATAAGCCGCAAGTTTGAACCCTTTTGGCTTCTGGCTTCAGGCTTCTTCTTTTACAATTCTCCTCATGAACCTGACCCATCCTCAGTCCGCTCCGCGACTCCTTCCTTGGCTCATGCTTTGGCTCCTCCTGGCTGCCGCCGAATGCGTTCTCCTCCTGAACGACGCCCATCTCGATATCCGCTTCTATCTGGCCACGCAAAAATTCCTTCAGGCTCATCCCGCGCCCGTCCTCTGGGCCTTCTTCAAACTCCTCGGCAATCCCTGGATCGTCGCCGTCCTCGTCTGCTGCATGTTCATTCCGCACAAGACGATCCGAGCCGCGACCGTTAGGGAGCGACCGTGCGGCAGTGGAGGGGGGGGAGGAACGGCGCCAGTCGCTTCCTCACGGTCGCGGCTCAGAACGCCACTCCGTGTCCACCTCACGCAAGCCCTCGCCGCTATCGTTGGCACCGCCCTCGCCGGCGGCATCGGCGGCCTCATCGCCATCATCGCCGGCCGATTCCGTCCTCTGGCCGACGCCGCCAACAACTGGGTCCTTTTCCGCGGGTTCCACATCGGAGCCAAGAATCTTTCTTTTCCCTCCGGTCACGCCACGCTCGCCTTCGCCGCCGCCGCGATACTCTGTTACTTTTATCCCAAGTCCAAATGGATTGCGCTGCTCCTTGCCGCCGGATGTGCTTTTTCACGCGTCGCTCATCAGGCACACTTCTACAGCGATGTGATCTTCGGTGCCGTTCTAGGCTGGACCGTGGCATGGTGGACCGCCCACGTCATCCATGCGAAATTCGCGACGATGATTAAGTAAAACAGTTGCATTGGGTTTGCATCGCATTGGGTTTGCATCTCTGAATCGGTACAATAAGTATCCATTGTTCAGCTAACTGAGGTTTTATTAGACGAACATGCGCATTGACCCGCGATTCATGGTCGAAAGCGGAAGCGAGATTTTTACAGGAGCTGAGTTGCTCCTGAAAGGCTGCCTGGAAACTCCCGGCGGCGTGGGGTTGCTGACGGGCTATCCCGGTTCGCCGGTGGCGGGGTTCTTTGATTCCTGCCACGATATTGCCGGGCTGCTTCAGGAGAAGGGCGTCGCCGCTCGGATGGCCAATAATGAGGCCCTTGCCGTTGCGATGGTCAACGGTGCCCAGATGGTCGGTGTCAAGAGCATCGCGGTCTTCAAATCGGTCGGGCTCCATGTCGCGGCGGACGCTTTGGCGCTGGGTAATTTGGCCGGGGTGCCGACGGAGTCCGGTGGGGCGGTGATCTGCTCCGGCGATGATCCCTGGAGCGACTCGACTCAGGTTCCCGCCGATTCACGATTCCTCTTCGAGCATCTCCGTTGCCCTGTCTTGGAACCCTCGAATCCGCAGGAGCTCAAAGACTGGGTCGCGCACGCTTTCGATCTTTCCGTTCACGCGAAGCTTTATATTGGTTACCTGGTGACGGTGATGCTGGCCGATGGCGGCGGTACGGTTGAATGCCGCCCCAACCAATGGCCGCAGATTTCCACCTCCCAGCGCATCGCCATCGAAACCACCAAAATCCCCGTCGAGCAAACCGTTCTTCTCCCGCCACGCTCCTGGCGCCAGGAACTGACTTTTGAGGATCGTTTCAAGGTTCTGCTCAAGCGTTGCCGGGATTTGGGGCTCAATCGCATCGTCAATCCGATCGAGCGTTCCTGGCGTGGCGGCCGCTGCCAGCGAGCCCCCATCGGTTTCGTCGCCTCAGGCCCCTCCTACGCCATGCTCTGCGACGCGCTCCGCGAAATGGGTCTTCTGGGCGAACTGCCTATTCTCAAGCTCGCTTTCGCTTATCCCGTCGATACCACGCTGGTCGATCAGATCGCCAGCATGTGCGAGCGTATCGTTGTCGTTGAGGAGCGTCGCAGTTTTATTGAGAAGCAGATTGCCGAGCACATCGGCCGCATCCGGCAGAACGATCCGACCAATCCCATCGCCACGACGCAACTTTGGGGCAAGGAATTTCCGCGTAATAAGCCGGGCATTCCTTCCACCCGTGGGCTGCATCCTTCGCTGCTGATTCAGAAGCTCACGGAGTTGCTCCGCGATACTCCCGGGATGCCGCACGAGCTCGCCAACGGTCGGCTTTCCGAAGAACTCGATACGATCGAACAATCCGCCAAATTTGTCGGTACCATTCCCGTTCGCACCCCCGCCTACTGCCCCGGCTGTCCGCACCGTGATTCTTCCTCCGCCCTGCTCCAGATCCGCAAGAATCTTCAGGACGCTCAGTACATGCGTGACCGCTACGCCAAGTCGCCGGTCGATCTTGTGGCCCACGGTGATACCGGTTGCTACACCATGATGATGTTCGAGCCCAACAAGCCGCTGATGCACAACTACAGCGGCATGGGCCTCGGCGGCGGCACCGGCGCAGGGGCTGACCCCTTCATCACCAACAAGCAACTCGTCTTTATGGGCGATGGCACCTTCTTCCACTCCGGCGCCCTGGCCATCGCCAACGCCATCACGCAGCGCCAGGACATCACCTTCATCATCCTCGAGAACCGCACCACCGCGATGACCGGCCATCAGCCCAACCCGACCCTCGAAGAAGACATCATGGGCAACCAGGTGCTCTCCCACGACATCGAGCGAATCGTTCGCAGCCTGATTCCCGAAGCCGCCGGCCCGCTGGGCAAAAACGCCCGCGAATCCAAGGATGTTCCCCGTGCCCGCGTCATCCGCATGTCGCCCGCCAAACGCAACGAATACAAAGACATGCTTGAGAAGGTCATTCTCGAGGACGGCGTGAAGATCGTCATCGCCGACAAGGAATGCGGCATCGTTTTCCACCGCCGCAAACGCCGCGAGGAGCAGGCCGCCAAAAAAGAACTCGGCTTCGTCAAACAAAAAACATATATGAACATCACCGACGAGGTCTGCGAGTATTGTTTGGAATGCACCAACCAGACCGGCTGCCCCGGCCTGAAAATCGTCGATACCGACTACGGCAAAAAAGTCCAGACCGACTTCACCACCTGCGTCAACGACGGCGTCTGCGCCCGCATCGAAGCGTGCGCCAGCTACGAACAGGTCATCGTTACTCGTACCAAGCCGCCTCGCCTTCCCGATGAAGCCGTCGAACTCCGCGGCCTCCCCGAGCCTCCGCCCTTCCCCGCTGATTTCTGGGATAAAAACCATGTTTGGCGATGCTATCTTGCCGGCGTCGGCGGCATGGGCATCGGCACTGCCAGCGATATTCTCGTGCGTGCCGCGCACAAGGATAATCTCCACATCGGCTTCATCGACAAGAAAGGCCTCGCCATCCGCAACGGCGGCGTGTTCTCGCAGATACAACTTTCGAAAAATCCCATCGCCGGCTCACCGGTCATGCCCTTCGGTAAGGCGGACCTTCTCATCGGCGTCGATGCCGCCGAAGCAGCACGCGCCTGTTCGCCCAACGACATGCTCCGCGTCGCTTCTCCAAAATTCACACGTGCCGTCGTCAACACCGGAAAGACCACCACGATCCTCACGCTCATGGGCCGCGATGATTTCGAGCCCGAAGAACTTGCCGGGCTCATCAAGACTCAATGCCTGCCGGGGCAGTTCTTTTCGTTCAACGTCGGCGACCTCTGCGAACGCCTGCTCGATTCCAAGCTCTACGCCAACATCATGATGCTCGGCGTTGCTTATCAGCTCGGTTTCATTCCGGTGAGTTACAAGTCGATCACGTGGGCCATTCGCCACGCCGTCGGACGCGAATTTGAACGGAATTATCGCGCCTTCAACATCGGCCGCAAGATCGTCCTCCGTCCCGATCTCTTCGGCGTGAATCTTCCCAAGCACGTCGAAACTTTCGAACAAGCCATCGAACGCAAAGCCAACATCCTTCGCGTCTCGAGCATCTGGGGCAAGCGCAACGCCGAAGAATACCGCAAAATCTGCCTCGATACCCTCGCTCAGATGCCCCGCCTTGCCGCCGACGCCAAGCGCGATTACGTCATCCGCCTCTTCGACGCCATCCAATGGGGCACGCTCAAGTACGGCCGCCAATATTCCGCCCGCATCGTCAAAACCTACGCTCAGGATACGGGGGCCGATCGCGATTTCGCCGTCACACGTGCCGTCATCTGGAACCTCGCCAAGGTCATGATGATCAAGGACGAAGTTTACGTCTCGATGTTGTACACCAGTCCGGAGAAGTACAAACGCGACCGCCGCCGCTTCAACGTCAATCCCGCCAACGGTGACAAGATCACCTATCTCCATCTGAACGTCCCGGAATTCGTCATCGCCGGCAAAAAGTTCCGCTTCCACTTCACCGGCCGCGATTGGATGTACCGCGTCCTCCGCCACTGCCGCTGGCTTCGCAACCTGCTGCCGCAATGGCATGTGAAGGAAACCGCCTTCCGCCAGTGGTATATGGACCTCGTCGATACCTGCAATCTCGTCGCCCCGCACGACCCCGCGATTTATTCGCTCTGGCACGACATTTTCAAATCCCCCGAAACCGTCACTGGCTACCGCGAGACCCGCTACGCCAAGCAAGACGCCGTGATGGCCAAAGTCGCCGAACTCCAGCACGCTCTGGCAAGTGCCCCTTCCGACCCCAAATTCAAAACCAGCCGCAGCGTCAGCCTGACGCCCCAGGTCTTGGGAACTTTTCGCGGAAACTGAGAAGAAGCCAGAGAGAATGACGAAATTCGAATGACGAATGACGAATTAGAGCATTTTTCACTCGCCCGTAGCGTTTTGGAGTCCCGCATGGCAATGCGGGGCTTTGGCTCTCGCTTCCTGCGCATGTCATCACGCCACGACCACGTGAAAAATGCTCTAAATTCAAATGACCGAATGTTCAAATGACCAAAACCATCGGGGACATAACTGTTTCTGTCATTTGAACATTCGAATTTGACTCGTCATTCGTCATTCGAATTTCGTCATTCCTTCTGGCTTCTCTCCTCACCTCTTCCGCCAGCCCTGGATCATTTGCGACTGTTTGTAAATTCCGAACGACTGCATTGCCACCAGGATTCCGATGATGATCAGCATCGGTTCCGACCCTCCTCGTTGCCCCAGCGTGTAATCGACGAACGGAATCTTAATGGACGCCATTCCCAGTCCCAACACCACAAACCCCACGCCCACGACCGTTCCGACCATGCCCGCGATTTGCAGCGATTTCTGATACCCCATCAGCAACCAGAGAATCTCCTGCAGCAGACGTCCGCCGTCCATCGGATACCCCGGAATCAAATTGAACAGCAGCAACAACCGATTGATGTACACCATGATGAGACAAACATTGACGATGATCTCGTAAAGCAGCGTGTGTGGATTGATGACGTGCTCCAGCATCGGCAGTCCGTACATCGTGATCACCCAAAACACCGGCCACAAAATCGCGTTCACCAGCGGCCCACACGCCGTCGTCACCAGCCACGCCCACGGATTCATCGGCGGCTGCACAAACGCAATCCCCCCCAGCGGCCACAGCACAATGTGCAACGCCTGCCCGCCCACCGCCTTGCACGAAAGCGCATGCCCGAACTCATGCATTAAAACGGTCGCAAACAAAAGCCCCATGAACATCGCACGGAACGCCATTTCGTTTCCCGTGACTTGTCCTCCTTCTCCTCCTGCAAACAGTTTCATTGCCGCGTACAGCAGAAACGTCCAGTGAATCACCACCGTAATCCCGAACCACCGCCCCAACGGAATACCCTGATTAAAAAAGTTCATGCGATTCCCAAGTTCACGCGCCGCCAAAATCGAACCGACAATTATACGCGCAATTCGGTCTCGTAGGGGCTCGAACTCTCACGATATTAACAGGGAAAAACAGGGGGTTTGCAAGCGAGGCGCATCAAAAAGCGCAATGAATCCAAGTAATTTCGCAGAAGCGGTCATGTCAATCATGCGTCTGCCACTGTCGGACGCGGAGAAGGCCGAGGCGGTACAACGGCTGCTGGCAGGACAGGCAGGTGCGGAATGATCTCAAAAACCGAGACAGTCCGTCAAGCTGCTGAATCGCCTTGCTGATGAGATCGTGAGATATGCGGGGTCGCATAGTCCGCAGGTGACGTTGGCGATACTTGCAGCTTTGTCCGGTATGTCCACTACGCCGGTATCGGTGAGAGTGGAGGGGAATCCGGAACACTATGCCTTGCTGGGGACGTTTGTTGAAACGCTGATCGGGCGGGAGCGGTCGATCTATCTCACGTCTGGTACGGAGGCGAGCTTTATAGGGTTGGGGGTTAAAGATGCCTTGGCGGTATTGGTTTTGGAGGGGATTCCCAGTGACAAGGCTGCACGGAACGTCATCCTACGCAAAATTGCGAATCTTCCTGTTCGTTCGATTGATGCTCCTTTGGGCAATGACATACGGACTCGGTCCTTTGACAGGCCGATTTCAGTTCTGCTGTTGGGGACCGATGATCTGGACGATGCGAAGACTGCGAATAAGGCCCTGATTTTACGCTTTACGAATGACCATCAGGTGCGTCGATTGCGTGATCGGCAACGGTTGGGAATGTTCCGTGCCGGTGCCAAGCAGGAATCCGAGCACAGATCGCTCCGAATGAAGCGGCTGCAAATGGTGGTCAGGTTCTCAGGCGAACGAAACCCGCAAGAGATTCATCCCCACCGCCGACATCGACAAGGTGATTGACCAGTGCCCCGACCTCGAATGGAAGGTAATCGTGGCATTGGCCCGCTATGGTGGTTTACGGACTCCATCGGAAACGTTCGCCCTCCGTTGGGAAGACATCAACTGGGAACGCAGCACGATCCTTATCCACTGCCCAAAAATGGAACATAATGAAAATTTCTCCACACGCATCATCCCGCTGTTCCCAGAAATCAAAACCTACCTCCTGCCATTGTTCAATGAGGCAGAGGAAGGCTCGGAGTATGTCATCACCCACAACCGACACCATTCCAAGAACCTGCGGACACGTTTCGAGAAGATCATCAAACGGGCCGGTGTGAAGGTGTGGCCGAAGTTGTTCCACAATTTGAGGGCGAGCCGGGAGACGGAACTTATGAGGAAGTACGACCTCAAGACCGTCTGCCAGTGGATCGGCAACAGCCCGGAGATCGCAGCTCGGCACTACGCGATGTCTCAGGACTTGAACGCGGCCGGGTGCATGACGTTTTAGGCGGGGTGCTGCCGATAAGAGTTACGAGTTGATCCTCGGGATCAACGGAGTAATGATAAGGCTTCAAGGAGGAAGCGCGATGGCGGCTAAACGTACAC
>Ga0123357_10001184_pt1 | contig 27184 bp, 4 predicted proteins | sample TergutEmb28metaG_FD_89873 | JGI IMG/M metagenome (GOLD analysis project Ga0123357, IMG submission 89873) | Embiratermes neotenicus P4 segment gut microbial communities from Petit-Saut dam, French Guiana - Emb289 P4 | ecosystem: Host-associated > Arthropoda: Insects > Digestive system > Gut ...
AGTCTCTGACTACTAATCATGAGGTCCCGGGTTTGATTCCCGGTTCTACCGTGGGAATTTTCCCTGAAGGGGAGGATTCCCGTGGTGACCATGGTCTGGGTAGGTTAGTAGAAATTAGGTTTAAGGACCCTCCTGGCACTACATCCTCCTATATCACCACTCACATCATCTGGACAACGTAACCGCGCCTCATGGGCGTCCCAAACTCAGAAGTCGGTTACACTTCTGCCATGCCCAGGAGGGAAGACCACAAAGTCTGTAAAGGACATGTGGGGGCATTGGATAAAAAAAAAAACTTTATCATTCACACTTTTAAATTATCGAAACAGATCTACTGGCCAAATACATTTTGTGTGTGGCATTTTTAAATCTTGTCACAACCAAATATATTAACAAAACATTCGACTACTTGTATTAAGGCATTCTGGTAAGCAAGTGAATTAAAAAAAAAAAACCCAAATCAGGTATTGTGATCATGACACTATAACAACATACATTATTTGTGATGTTAAGAGATATTCCAGTACTGCAAAAAATTGTTTATATCACTCATTATAGTGCTTTGTATACCTGTGTATTGTATTGAATTTTTGGTATGTGACTTATCGTTTGCATGAAGATACACAGCACAGGTCTATGTACAGGCCAGCATTGCACATCAGGCAGCCAATTTGTACTGTAGTTTTTCTGAATGTTCAGCATATATTCGTATTATAAGCACAGCCACCCAGTTTGTATGCTTAGAATATTTGCAACATTTGTATTTCTTAGTGATGATAATGCCTCTAATGGCATGTTGGTTAGAACCTGGTGATGAACGTATGGACATGACAGTGCCGTAGGCGATGCTATGTTTCCTTACAAAACAAGGAAATAAGACTAAAGGCCACTACTGAAATTTTGTTGGAATGAAAGGAAATGCGCCATATATCTTGGTTTGTGTTTGCATATTCGGAATTCCACTTGGTTCTGCTTTTATTTTCAGTTTTCTTATTGTTGTCAAAAATGATTGGTATGACAAAAATTAGCAAAGCATCATCATATGGAAAAACTGCCATAACCCCGACAGAAACAAAGGACTCCTCAAGTGCCACAAAGAAGACTGAATAAACTCCCTGCATTTGCCACACATATATGTATATGCTATGGTCATGGGGTCTTAAAAATCTCCAGGTAAAGCTCAAGAATCTTCACATTCTGCATGCATTTTATGTGCCATTCTGCTCTATCATGAAAGGACTCTGGTTCACCTACTCAGTTGACATGTGGCAAAGTGAGGCTTTTGTTGGGTGCTACTGCATGCTACGGCTGGCTGGTGAAATGAAGAGTGTGATTCATCGTTAACAGTTAGATATTCATGACTGACACATGTTGTGTATGAAGTTCTGTACTTCTCTTCTTCATTCTTTATGCATGTTTAATTATAAATAATGGGAACTGAAGTAAATGACCTACTGTAAAAGTTTTGCTTCTGATAAAACGTAGAAACGTTAGTCTTGTTATTTGGTCAGGGAATAAAATACATGTTAGGTGAATTGTGCACATGGTGTATTGCTACACACTACTAATGAAGTTGTTTATTTGCAATAAGTTGTGAAATGGATTCACAATTTAAAATTGTTAGAGTTGTAACAGGGGGGACCGCGGTAGCACAGTGGTTAAGGTGCTGTGCTACAAATCAGAAGGTTGCTGGTTCAATCCCAGGTTGTGTCAGTGGATTTTTCATTGACATAAAATTCTTTCGATCGCACTGTGGCCCTGGGGTCGACTCAGCCTCTAACAAAAATGAGTACCAGGAGTATTTCCTGGGGTAAAAGTGGCCGGTGTGTAAGGCTGACAACCTACCACCATCCTGTGCCGTTGTCACGAAATCTGGGAACCTTAACTTCCTGGAACCCTCTGGGCCTGTTCAGGCCTGTAACGGGACTGCTATTTATTTATTTATTTAGAGTTTCAACAAGAAAGGAGAATGTTGTTACTGTTACACAGAATGTTACTTTGCCAAATTATGCATTCTTATCACGTATATCAGCAATATTGCGTTAAAATTATTTTCTAGAGAAAGCTTACTTATGGAGTCTGTATTGTACCTCCCACCCAACATACATCAGCATTTTAATGTGGGATACTTTTGTGTTCAGTGCAGGTATTACATTTTGGGTCAGCATGTTCAGTGATGTAAAGCCAAAAGAAAGAACTGTGTGAACTGAGTTAACACCCTTGGTGTAGGGATGTTTGTGGGGTCTAGGTGTGGGTTAAAAGTGTTCAGGCCCCTGTACAGTACTGTAGTTTTCACTCGAAGTTAACCTTAAACACAGGAGGGACACCTGCTTTTTGCCTGGCTTCTGCTGTTACATGAAGATGTGTTACAGGCAAGGGTTAGAATTGTATAAATTTTTTACAGTGAAAAGTTTTGTCTAACTTACCATAGTTTCTTCACTACTCTTCATTTATTTTTTCTTCTATTTTATTTCATTTCATGGACTGAAATGATACGATACGATATATTTGTTAACTGCATTCGGGTTAACACCTGGTGGCAGTAGTACATTACACATTTACACACAAACAATACTTAGAACAACACAATGAAAACAATATACAGAATAGAACATACATAACAATAAGAATACATAAGAAATAACAATAAAAATATACAATTTACATAATTAAACAAAAGTATACAAAACATACAACCATATATACAATGATAAAAAAACTGAACCGAAAGAACATGATGGAATGTAGAACAAGAAATAATGCAGAGGAAAGTGCTGGGTCACACAGACGTATAAAGGCATTTATGCTGGTGTGTAGGAATGACATCATAAAATAGATTAGCAAATCTACGCAGTTTTGAGTTAGACCTGACTGTGCAGAAAACACTCACTTGAAGTGTCGCACAATCACATAAATATGAAATGCTTTTTTGTGTAGCATGAGCGAAGAAGAGGGCAATACAATTACATTTTCTTGAAGCAGACAGACTTTTTAGCTTAAATCTGAAGTCGTTATCATTCCACTTCTTCTTGGTTTGTGTGGTTTCCTTTTGTTTTATCACTTCTGCATGAGTTGAGTCATTTGATTTGTGTGTGATAATATGGGAAACTTGATGTGCATGGAGTCACTAATTCAGATAATTTGCTCAGCAGTGAACTTAAAATGGTTTAAATTTGTCTGTTCCCTTTCATCCTCTTACTGTGGTTGCAGTTTGTGGATTGTTCTGATCTTGCTGTGAAGCTTTAGGCTTCGTGTGTACAGTTATTCAGTAATTTGATGCAGTGCCATGGAGTGTATTGGAGTTTTTCATTGACATAATCCTTCTGGTCACATTATGGCCCTGGGGTTGACTCAGCCTCTAATGGAAATGAGTACCAGGAATGTATCCTGGGGGGAGGGGTAAAGGGGGCCGGTATGTAGGGCTGATAATCTGATCACCTTCATGTGCCAATTGTCTTGAAATCTGGAAACCTCAATTTCCTGGAACCCTCAGGGCCTGTCCAGGCCTGTAATGAGATTGCTGTATCAATCTTGTTTTTAAGCTTTCGCCGTGTTCTAAATGTAATTTATTCCTTTTTGGGTAATTCCCTGGCGTCTGAGTTCTCAGACGCCGGGGAATTACCCAAAAAGGAATAAATTACATACAGATTGCTGTATCTTTACCTTTACCTTTGCCATGGAGTGTATGATACACATCCTGCTTCTGTGGTTGTTGGCTTGAGTCTCAGTGGAGTTATCTGTCCAAAAGTTCAATCCTAAAAAGTGTAGGTTTGAGGGTGAGTTTCTGATGCCAGAACTCAGAGTACTGACCCTGAGTGTGCAGAATCTAAGGCACTGTATTTGCAGGACTGGGATCTTAACCCACATGCAGTTCTTCTATGTAATAAAAATCTACAAACCTGCTTGCAGCTGCATAGTGACAATTGGCACTGTCTGCTGTATGGTACCCTGGCCTGTGTTTGGATGGAAGTGCACACTGTGGAGTGGACAACATCAGTTGCTGCAGCACAGTGACAGATACCTCCCCAGTCTGCAGTACTTGCTTCTGCATTAAAAAAAACTGTATTTCAAAATTCAGTTCCTTCCTCACATAAAACATGCTCAATATGCATTACAGAAACCAGCTAAAACTATTAAGAGAAATAATTGGTTTATTCTTTAAATAATGAAAAAAACATGATAAATATGGAAATTTTTTTTTTTATGTTTAACCCTTTGACGCCTAACGACGACTATAGTGGTCGTACCGCACCGCCAACCTCTGAACGTTGGATTTTATATATTTATTCAACAAATACAGGCACTGAATATTTTAAACATGGTGTATACTCTCTGTTTTTTCCTCTTCAAAATGCAGTTTGTTTCATAAATCTAACATAACTGGTTCCTGTATTATTCACATTTTATATAGAGGGTGTGGTAAAATTAAAAAAATAATTCCGGCACCAAAAGGTTAAGCAGATGATGCATTTGATAACTGCTGTACTTTAAAGGGTTAATCCCCTCTAATGTCAACTCATTCATTGAATGCGCTCTTAATATACAGTTCCTGCCAGTGCTGAAGTATCCCTCAAACTGAAATTGTGGGTGCACCATGACTGCTATGGTGTCTTATGCTCAGTTGTTTCCAATTCATCTAATTTTTAGCCTCTCTAAGTTTAAAGAGCAGAGAATGTAATTACAAGGAGCTATATTTGGTGAGTAGGGTGACTGTATGCCGTGTGGAATACTGTTGTTTTGAAACACAGCATTATAAGAAACATTTAGAAGTGCAGTGCTAATATATTTCCTGTTCTGTTGCAGGTATGTTGTTGCTGACCCAAGTCATCAGCTTCTTTCCATACCCTCCATTCAGTCACAGGTTACATATTGTTATATGGAATATTTTCTATTCAAAACTTTCTTTATATGTGAGTGCCAAGTTGTTGAGGTGAATAATTATTTTATAATGTGTGTAAAATCATAACCGTTGCAGTGGGTGAAAGGTTTCTGTAGTGGACATTATGTGCAGTATGTTTTTTTATGTAAAACTCAGTCATGCTGCAAAGTCTGTGCACATTGCCTACAAGAGATATACTAGACCTAGGTCAAGGGCTGATGGTTACATCTTCAACGCAAGGGTCCAAAAATATGTCGGAAATCATTCTGAGGGTAAGAATAATGAAAGTAGCAACATTTTCCAGTTATGTCTTCAAAATTCATGAGATGTTTTGATTTTTAGGGTGTTATGAATGAATTGTTGATCGAGTTTTGAGCTAATCAAGAACCTCAGGAGCCACGTCTGAAGTGTGTGCTTATATTTTGCCTGCCCTTAACACAAATTTTGTGTGTGTCATTAAGGCGTTAGGGATGTTAGTCACGTGAAACTAAACTTGTTTTTCAGGAACTTACTCCAAAAAAAAAAAATACATAACAATATTTCTTAGTCCATTTCGTACATTCCAGTAATAATAATTTTGAAGACTGTAAATGCTGGACAGTAACCATCAGGTTCACCACATCATTACCTTTCCTTTCCAGTGCCACATGCCAAAACAAGCATATTGCCTGTGTTTAAGAAGCACTGTGCAAAAGACAAATTTTATTGACCCATGAATTTAGTAAAGATGAATTATTGCAATGATTGCTGCAGGAGATTTGATATTTTATGACCGTAAATATTGAGGTTTGTCTGCGATGTGTAACTATAAATACAGGCATGATGTATACATTTTTGTACCAGAACTGAATGTCAATGCAAATTTATAATTATCTGCTTCAGTTTAAGCATAATCAAACACTCTGTAGCTGATTTATTAAAGATGTCAGTGGTTTATGCAATATGTTGTGTAAAAGACAGCACATTGGTTCCATTTTACTTATCCTTAGGCAGTTTAGAATGTTGCCTTCTGGTTTGTGACATTCTGTCCTATGGTGGATGGATTTCATCATCAGGACAGTAGACGTCTACATTATGTGTTAGATAATGTTTAAAGCTTTCTTTACAAGCAAGGACATTTGTTTCAGTCTGTTGCAAAATTATATAAACTAGGGCTTTAAAATGCAGTTACATGCTACAGGCAGGACCCTAATCTTCACCTGCATAATGGCCTCAAATTCTTATACGCTGAAGGCGCAGCCAGCTGGCTCCTCCAAAACACTGGTAACCATGTACCAGGCTACCAGAATACTTGGTGTCATAACCCACAACACTGCAGTGTAAAGTATTATTATAAATGAAATTCAGAGTTTTATAACAGCTCTATTTGGCATGGCATACAGTATCAGCACAGAAGTGTTTAAGAATACAGCAGGTTTATGTTGGAATCTACTTCAAGTTTCCAATATTGAATGACGTATTTGCATGGACATTTAGTTTTCTCGTAACACTGGGTAGTCCAGGTCTCTAACGTAGTCATGTATTGCGTATAGAACCTGAAGTATTATTTTTAATGAATATGGGTTTAATCATCTGGTACATGATATATCATGTAATAGTCATATATTTTGTTATGTTGAAGTTAGAGTTAAGTTTATGATATTCTAGGTTGTGATGCTGTGTACAGAGGAATCAACATTGTTCCCTATCTGTTGTACTACACATTGTTGCATGCCAAAAAAAACCTGCTCTTAACCCTTTAAATGCCGAATTAAATCCCGTCTGCCATTTTCTGGCATTATTAGGAACTCATCATATTCTCCATGTTAGCAGGATAAGGGTTAATATGTACTCACCACTGCAGGAAGGTCAGATTGTGTGTTAATTGAAGAATATGTAACTGTCAGTTGTAAGACAGCATTTAATGACAAATAGGAATTCATTTGTATAAAAATGTGATACTGTCCATCCTGAGAGTGCATATGGTATTCTAAAAAGAGGTTTGTAACTATGTAGCAAGTTTATTTGATTCTATCACCACCACCACCACCACCACCACTTGTGTTAGTACTTTAATGAGTGTAACATAAGAATTTGTCATTCAGGGGACAGTGCATCATGATATATTCTTATAATAAAAGCCAACGAGATGCACAATTTCACACATTTATTTGATAAAGTACGCTATATGTTTCGGACATGTCCACCATCAGGAGTACCTTAACACTGTATACACACAGTAGATATTTGTCATGCTAGTTCTGTTGGCTGTCAGGTAGCACAGTCAGGATGGAACTCAATGGAGTTCGATCCTGACTTTTACTTTATCAAATCAATTTGAGAAATTATGTGTCTCATTGTCCTTTATTATAAGAATATAAGAATTTTTGTCATAATTTTGGAATTAAGTTTGATTATGGAAGCCTTTACAAATTGAAAAAGAAATTGTTATATATCAGATGAAGTAAATAATTACTCTAGGTACCGATCATGTCATTTAAACATTAACAGTTAATTGCCAGCATTTGATGGCATAATAGGAGTCTCACCATTGCACATCACAGCAGACTATCAGTACTGCAGTTCGTAATGGTATCTTTGCATGTAGGCCTGACAGTTTGGTCATATTTTTTGCTTTTTCTCCTTAAAATTATTTGAGCTTTCAGGATTTTACTATAACTAATTTTGATATTCTAAAACCATGATTTTACCTTTGTATTGCAAGAAATTATTGACTTTATTTTACACTGAAGCAGGGGCTAATGGTTGACACTGTAAGCCTCATAGCTTATTGTGGGATTGTGTTGGTGGCCACTGTTTCCATAATCCATGTGTTAGTTCCTTTCTAGAATTGGAGTTTGACAGCAATTCATTGGTCTTTCATTCCCAGTTAACTCCCAGATAAATGTTCAGTTTCTGTGTAATGTAGCACTCTCTAATCTGGGTAAAATGATTTCCTTGTGCAGAGTGACCTTCTATGTTCCTGGCTTAATTCCCTTAGTTTAGAACGTCTGTGTGTAGGTTTTGTATTACTGAATTAGTTGTGTCGGCTGCATGCTATTCAATTTGTTTTGAATCAGCCAGGATCAGTTGGCAGACTGAGGCTCTTGTTTTCCTGTCTCACACATCTACAGCCTCTTCATAGCTTTTAATTCCTTCATTACATCTGCAAATTTTCTCATTAGATGTGCTGAATTGATCTCTTGCCCAGGCATCCCACTAAATGTTCTATTTTGTGAGTAGCTCTTAACTGAAAACTTCAGGCCAAGGTTGGTGTCGGCTGTAGAAGGAATGTATTGATGGTCATAAGATACGCACAAATTGTCCTGCAAGAGTAGTTAATGGGGATTTTCTCATTGTGCTCTGTATTATATTTTATTTATTTCCACCTCACCAAGGTTGAAATTCAAGGCACACTGTGTTGTAAAACCTTTATGTGTCTAACTATACTCAAACCTGAGGCTTAATATTTATTTTTAAGTCATTTATCTGGTTGAGGAATATGTTTTACCCAAATGTGTAGCCGCAGGCATCAGTTGATGATACACTTCATGTTTGTGCATATACAGGGAGGTCCTTTAATCAGGAACAGGACTGTATAGTGCCATCTGTAACTGAGTAAGTGATATACAGGTTGTCTGGGCAGGTCGCTTGTTGGTAACAGAGAGCATTCATAGACCTATAACATTATTTCATTACTGGAAACGTTTTAGTAAGTTATTCAAATGTGTTGTGTTGTGGTCTTTTGGGTCATTGACACCAAGTAGTCTGGTATGTGGGCACTACGATTTCAGATGAATTTATTCCTATTTCTTCAAGGTACAACTGTATGTTCCCCTGAAAAAGTGGTGCACATCTTCCAGACGACTTGTTATCATAATCCAGAAGGTTAAAATATGTATCTGCACTGCATTGAAAGCCTCATATCTGTAAACTCAAATTCTTGTGATTGAGTCCTTCAAGGAGTTACAATCTCAGTTCTTTGTTTGGGTTCAGATTTAATTTTCAGTAAATCTGTTCTGTTACATAACCATTATAAATGTTACTGCTCCTGGTGGTGGACACTTTTGTCCAGAAGATGGTGCATAACATACAGCCTCCTGACTTTCTATCTGCATTCCACTGTATTTTTTTTTCCCCACAATCTCTTTCTTGTGCAGTGAGTACCTCCTTGTGTTGCTAAATATATTATTGAGTGAAATAGAAAGGTAGTAACATGACCTTTCTATTCCTTCAGAGGTTGGTGGATTTAGAGTGTTGCAATAATGGAGGAGTTGAGTAAAGTCAAACACAACTAGTGTACATTACTTTTTTGTGGCAACATGTTTCGTCCTAAATTAGTCATCTTCGGGCCAGTATTATGCAACTCATAAAAAGTACCATATGCATGTTTTTACACAAGCATTTATTGCTTATTTTAAAAGATTGAACCTTTCATTGCAGGCAATCCAATAGTCAGTTTGGATGTACAAATTGGATTTATGACCTGCTTGACTGTATTAATCATGCTGTGCTATTAGAGAAAATGAAATTCTATGGAGTATCAGGAAAATATTACAATTTAGTAAAATCTTATTTAGATGGAAGATATCAAAAAGTAATTTTAAGTCATAATAATGGTATTGAATCCACCTGGGAGAAAATAAACAGGGGGTACCACAGGGATCAATTTTGGGGACCATTTTTTTCCTTCTAATCTATATGAATGACTTGCCACATTTAGCATCCATTGGAACCGAATCCTTTTGTATGCGGACAATACCAATATAATAGTAACTAGTCCAAATTTGTAAAATTTTGAAACAAAAATAGGTCAAATATTTGGGGATATTAATAATTGGTTTAAAGTAAACCAATTAATATTAAATTACAATGAAACAGATTACTTACAATTTAATATGAAAAATAGCTGGGTTTATGTTTTTAGACTTAACTGCCAGGGTAATGACATCAAAAGCTCATCAAATACAAAATTTTTGGGTTTGATCATTGATGACTCCCTATCATGGAAGGCTCATATAGACCAAATGATGCCCAAATTGAATACAACATGCTTTGTAATTCGAACGATACAAGTTATAATGTCTCCAGAAACTTTAAGAATGGTCTGTTTTGCATACATACAGTCCATTATGAGTTATGGGATAATTTTCTGGGGAAATCAACCATATAGTGATAAGATTTTCAAAATTCAAAAAAGGGTGATTAGAATCACTGCAAATTCAAGAATGAGAGATTTGTGTAGGGAACTGTTCAAAAAATTAGAAATACTGCCCGTATGTTCTCGATATCAATATTTGTGATAAAAAACAAACGTTTATTTTTTACAAATAATCAGATCCACAGTATTCACACAAGATTTAAAACCAACTTACATCTGCCCACAGCTAATCTAACAAAGTCCCAAAAGGGAGTGTATAGAATGTTCAAAACATGATGGCACATGCGCAGAAACCAGATTTGGTCTTTCAGTGAAATGGACGAGTCCATTTAAATCGGCGGGCATGTCAGTTCAGTCAACTACTGGCAGTCGAGGAGTGCGGATCAGCAGTCAGCGATTGTATAGACCGTGTTCCGACGTACAGTGCAAGGCTGCTGGCTTCCCACTCCATTCGCATCTTTCCCCCTTCACTTCCCCTCCCGTGCATCAGCGTGTGCTATCAGGTTCCAAACGCGCTATACTACTCAGTAATTAACATTTTTAACAACCTTCCTCACAATATCAAAGACTTAGCTAATGAGACAGTACTGTTCGGAATGCTTTAAAAATGCTGTTACTAATAAATTCCTTTTATAATAGTGAAGAATATTTTAACTATCAGAGATATTCCATTGAAAACTGAATTTAAAATTGGTTTTAGGTGTTTTATTATTGTATTTTTTTATTTAGTGCTAAGATTCTTTCAACGCTATATATATTATGTTAGACAGTATGTATGTGACTATGTCTGTATCCACAGGATTGTATCCTAATTTGGATTTATAGAATGCAAATATATTACATTACATTACATTACATAAACACAACCTTGTGGACCATCGAATGAACTAAATGCAGTAACAGTTTACAAAGGAAGTGTGAACTTGTGACTGAACTTCTGAACTGTGTTATCAGCTGCAATCTCATTCTTGAAAACAAGGAGGACACCACAGCCATGTTTTTTAGCAGCTAAAAATTGCTGCAGTGCCTAAGAAGTGTGCTGTGGTGCACTGTCATAGTGAATCAATCAGTCATGATTCCACCATCACTTTAGATGTTTTTGGCAGATTTGTTGTCTCAGACATTGCAAAATGTCCTGGTAGTAATGCTTGTTAACCATGAAGCCTTGGGGAAACGATTCCTGATGAAAAATGCCCGAACGTTCAAAAAAGATCACAAACATGTTCTTGGTGTTCAGCCAGAAATTTAATCATGTCTGAATTGAGAAAACCACTTGAAATGCTGAATCTACTTTGCATTTTGAATTAACAGACAGTGCAGGTGGCAAATAAAAACAAAATTATAAAAAGAGACTAGTAGAATTTAAGACGTCTCAATCTTTGGCAGAAGGTAGCTGTTGGTGCAGATTTGGTGTGAAGTTGTTGCACCTGTGAACAGGCATTCTCGATGATAAAGAGGAACAGATCAACATGACAGCTGGTTTACAAATTTAACTCTTACTCTGACCAGGTGACTGACCACACCATGCGTCTGACCTGATTTGAAAGACTTGAAAAACACAGGGTGAACTCACTAACCCCAGTGAATGTGTGTCAAATTTTTTTCTCTTTATAAAATTTCCAAATTGTGTTTAAATAAAAAAGTTTATTCAGAATCGAAGTGATAGGGGAATTAAATTAGAATTTGTAACAACAAAAAATGTCGAAAAAGAACTTTTTGGTAAATAGCATTAATAATATATAAAATTTCAACAGAAGTATGTATCTTTCAAATGTAGCAGCAAACATAAGTGTTTTAGATCAGAGACACTGAAAGGTTGGTAGCAGCACACATTGGGCTTCTGTGAGCAATACTGAGCTGTTGGAAGACTAGGTCACCAATGAAGTACAGACATCAATAAATAATGGTGTCATATGTTATCAGTGAAATTTAAGACTGCCAAAAGAATTGGTTACAACACATGCTTGGAGTGAAGGCCAGTAGAATGCCAAAGTGGGCACTTATTCAACATTTGGACATAGAAATCCTGGATGCCTCAAGAAAAGTTGGAAAACAATCATCTGCTTTAGGAACTGACAGTTGATACTTATCCTGTGTGCTTGATGATGATGAATTTGTGTATTTATTTACTTATTTATGATTTATGTAATGATTTGATCCTTAGCTGAGACTGTATATCAAATGGTTGGATTTATTGTTATGCATTGCATTGAATCATAACTTAGGCAGAGTGACAATAGGATGCTGAATAAAACGTGATTACTGAAATTGAAAGGATATGAAGGAAGCATACATGACCACATTTGAGATAAAATCCTGGAATGCTACTGGAAATAGTGAACAAAGGATAGGTTGTTTCTTGCCTGTGATTTGAATGGAGTACCTTCTGAATACAAGGTACAAGCATAGCCACTTGAGCAAGCTTGTTCAGTGAGAATGGTGAAGAAGTAGTGCTATATAAGCAGTTTTGTTTTAACATTTCTAATCGGCATGTTCTACAAAAGGAATGTTGATATCTGTGGTAAAACTTATAAATAATAATCTGGTGAAGCTTTATGCTCGAACCTCCATCTAGTGCCAAGATTAAGAATGAGTGGAACTGTATGCCTACTTCCACATGCGTGTGCACATGCACACAATATATGATCGTGTAGTGCATAGGGACAGTTTTACTTTTTCTTTACTCTTTTTCAAGCCTATTAATACTATAGAACTCTTAACTGTTGCTACAATATCAGACATGGCTGATGTGGCCTTCAAACCGTTGACAACTTGATGCTTTGAAGGATATGAATTCTGTAACCATGATCTAGGACATGAATCTCAATCAAGTGATGGTGCCTCACAGTATCACACAGAGTCATTAAGATATAGATGGTTTTTTTTTTTTTGTTGCATCTGAACTTAAGAATTCTGAGGTTTTTGTGGCAGTGTATCTGAGGATACTTTTCTTCTAGGATATGGTATATATTATACTGGATCCCAACATTTTGAGGCAACATATGGTCCTCATCTTCAAGAATCATTTTGACAACTCAGATTTTGCAAATGGTGTGAGAATTTCCATACTAGCCAAGCAGTTATATTTGTAATAAACACACTGTCCTGTGTAGTTAGTTGCATATTTCAGGTAAATATACAGATTAATTTTGGGCAAGTCAGTATTGTTTGGCTGATGAAGGTGTAAGGTTTTATTGAATAATTTTTATATTGATGTGAATATTAAAATGCATGAAGCCCACAGCGTCTGATACACATTACTTCCACGCGTTCAGTACACAAATCTCATAATGCTGCAGCCCGTTTCCTTTGTTTTACTGCAGCATTAGCATTAACTCCAATAGTAAATGTAAAAAATGAATGTCAAAGATCTATACCAGCCCCATGTTTTTACTTTTAATAGGTTAAGTATTTTTAGCGTTATGTTGCAATACATGTAACTTGTCCACGCTACTTTTGACGTTTTGCTGACCGTGCATCTCAGTATATTTATCTTAGTAATTAACCAACTTGATGCACAAAATTTTTGTTTTACAATAAGTTTATTTCATGCCTCTACATGTATCGAGCACATGTGCTCGATACATGTAGAGGCATGAAATAAACTTATTGTAAAACAAAAATTTTGTGCATCAAGTTGGTTAATTACTAAGATAAATATACTGAGATGCACGGTCAGCAAAACGTCAAAAGTAGCGTGGACAAGTTACATGTATTGCAACATAACGCTAAAAATACTTAACCTATTAAAAGTAAAAACATGGGGCTGGTATAGATCTTTGACATTCATTTTTTACATTTACTATTGGAGTTAATGCTAATGCTGCAGTAAAACAAAGGAAACGGGCTGCAGCATTATGAGATTTGTGTACTGAACGCGTGGAAGTAATGTGTATCAGACGCTGTGGGCTTCATGCATTTTAATATTCACATCAATATAAAAATTATTCAATAAAACCTTACACCTTCATCAGCCAAACAATACTGACTTGCCCAAAATTAATCTGTATATTTACCTGAAATATGCAACTAACTACACAGGACAGTGTGTTTATTACAAATATAACTGCTTGGCTAGTATGGAAATTCTCACACCATTTGCAAAATCTGAGTTGTCAAAATGATTCTTGAAGATGAGGACCATATGTTGCCTCAAAATGTTGGGATCCAGTATAATATATACCATATCCTAGAAGAAAAGTATCCTCAGATACACTGCCACAAAAACCTCAGAATTCTTAAGTTCAGATGCAACAAAAAAAAAAAAACCATCTATATCTTAATGACTCTGTGTGATACTGTGAGGCACCATCACTTGATTGAGATTCATGTCCTAGATCATGGTTACAGAATTCATATCCTTCAAAGCATCAAGTTGTCAACGGTTTGAAGGCCACATCAGCCATGTCTGATATTGTAGCAACAGTTAAGAGTTCTATAGTATTAATAGGCTTGAAAAAGAGTAAAGAAAAAGTAAAACTGTCCCTATGCACTACACGATCATATATTGTGTGCATGTGCACACGCATGTGGAAGTAGGCATACAGTTCCACTCATTCTTAATCTTGGCACTAGATGGAGGTTCGAGCATAAAGCTTCACCAGATTATTATTTATAAGTTTTACCACAGATATCAACATTCCTTTTGTAGAACATGCCGATTAGAAATGTTAAAACAAAACTGCTTATATAGCACTACTTCTTCACCATTCTCACTGAACAAGCTTGCTCAAGTGGCTATGCTTGTACCTTGTATTCAGAAGGTACTCCATTCAAATCACAGGCAAGAAACAACCTATCCTTTGTTCACTATTTCCAGTAGCATTCCAGGATTTTATCTCAAATGTGGTCATGTATGCTTCCTTCATATCCTTTCAATTTCAGTAATCACGTTTTATTCAGCATCCTATTGTCACTCTGCCTAAGTTATGATTCAATGCAATGCATAACAATAAATCCAACCATTTGATATACAGTCTCAGCTAAGGATCAAATCATTACATAAATCATAAATAAGTAAATAAATACACAAATTCATCATCATCAAGCACACAGGATAAGTATCAACTGTCAGTTCCTAAAGCAGATGATTGTTTTCCAACTTTTCTTGAGGCATCCAGGATTTCTATGTCCAAATGTTGAATAAGTGCCCACTTTGGCATTCTACTGGCCTTCACTCCAAGCATGTGTTGTAACCAATTCTTTTGGCAGTCTTAAATTTCACTGATAACATATGACACCATTATTTATTGATGTCTGTACTTCATTGGTGACCTAGTCTTCCAACAGCTCAGTATTGCTCACAGAAGCCCAATGTGTGCTGCTACCAACCTTTCAGTGTCTCTGATCTAAAACACTTATGTTTGCTGCTACATTTGAAAGATACATACTTCTGTTGAAATTTTATATATTATTAATGCTATTTACCAAAAAGTTCTTTTTCGACATTTTTTGTTGTTACAAATTCTAATTTAATTCCCCTATCACTTCGATTCTGAATAAACTTTTTTATTTAAACACAATTTGGAAATTTTATAAAGAGAAAAAAATTTGACACACATTCACTGGGGTTAGTGAGTTCACCCTGTGTTTTTCAAGTCTTTCAAATCAGGTCAGACGCATGGTGTGGTCAGTCACCTGGTCAGAGTAAGAGTTAAATTTGTAAACCAGCTGTCATGTTGATCTGTTCCTCTTTATCATCGAGAATGCCTGTTCACAGGTGCAACAACTTCACACCAAATCTGCACCAACAGCTACCTTCTGCCAAAGATTGAGACGTCTTAAATTCTACTAGTCTCTTTTTATAATTTTGTTTTTATTTGCCACCTGCACTGTCTGTTAATTCAAAATGCAAAGTAGATTCAGCATTTCAAGTGGTTTTCTCAATTCAGACATGATTAAATTTCTGGCTGAACACCAAGAACATGTTTGTGATCTTTTTTGAACGTTCGGGCATTTTTCATCAGGAATCGTTTCCCCAAGGCTTCATGGTTAACAAGCATTACTACCAGGACATTTTGCAATGTCTGAGACAACAAATCTGCCAAAAACATCTAAAGTGATGGTGGAATCATGACTGATTGATTCACTATGACAGTGCACCACAGCACACTTCTTAGGCACTGCAGCAATTTTTAGCTGCTAAAAAACATGGCTGTGGTGTCCTCCTTGTTTTCAAGAATGAGATTGCAGCTGATAACACAGTTCAGAAGTTCAGTCACAAGTTCACACTTCCTTTGTAAACTGTTACTGCATTTAGTTCATTCGATGGTCCACAAGGTTGTGTTTATGTAATGTAATGTAATGTAATATATTTGCATTCTATAAATCCAAATTAGGATACAATCCTGTGGATACAGACATAGTCACATACATACTGTCTAACATAATATATATAGCGTTGAAAGAATCTTAGCACTAAATAAAAAAATACAATAATAAAACACCTAAAACCAATTTTAAATTCAGTTTTCAATGGAATATCTCTGATAGTTAAAATATTCTTCACTATTATAAAAGGAATTTATTAGTAACAGCATTTTTAAAGCATTCCGAACAGTACTGTCTCATTAGCTAAGTCTTTGATATTGTGAGGAAGGTTGTTAAAAATGTTAATTACTGAGTAGTATAGCGCGTTTGGAACCTGATAGCACACGCTGATGCACGGGAGGGGAAGTGAAGGGGGAAAGATGCGAATGGAGTGGGAAGCCAGCAGCCTTGCACTGTACGTCGGAACACGGTCTATACAATCGCTGACTGCTGATCCGCACTCCTCGACTGCCAGTAGTTGACTGAACTGACATGCCCGCCGATTTAAATGGACTCGTCCATTTCACTGAAAGACCAAATCTGGTTTCTGCGCATGTGCCATCATGTTTTGAACATTCTATACACTCCCTTTTGGGACTTTGTTAGATTAGCTGTGGGCAGATGTAAGTTGGTTTTAAATCTTGTGTGAATACTGTGGATCTGATTATTTGTAAAAAATAAACGTTTGTTTTTTATCACAAATATTGATATCGAGAACATACGGGCAGTATTTCTAATTTTTTGAACAGTTCCCTACACAAATCTCTCATTCTTGAATTTGCAGTGATTCTAATCACCCTTTTTTGAATTTTGAAAATCTTATCACTATATGGTTGATTTCCCCAGAAAATTATCCCATAACTCATAATGGACTGTATGTATGCAAAACAGACCATTCTTAAAGTTTCTGGAGACATTATAACTTGTATCGTTCGAATTACAAAGCATGTTGTATTCAATTTGGGCATCATTTGGTCTATATGAGCCTTCCATGATAGGGAGTCATCAATGATCAAACCCAAAAATTTTGTATTTGATGAGCTTTTGATGTCATTACCCTGGCAGTTAAGTCTAAAAACATAAACCCAGCTATTTTTCATATTAAATTGTAAGTAATCTGTTTCATTGTAATTTAATATTAATTGGTTTACTTTAAACCAATTATTAATATCCCCAAATATTTGACCTATTTTTGTTTCAAAATTTTACAAATTTGGACTAGTTACTATTATATTGGTATTGTCCGCATACAAAAGGATTCGGTTCCAATGGATGCTAAATGTGGCAAGTCATTCATATAGATTAGAAGGAAAAAAATGGTCCCCAAAATTGATCCCTGTGGTACCCCCTGTTTATTTTCTCCCAGGTGGATTCAATACCATTATTATGACTTAAAATTACTTTTTGATATCTTCCATCTAAATAAGATTTTACTAAATTGTAATATTTTCCTGATACTCCATAGAATTTCATTTTCTCTAATAGCACAGCATGATTAATACAGTCAAGCAGGTCATAAATCCAATTTGTACATCCAAACTGACTATTGGATTGCCTGCAATGAAAGGTTCAATCTTTTAAAATAAGCAATAAATGCTTGTGTAAAAACATGCATATGGTACTTTTTATGAGTTGCATAATACTGGCCCGAAGATGACTAATTTAGGACGAAACATGTTGCCACAAAAAAGTAATGTACACTAGTTGTGTTTGACTTTACTCAACTCCTCCATTATTGCAACACTCTAAATCCACCAACCTCTGAAGGAATAGAAAGGTCATGTTACTACCTTTCTATTTCACTCAATAATATATTTAGCAACACAAGGAGGTACTCACTGCACAAGAAAGAGATTGTGGGGAAAAAAAAATACAGTGGAATGCAGATAGAAAGTCAGGAGGCTGTATGTTATGCACCATCTTCTGGACAAAAGTGTCCACCACCAGGAGCAGTAACATTTATAATGGTTATGTAACAGAACAGATTTACTGAAAATTAAATCTGAACCCAAACAAAGAACTGAGATTGTAACTCCTTGAAGGACTCAATCACAAGAATTTGAGTTTACAGATATGAGGCTTTCAATGCAGTGCAGATACATATTTTAACCTTCTGGATTATGATAACAAGTCGTCTGGAAGATGTGCACCACTTTTTCAGGGGAACATACAGTTGTACCTTGAAGAAATAGGAATAAATTCATCTGAAATCGTAGTGCCCACATACCAGACTACTTGGTGTCAATGACCCAAAAGACCACAACACAACACATTTGAATAACTTACTAAAACGTTTCCAGTAATGAAATAATGTTATAGGTCTATGAATGCTCTCTGTTACCAACAAGCGACCTGCCCAGACAACCTGTATATCACTTACTCAGTTACAGATGGCACTATACAGTCCTGTTCCTGATTAAAGGACCTCCCTGTATATGCACAAACATGAAGTGTATCATCAACTGATGCCTGCGGCTACACATTTGGGTAAAACATATTCCTCAACCAGATAAATGACTTAAAAATAAATATTAAGCCTCAGGTTTGAGTATAGTTAGACACATAAAGGTTTTACAACACAGTGTGCCTTGAATTTCAACCTTGGTGAGGTGGAAATAAATAAAATATAATACAGAGCACAATGAGAAAATCCCCATTAACTACTCTTGCAGGACAATTTGTGCGTATCTTATGACCATCAATACATTCCTTCTACAGCCGACACCAACCTTGGCCTGAAGTTTTCAGTTAAGAGCTACTCACAAAATAGAACATTTAGTGGGATGCCTGGGCAAGAGATCAATTCAGCACATCTAATGAGAAAATTTGCAGATGTAATGAAGGAATTAAAAGCTATGAAGAGGCTGTAGATGTGTGAGACAGGAAAACAAGAGCCTCAGTCTGCCAACTGATCCTGGCTGATTCAAAACAAATTGAATAGCATGCAGCCGACACAACTAATTCAGTAATACAAAACCTACACACAGACGTTCTAAACTAAGGGAATTAAGCCAGGAACATAGAAGGTCACTCTGCACAAGGAAATCATTTTACCCAGATTAGAGAGTGCTACATTACACAGAAACTGAACATTTATCTGGGAGTTAACTGGGAATGAAAGACCAATGAATTGCTGTCAAACTCCAATTCTAGAAAGGAACTAACACATGGATTATGGAAACAGTGGCCACCAACACAATCCCACAATAAGCTATGAGGCTTACAGTGTCAACCATTAGCCCCTGCTTCAGTGTAAAATAAAGTCAATAATTTCTTGCAATACAAAGGTAAAATCATGGTTTTAGAATATCAAAATTAGTTATAGTAAAATCCTGAAAGCTCAAATAATTTTAAGGAGAAAAAGCAAAAAATATGACCAAACTGTCAGGCCTACATGCAAAGATACCATTACGAACTGCAGTACTGATAGTCTGCTGTGATGTGCAATGGTGAGACTCCTATTATGCCATCAAATGCTGGCAATTAACTGTTAATGTTTAAATGACATGATCGGTACCTAGAGTAATTATTTACTTCATCTGATATATAACAATTTCTTTTTCAATTTGTAAAGGCTTCCATAATCAAACTTAATTCCAAAATTATGACAAAAATTCTTATATTCTTATAATAAAGGACAATGAGACACATAATTTCTCAAATTGATTTGATAAAGTAAAAGTCAGGATCGAACTCCATTGAGTTCCATCCTGACTGTGCTACCTGACAGCCAACAGAACTAGCATGACAAATATCTACTGTGTGTATACAGTGTTAAGGTACTCCTGATGGTGGACATGTCCGAAACATATAGCGTACTTTATCAAATAAATGTGTGAAATTGTGCATCTCGTTGGCTTTTATTATAAGAATATATCATGATGCACTGTCCCCTGAATGACAAATTCTTATGTTACACTCATTAAAGTACTAACACAAGTGGTGGTGGTGGTGGTGGTGGTGATAGAATCAAATAAACTTGCTACATAGTTACAAACCTCTTTTTAGAATACCATATGCACTCTCAGGATGGACAGTATCACATTTTTATACAAATGAATTCCTATTTGTCATTAAATGCTGTCTTACAACTGACAGTTACATATTCTTCAATTAACACACAATCTGACCTTCCTGCAGTGGTGAGTACATATTAACCCTTATCCTGCTAACATGGAGAATATGATGAGTTCCTAATAATGCCAGAAAATGGCAGACGGGATTTAATTCGGCATTTAAAGGGTTAAGAGCAGGTTTTTTTTGGCATGCAACAATGTGTAGTACAACAGATAGGGAACAATGTTGATTCCTCTGTACACAGCATCACAACCTAGAATATCATAAACTTAACTCTAACTTCAACATAACAAAATATATGACTATTACATGATATATCATGTACCAGATGATTAAACCCATATTCATTAAAAATAATACTTCAGGTTCTATACGCAATACATGACTACGTTAGAGACCTGGACTACCCAGTGTTACGAGAAAACTAAATGTCCATGCAAATACGTCATTCAATATTGGAAACTTGAAGTAGATTCCAACATAAACCTGCTGTATTCTTAAACACTTCTGTGCTGATACTGTATGCCATGCCAAATAGAGCTGTTATAAAACTCTGAATTTCATTTATAATAATACTTTACACTGCAGTGTTGTGGGTTATGACACCAAGTATTCTGGTAGCCTGGTACATGGTTACCAGTGTTTTGGAGGAGCCAGCTGGCTGCGCCTTCAGCGTATAAGAATTTGAGGCCATTATGCAGGTGAAGATTAGGGTCCTGCCTGTAGCATGTAACTGCATTTTAAAGCCCTAGTTTATATAATTTTGCAACAGACTGAAACAAATGTCCTTGCTTGTAAAGAAAGCTTTAAACATTATCTAACACATAATGTAGACGTCTACTGTCCTGATGATGAAATCCATCCACCATAGGACAGAATGTCACAAACCAGAAGGCAACATTCTAAACTGCCTAAGGATAAGTAAAATGGAACCAATGTGCTGTCTTTTACACAACATATTGCATAAACCACTGACATCTTTAATAAATCAGCTACAGAGTGTTTGATTATGCTTAAACTGAAGCAGATAATTATAAATTTGCATTGACATTCAGTTCTGGTACAAAAATGTATACATCATGCCTGTATTTATAGTTACACATCGCAGACAAACCTCAATATTTACGGTCATAAAATATCAAATCTCCTGCAGCAATCATTGCAATAATTCATCTTTACTAAATTCATGGGTCAATAAAATTTGTCTTTTGCACAGTGCTTCTTAAACACAGGCAATATGCTTGTTTTGGCATGTGGCACTGGAAAGGAAAGGTAATGATGTGGTGAACCTGATGGTTACTGTCCAGCATTTACAGTCTTCAAAATTATTATTACTGGAATGTACGAAATGGACTAAGAAATATTGTTATGTATTTTTTTTTTTTGGAGTAAGTTCCTGAAAAACAAGTTTAGTTTCACGTGACTAACATCCCTAACGCCTTAATGACACACACAAAATTTGTGTTAAGGGCAGGCAAAATATAAGCACACACTTCAGACGTGGCTCCTGAGGTTCTTGATTAGCTCAAAACTCGATCAACAATTCATTCATAACACCCTAAAAATCAAAACATCTCATGAATTTTGAAGACATAACTGGAAAATGTTGCTACTTTCATTATTCTTACCCTCAGAATGATTTCCGACATATTTTTGGACCCTTGCGTTGAAGATGTAACCATCAGCCCTTGACCTAGGTCTAGTATATCTCTTGTAGGCAATGTGCACAGACTTTGCAGCATGACTGAGTTTTACATAAAAAAACATACTGCACATAATGTCCACTACAGAAACCTTTCACCCACTGCAACGGTTATGATTTTACACACATTATAAAATAATTATTCACCTCAACAACTTGGCACTCACATATAAAGAAAGTTTTGAATAGAAAATATTCCATATAACAATATGTAACCTGTGACTGAATGGAGGGTATGGAAAGAAGCTGATGACTTGGGTCAGCAACAACATACCTGCAACAGAACAGGAAATATATTAGCACTGCACTTCTAAATGTTTCTTATAATGCTGTGTTTCAAAACAACAGTATTCCACACGGCATACAGTCACCCTACTCACCAAATATAGCTCCTTGTAATTACATTCTCTGCTCTTTAAACTTAGAGAGGCTAAAAATTAGATGAATTGGAAACAACTGAGCATAAGACACCATAGCAGTCATGGTGCACCCACAATTTCAGTTTGAGGGATACTTCAGCACTGGCAGGAACTGTATATTAAGAGCGCATTCAATGAATGAGTTGACATTAGAGGGGATTAACCCTTTAAAGTACAGCAGTTATCAAATGCATCATCTGCTTAACCTTTTGGTGCCGGAATTATTTTTTTAATTTTACCACACCCTCTATATAAAATGTGAATAATACAGGAACCAGTTATGTTAGATTTATGAAACAAACTGCATTTTGAAGAGGAAAAAACAGAGAGTATACACCATGTTTAAAATATTCAGTGCCTGTATTTGTTGAATAAATATATAAAATCCAACGTTCAGAGGTTGGCGGTGCGGTACGACCACTATAGTCGTCGTTAGGCGTCAAAGGGTTAAACATAAAAAAAAAAATTTCCATATTTATCATGTTTTTTTCATTATTTAAAGAATAAACCAATTATTTCTCTTAATAGTTTTAGCTGGTTTCTGTAATGCATATTGAGCATGTTTTATGTGAGGAAGGAACTGAATTTTGAAATACAGTTTTTTTTAATGCAGAAGCAAGTACTGCAGACTGGGGAGGTATCTGTCACTGTGCTGCAGCAACTGATGTTGTCCACTCCACAGTGTGCACTTCCATCCAAACACAGGCCAGGGTACCATACAGCAGACAGTGCCAATTGTCACTATGCAGCTGCAAGCAGGTTTGTAGATTTTTATTACATAGAAGAACTGCATGTGGGTTAAGATCCCAGTCCTGCAAATACAGTGCCTTAGATTCTGCACACTCAGGGTCAGTACTCTGAGTTCTGGCATCAGAAACTCACCCTCAAACCTACACTTTTTAGGATTGAACTTTTGGACAGATAACTCCACTGAGACTCAAGCCAACAACCACAGAAGCAGGATGTGTATCATACACTCCATGGCAAAGGTAAAGGTAAAGATACAGCAATCTGTATGTAATTTATTCCTTTTTGGGTAATTCCCCGGCGTCTGAGAACTCAGACGCCAGGGAATTACCCAAAAAGGAATAAATTACATTTAGAACACGGCGAAAGCTTAAAAACAAGATTGATACAGCAATCTCATTACAGGCCTGGACAGGCCCTGAGGGTTCCAGGAAATTGAGGTTTCCAGATTTCAAGACAATTGGCACATGAAGGTGATCAGATTATCAGCCCTACATACCGGCCCCCTTTACCCCTCCCCCCAGGATACATTCCTGGTACTCATTTCCATTAGAGGCTGAGTCAACCCCAGGGCCATAATGTGACCAGAAGGATTATGTCAATGAAAAACTCCAATACACTCCATGGCACTGCATCAAATTACTGAATAACTGTACACACGAAGCCTAAAGCTTCACAGCAAGATCAGAACAATCCACAAACTGCAACCACAGTAAGAGGATGAAAGGGAACAGACAAATTTAAACCATTTTAAGTTCACTGCTGAGCAAATTATCTGAATTAGTGACTCCATGCACATCAAGTTTCCCATATTATCACACACAAATCAAATGACTCAACTCATGCAGAAGTGATAAAACAAAAGGAAACCACACAAACCAAGAAGAAGTGGAATGATAACGACTTCAGATTTAAGCTAAAAAGTCTGTCTGCTTCAAGAAAATGTAATTGTATTGCCCTCTTCTTCGCTCATGCTACACAAAAAAGCATTTCATATTTATGTGATTGTGCGACACTTCAAGTGAGTGTTTTCTGCACAGTCAGGTCTAACTCAAAACTGCGTAGATTTGCTAATCTATTTTATGATGTCATTCCTACACACCAGCATAAATGCCTTTATACGTCTGTGTGACCCAGCACTTTCCTCTGCATTATTTCTTGTTCTACATTCCATCATGTTCTTTCGGTTCAGTTTTTTTATCATTGTATATATGGTTGTATGTTTTGTATACTTTTGTTTAATTATGTAAATTGTATATTTTTATTGTTATTTCTTATGTATTCTTATTGTTATGTATGTTCTATTCTGTATATTGTTTTCATTGTGTTGTTCTAAGTATTGTTTGTGTGTAAATGTGTAATGTACTACTGCCACCAGGTGTTAACCCGAATGCAGTTAACAAATATATCGTATCGTATCATTTCAGTCCATGAAATGAAATAAAATAGAAGAAAAAATAAATGAAGAGTAGTGAAGAAACTATGGTAAGTTAGACAAAACTTTTCACTGTAAAAAATTTATACAATTCTAACCCTTGCCTGTAACACATCTTCATGTAACAGCAGAAGCCAGGCAAAAAGCAGGTGTCCCTCCTGTGTTTAAGGTTAACTTCGAGTGAAAACTACAGTACTGTACAGGGGCCTGAACACTTTTAACCCACACCTAGACCCCACAAACATCCCTACACCAAGGGTGTTAACTCAGTTCACACAGTTCTTTCTTTTGGCTTTACATCACTGAACATGCTGACCCAAAATGTAATACCTGCACTGAACACAAAAGTATCCCACATTAAAATGCTGATGTATGTTGGGTGGGAGGTACAATACAGACTCCATAAGTAAGCTTTCTCTAGAAAATAATTTTAACGCAATATTGCTGATATACGTGATAAGAATGCATAATTTGGCAAAGTAACATTCTGTGTAACAGTAACAACATTCTCCTTTCTTGTTGAAACTCTAAATAAATAAATAAATAGCAGTCCCGTTACAGGCCTGAACAGGCCCAGAGGGTTCCAGGAAGTTAAGGTTCCCAGATTTCGTGACAACGGCACAGGATGGTGGTAGGTTGTCAGCCTTACACACCGGCCACTTTTACCCCAGGAAATACTCCTGGTACTCATTTTTGTTAGAGGCTGAGTCGACCCCAGGGCCACAGTGCGATCGAAAGAATTTTATGTCAATGAAAAATCCACTGACACAACCTGGGATTGAACCAGCAACCTTCTGATTTGTAGCACAGCACCTTAACCACTGTGCTACCGCGGTCCCCCCTGTTACAACTCTAACAATTTTAAATTGTGAATCCATTTCACAACTTATTGCAAATAAACAACTTCATTAGTAGTGTGTAGCAATACACCATGTGCACAATTCACCTAACATGTATTTTATTCCCTGACCAAATAACAAGACTAACGTTTCTACGTTTTATCAGAAGCAAAACTTTTACAGTAGGTCATTTACTTCAGTTCCCATTATTTATAATTAAACATGCATAAAGAATGAAGAAGAGAAGTACAGAACTTCATACACAACATGTGTCAGTCATGAATATCTAACTGTTAACGATGAATCACACTCTTCATTTCACCAGCCAGCCGTAGCATGCAGTAGCACCCAACAAAAGCCTCACTTTGCCACATGTCAACTGAGTAGGTGAACCAGAGTCCTTTCATGATAGAGCAGAATGGCACATAAAATGCATGCAGAATGTGAAGATTCTTGAGCTTTACCTGGAGATTTTTAAGACCCCATGACCATAGCATATACATATATGTGTGGCAAATGCAGGGAGTTTATTCAGTCTTCTTTGTGGCACTTGAGGAGTCCTTTGTTTCTGTCGGGGTTATGGCAGTTTTTCCATATGATGATGCTTTGCTAATTTTTGTCATACCAATCATTTTTGACAACAATAAGAAAACTGAAAATAAAAGCAGAACCAAGTGGAATTCCGAATATGCAAACACAAACCAAGATATATGGCGCATTTCCTTTCATTCCAACAAAATTTCAGTAGTGGCCTTTAGTCTTATTTCCTTGTTTTGTAAGGAAACATAGCATCGCCTACGGCACTGTCATGTCCATACGTTCATCACCAGGTTCTAACCAACATGCCATTAGAGGCATTATCATCACTAAGAAATACAAATGTTGCAAATATTCTAAGCATACAAACTGGGTGGCTGTGCTTATAATACGAATATATGCTGAACATTCAGAAAAACTACAGTACAAATTGGCTGCCTGATGTGCAATGCTGGCCTGTACATAGACCTGTGCTGTGTATCTTCATGCAAACGATAAGTCACATACCAAAAATTCAATACAATACACAGGTATACAAAGCACTATAATGAGTGATATAAACAATTTTTTGCAGTACTGGAATATCTCTTAACATCACAAATAATGTATGTTGTTATAGTGTCATGATCACAATACCTGATTTGGGTTTTTTTTTTTTAATTCACTTGCTTACCAGAATGCCTTAATACAAGTAGTCGAATGTTTTGTTAATATATTTGGTTGTGACAAGATTTAAAAATGCCACACACAAAATGTATTTGGCCAGTAGATCTGTTTCGATAATTTAAAAGTGTGAATGATAAAGTTTTTTTTTTTATCCAATGCCCCCACATGTCCTTTACAGACTTTGTGGTCTTCCCTCCTGGGCATGGCAGAAGTGTAACCGACTTCTGAGTTTGGGACGCCCATGAGGCGCGGTTACGTTGTCCAGATGATGTGAGTGGTGATATAGGAGGATGTAGTGCCAGGAGGGTCCTTAAACCTAATTTCTACTAACCTACCCAGACCATGGTCACCACGGGAATCCTCCCCTTCAGGGAAAATTCCCACGGTAGAACCGGGAATCAAACCCGGGACCTCATGATTAGTAGTCAGAGACT